>Ga0105047_10016099_pt1 | contig 11744 bp, 12 predicted proteins | sample MAT04_FD_78384 | JGI IMG/M metagenome (GOLD analysis project Ga0105047, IMG submission 78384) | Freshwater microbial communities from Lake Fryxell liftoff mats and glacier meltwater in Antarctica - MAT-04 (megahit assembly) | ecosystem: Environmental > Aquatic > Freshwater > Ice > Liftoff... | reverse complement strand
TTGAGCCCGTCCCACGTCTTCTCCAGATCATTTCCCAAAGGGGAAAGACATCCAATGCCAGTAATCACAACCCGTCGCTCAGTCATATCGTGTGGAAACCCTAGACCCCGAACCGAGTATCGCGCAAGCAATAGAATCACTGGTTAAGGAAACCCACGGTTGCGGAGGTCATGCGGTCATTTTCAGAATCGCGAAAAGTCCGGAAAGGGCGATTACCACCAGGCTGACCGTGCCGAGCACGCGGTCCGCAAGGGTCGTGCGCGGTCGCATCACGGAGCCGGATTTCGGAAAAACAATGATGGCGTAGGCCATTCCCGCAAACAGCCCGCCGAAGTGGGCGGCGTTGTCGATGAACTTGTAGCCGATGAGACCGATCAGCCCGGTCATGATCACGCCACCGATGAGGCGGCGTTTCGCGCTCCTGGGGACCAGCTTCGAGTGGAGCGTCTCGAAAACGAGCAGGAAGCCAAGCCAGCCCATCAGTCCGCCGGACGCGCCGACGGATGTGGCATCTGTGAAACGCGCCGATGCCTCGCCACCGACCAGCGCGGAGAAAAGGAACACCATGGGCACATGCGGCCAGCGGGCGAAAACCTCCATCCTTTTTCCCAGATAGAGAAGGCCGAGCGAGTTCATGATAAAATGGATAAAGCCGCCATGCAGCATTGGCGCGGTGAACAGGCGCCAGTATTCTCCCGCACGGTAGGCTCCCTTTACCAGACCCGCATCCTGCACCGAGTTTTTAAAAAAGAACTGCACGATGAACACGATCGAAATCATCCCCATGATTCCCCATGTCACCGGAGCCTTCTGCGTCTCCAGCCAGGTCTCGAAGCGGATCAGAGGGATCACCGGAGGCGACTTCGCTCCTTTCCGGTTCATTTCCCGCATCCGCTTCTGCGACTGATACCACGGGATGAATGCGAAAATGAGAAAGCCTAACAGAGCCAGACCTACTGAGCTCGAGTGCTTGACGGTTTGGAAAATGAATCTCAGTTCGGCGTAGGGACCGAGCTCGATCCCACTGGCCGTCCCCCGCACGTTCATCATACGCCATGCTTGGAAAGCCATGTATGCGATCACTCCGAGGACAGCGAGTCCGACCCATTTCAGCCGGTTCTTCGCATCAGCCAGATCATCCGTCGCCCAGCGTTTCCGCACCACCGCGATGGGTTCCTCGAAGGCCACGATCTCTTCCGGCACCCGGCAATGGGGCGAGTCAGGAGTCCAGACGAGATTGACCACGCTGTCCTTGTCCTCGCGGATGGTGGTCGCTAGGCCGTCCAATGAAGAGGACGGATGGCGGTGACCCTTTCGATCCACCCAGCCAAATCCTTCATCAGCAGGGGGGAACGCTTCGTCGCGCGCCCAGACCGGCAGATTCAGTTCCTCGCTGCCTTCCAGTTCCGCGTCGTTCACACCTTGCAAGCGTCAGGCTTACTCGGGTTTGTCCGCGTTGTTTTCTTCAGGAACGGGCTCGGAAGGAGCGGGCGTTTCCCCGGAAGCATCAGGAGCGGGAGTTTCCTCAGTCGCATCCGGAGCGGGAGTTTCCTCCACAGCTTCTTTCACTTCTTCAGCGGCGGTATCGGCAGCGGCATCCGCAGCTTCGGCATCCGCAGGCACGGCGGCCGGTGGCACCAGAGCGGCAGGAAGTTCTTCGGCGAGGGATTTTTCCTTGGCCGGAGCTTCAGCGTCCGCGATTGGCTTCTCGGCATCTTTCACGGCGGCCTCCTCTTTCTCGGCAGGCTTGCTGCCATCGAGAAGAGTCTTCTGTTGGGTCTGCTTCCCGATCAGGATGGCGAGCGTGAGGCTGAGGATGAAAAACATGGAGCCGAGATAGACCGTGCCTTTTTGGAGCACGTTGGTCGTCCGCGCGCCAAAGACCTGGTCGGTCACGCCACCACCGAAGGCAGCGCCAAGACCTTCCTGTTTCGGGCGTTGCATCAGGATCAGCAGAGCCATCAGAAGGCAGACGATGACGAAGACAACCAGCAGAAGGTTGATGCTGATGGTCAGGAGAGTGGATGCGATGAAAATCATGGGCGGCGGAATATGGGTATGACCTCCCTCCTTGTAAAGCAGGGACTTTCCGGTTTTTTCCAAGGTTTCCGGCATTGATTCCAGCGGGAGACCGCGCATCTTGGAGCCAGCTCATGCGCTGCGTCCTTTTTCTATCCATCGCCCTGCTTTCCGGCTGCCAGACCCTTCATTTTTATACGCAGGGAGTGAGGGGGCAGGTGGAGATACTTCGGAAATCACAGCCCAACGGAAAGGTCATCGCCGATCCTGGCACTCCGGAGTCACTCAGGAAAAAACTGCTGTTAGCTGAGGAACTGTGCGATTTCGCCTCGGCCAAGCTCGCGCTGCCGGGCGACTCCGCCTACCACAGATACGCGGACCTTGGGCGCAACCACGTGGTCTTCGTCCTTCACGCCGCTCCTAAATATTCCCTGGAGCCGAAGACGTGGCACTACCCGGTCATCGGGGAGCTGGACTACCGTGGATATTTTGATGAGAAGGACGCGGAGTCCTACGCGGAGACTCTTAGGAAAAAAGGTTTCGATATCCATCTCGGCGGGACCGACGCATACTCGACGCTAGGCTTCTTCCACGATCCGCTGCTCAACACATTCATCACCTACCCGGAAATAGACCTTGCGGAAACGATCTTCCACGAGCTGACCCATCGTCGGATTTTCCGAAACGGGGAAACCACGTTCAACGAATCACTCGCCAATACCGTGTCCGAGGAGGGCGTGCGGCGCTGGTTGATTTCAAAAAACCGCCGTGCCGACCTCGCCGATTACGAACAGCGCCTGGTCCGCAGGAGGGACTTTTACAAGGAAATCGACATCACGCGCGGTCAGCTCACGAGCCTCTACGCTTCCGGTATCCCGGAAAATGAAATGTTGGCGCGGAAAAAGGAAATCCTTGAGAAACTCAAAGCCCGTGCCCGCTCCCTCCAGAGCCGCTGGGGCACCAAGGCACTCAGCGAATGGCTGAAGCTCGATCTGACCAACGCCCACCTCCTCGCCCTCATCACCTACAATAGCGAAATTCCGAAATTCAAGAAGCTGCTCATGGAATCCGATGGGGACTTCGAGACCCTTTTCCGGAAAGTGAAAGAGCTGAAGTGAGTCCCGGTTTTCTTCTTCCTTGAAGTTTTAAAATGGAAAGTTGAAGGTTCTGCCATGCGCTACTGTTCACTTCTCTTCCTGTGCGTTCTGTCATCCTGCGGCAACAGCGCCGGTCCCGGCTCCAACTCGTCGGAATACGGTCGCTCAAAGTCCCGCACCGTTCCATCCACGAGCTCGCTCATCGACGACAGTAATCCGCTCCAGAGCGAAACCATCGAAATAGGCTCCCCGGCCGGCCGGTGACTGCTAGAGTCAAACCACTTTTCCAACACGAACCTCCGCGATACGAATGCGACTCCCGATACTGCTTCTCTCTCTCCTCGCCCTCCTCCCTTCCTGCTCGCCTGTGAGCGGACCTTCGACCTCCTCTTCCGGCGGGCTTGACTACTGGGGAGACAGACCTGGGCCGAAAGGATTCCGAACGGTCATCATCGACGCGGGTCACGGTGGAAAAGACTCGGGCGCGGTCAGCCCTCACACCGGGCAGCGGGAAAAAGACGCGAATCTCGATATCGCGAATCGCCTCCAGTCCGAACTCAGCGGCTCCTTCCGCACCGTGATGATGCGCTCCGACGACCGCTTCATCGACCTCGACGACCGCGTGAACTTCGCCAACCGCTACCCGGACGCCATCCTTGTGAGTGTTCATTTCAACTCCGGCGCATCCTCCCGTCGCGGTCCGGAAACCTACTGGTGGCGCGTCGATTCCCACGGCCTCGCCACCCGCTGCCAGGCTGCGATGAAATCCGTTTCCCCTGCCTCCGACAACGCCGGCAAGGTCCGCCGCCGCATCCGACTGACCCGCAATCCCTCCATCCCCTGCGTTCTGCTGGAGGGCGGCTACCTCAGCAATTCCGCCGAGTCCCAGCAGATCAATTCCCCGGCACACCGCGCGAGACTTGCCAATGCCATCGCCGGAGCCATCCGCTCCCAAGCGGCCAATGGTGATGCCGGCACCGGACCGAGACCCGCTCTCATCAAAGCCCCTCCCAGCCGTCCCAGCGACGCGCCAGGCTCGTAAAACCCAGATCATGCCAATCAGCGAAACCCTGCGCCCGATCGTCCCTCTCATCATCGGCCTCGCCATCGGAGGGGTGGGGGTGAAGCTCTTCCAGGACAGTATGCCAGGTCCCGTCGGCTCGCCCGAGGAACGTGCGGCTCTCCTGGAGGTGCGTTTGAAAGCCGCGGAAAACCGGGTCGCCTCCCTCGAAGGCAGCGATGCCAATGGCCGCCGCCGCTCCGACAGGACTTTCAAAGACGGTCTGCGCAACATCGGGGAGGACATCCGCGAAGGCCGTGCTGTCAGCCCCGATGATATTTTCCGCGCCACCCAGCCTATCATGCGGGATCTCGCGCCTCTCTTCGACCGGATGCGGTTGCGCAACGAGGAGAAACTGATCGAAAGCCGGGTCGGCGAATATGCCCGGAAATACGATCTCTCTCCGGCCCAGCAGGAATCGCTGAAAAAATGGTTTTCCGACAAGTCCGTTGAAAATGCGGAGCGCTACAACGACCTCGTTCTCCAGGACGGCACCCGCCTTCAGGATGTCATGAAATTCACCATGGACTCCCGCCCCGATGAGGGACTTGACGGCTTCATGGAGAAAACCCTAAGCGGGGAAAACCTCACTTCCTACACAACCGAACGCATGGCGGAGCGTTCCCGGAACGTCCAGAGCGACGCGGACGCCAGGGTCGAACGACTTAATTCCATCGTCACTCTCGATGACTCCCAGCGCGACAAAATCTTCGGCATCGCGGCGCGCGACTCGAAGGATTACGATCCCGCGATGGGTATCGAGGGCGCTGGCGGCGGAGCCATCAGCCAAACCAACGGAGCGGACTCGCAGGAAGCCATGCTCTCCGTACTTCGTCCCGAGCAGCGCGAGACATACCAGGCGGAACAGACCCGCCGCATGGAGGAGGCCAGGAAAGACGCGGCATCCTACGGCCTGACCCTGCCTCCGGACTGGGACATGCTCGATGAGAGTGGTTTCTAACAAAGCCAAGACCATGCCCGAACCGTTATCACACGCCATCGACATCCGCTCACTGCGGGTGGACTACGGGGATTTCATCGCCGTCGATGATCTTACCCTCACCGTCCCGCCCGGCGAAGTCTTCGGACTCGTCGGCCCGAACGGCGCAGGAAAGACCAGCACTTTCAAAGTCCTCACCACCCTGATGGAGCCAACCTATGGCGAGGTCTTCCTCAGCGGCATCGATGTGTTGGAAAACATCGAGGAAGCCCGCCGCATCATCGGATACATGCCGGATCTCGCGCCCGTCCCGTCCGATCTCAAGGTCGGCGAGTTTCTCGAATTCCACGCCGCCGCCTACGGTCTAGGCACCCGCTCCCAACGCCGCGACCGCGTCGCCGAATGCCTCGGCGAAGTCGCCCTGACCGGCGAGCGGAACAAATGGTGCAAGGAACTTTCCCGAGGCCAGACCCAGCGCGTCGTGCTTGCGAAAACTCTCCTCCACCGCCCCCGCGTCCTCATTCTCGACGAGCCGGCCAGCGGCCTCGACCCTCTCGCCCGCCGCGATCTCCGCAGCGCCCTCCGGAACCTCGCTTCCACCGGAGCCACCGTTTTCGTCAGCTCCCACATCCTCAGCGAGCTTGCGGAAATGTGCTCTTCCCTCTGCGTGATGAACCGCGGCCGCCTGCTCGCTTCCGGCACTGCGGATGAGGTCCGGGAAAAACTCGGCAGCACCCGGCGGGTCATCACCGCCAGTTTGCTCGGTCGCCAGGAAGACGCGGCGGAGTGGCTTTCATCACAGCCCTGCGTCAACGATCCCAAGGTCGTGGCAAACCAGGTCCTATTCGAATTTTCCGGAAGCGATGATGCCCAGGCCGATCTCATGGAGGGACTCATCGCCCTCGGAATCCGCGTGCGTGCTTTTGAGGAGAAACGCTCGTCCTTCGAGGACATCCTCGTCGGAGTCGCCGAAACCAACCGCCTTTCATGACCGCTTCCACCGAAACCAGACCCGACCGTCACCGCTCATGGGCGCTGTGGAAAAATCCCATTTTTCTCCGCTACTGCCGTTCCCGCCTGCGTGCCCGCGGCCTCGGTGTCGCACTTCTCATCGCAGTCCTAATCGCCGGCTTCATCGTCGCGATGGCGCACTCGGCTGGAGTGAGATCCGGGATGAAACCCTGGGACGCGGCCCGCACCGCGATCATCCCACTGATGGTTGTCCAGTCGTTGATCCTCTTCGTCCTCGGCACCGCTCAGGTCTCCGGCGGCATGACGGCGGAGCGCGACGAAGGAGTCATCGACTACCAGCGTCTGATCCCGATGTCGCCGCTTGCGAAGGTCACCGGCTACCTCTTCGGCCTGCCGGTCCGGGAATATGTGATGGCCATTGCCACCCTGCCTTTCACCGCATGGTCCCTGTGGGTCGGGCGGGTGCCGTGGGAAACTTGGCTGCCGCTTTACGCAATCATTCTCAGCTCCACCTTGCTCTATCATTTCACCGGACTGCTCACCGGTACCGTCGCGAAGAACCGCCGCTGGGCCTTCCTCGCTTCCATCGGTCTGGTCTTCGCGCTCTACACCATCATCCCGCAGTTGGCGAAATTCGGACTCGTCTTCTTCAAATACCTCACCATCCAGCCCATCTTCGAGGAAAGCCTGCCCGGCCTCCTTCCGGAGACAGCGGGAGCGATCGTCCGGGTCGGCCAGAATCTCGTCCCCACGGTCAAATTCTTCGGGCTCGATTTCTCTGAGTTCGTGTTCACCCTCTTTTCCCAAGGCGGCCTCATTCTCACCTTCGTCATCATGCTGTGCCGGAAATGGCGGCGGGCTGAGGCGCATCTGTTAGGGAAAACCTGGGCGACCGGCTTCTTCATCTGGATCCAGGTGCTGCTGTTAGGAAACGCCCTGCCACTCATCGATCCGGGCAATCTTTTTCCCTCCCGCGCCTTCAGCCGGATGATACGCATCGCTCCCGATTGGGCACCGGAACCCATCGAAGCCGTTGCCATGTCCGGAGTCTATGGATTTTTCACCCTCATCCTCATGTTCATCCTCGGCGGCATCATCACGCCCACCCCGGACAACCAACTCCGCGGCTGGCGCAGGGCCAGAAAAAACGGCCAGAACTCGCTCCCATGGATGAGCGATGCCTCCACCGGCTTCGGCGCGATCATCGTTATGGCTCTGAGCGGGGCAGGGGGCTGGTTCCTCTTCACGCGGGCACTTGTCGAGTCCCGCTGGTTCCCCGGACATGGAGTTCCCATTGAAATTTTCGGATACTTCGCCGCCGTCCTTTTCGCCGGGGGAGTGGGCATGCAGGTGCTGATGGAGTGGAAAGGCGGGCGCGTCATTTTCCTCGTCGCCATCCTGTTGGGAGTCGTCCCCATCATGATTGGCGCGATCCTTTCCGTCATCAATGACAGTATGATGCCACTCGCAGCATGGGTTGTCGGCATCTCTCCGGCCAGCATGCCATTCTACGCATCCGGCTCCCTCCTCTCTCTCTCGGAACTGCCCGTCCAGGCAGCCAGAGCCGTCCCCCGCGCCTTCGATTTCTGGCTCATCGTCTCCTGCCTCGTCACCCTCTGGCTCCTTTTCCGTCTGAGAAAATTCAGGAAAGCGATGGCACAGCGCGTCGTAGGAACCAATCCATAGGCAGGGACTTTTATCCTAAAAGTCCATATCTGACGGCGGCGAAAAATCACGTCCGGCGCTTTCCGTGTGAGGCATAGGCAGGGACTTTTATCCTAAAAGTCCATATCTGACGCCCCGCAACATCCCGTCGGGCGCTTTCCGTGTGAGCCGCCGCCACACATGGACGGCTCGGAGAGACCGTCCCTGCCTTTCGGCTTGCGCTCAGGAAATTCCGCAAAGCGATGGCGCAGCGGGTCGTAGGGACCAATCCATAGGCAGGGACTTTTATCCTAAAAGTCCATATCTGACGGCCCGCAACATCCCGTCGGGCGCTTTCCGTGTGAGTCGCCGCCATACATGGACGGCTCGGAGAGACCGTCCCTGCCTTTCGGCTTGCGCCGCAATTACCCGCACCACACGATGAACCGCATGGCTGAGGAATTCTCAAAACGGAAGTCGCGCGCCGAAGTCCATCGCCCTCCGTTCTGGGTTTCCGAGAACGCGATTTTCTTCATTACCATCAACTGCCAGAGACGCGGCGAAGCCCAGCTCACGTTGCCCGCGAAGGCGCAAGGACTGCTTGATGCGTTGGACTTTTACCAGAATCTCGGCAAATGGCATGTGACTCTCGCGCTGCTGATGCCGGATCATTTCCACGCACTAGTTTCTTTCAATAACGACAAAGGATCGGGCATGGGCAACCTGATCAAGAATTGGAAGCGATACACCGCGAAGGCTTTCGGGATCGAGTGGCAAAGGGACTATTTCGATCACAGGATACGGAGCGATTCGGATATGGCCGACAAGTGGGATTACATCCGCGAGAATCCCGTCCGCGCGGGCATCGTGGATTCATTTGAGAAATGGCCGCATGTAATCAGATCGGATGGAACAAGAGGTTGGTAGGCAGGGACGTTGGTCCCCAAACGTCCACGTAGGCAGGGACTTTTATCCTAAAAGTCCATATCTGACGCCCCGCAACATCCCGTCGGGAGCTTTCCGTGTGAGCCGCCGCGAGACATGGACGGCTCGGAGAGACCGTCCCTGCCGTTGCTCATATCGCTTGCAGACCCGGAAAACGGAGTGCAGTCTCCGCGCGTATGTTCACAGCCGCTTGGAAGAAAAACGCGAAGATTTTGGCGAAAGGTGCGAGGAAATTCGTCGATTACAAACGGGATCTTCTGGCTCCTGACCGGATCGCGGAAATCGAATCCCGCCGTAAGGATCTGCTGCTGGCGATCAAGGCGAACGACCGCGCGAAATCCGACGAGGCCTCCAAGCAGCTCCGAGCGACCTGCGAGAACTCGCTTCCAAGGGAAAAACCCCAGGGCTGGTTCGAGGAGAACGTCGAGGTGATGTTCGTCGCCATCGTGATCGCGCTCGGGCTGCGCGCCTATTACCTTCAGCCGTTCCGCATCCCCACCGGTTCCATGCAGCCGACTCTCAACGGAATGATCGGCACACCGCAGAAAGAAGGCGAATGGCCTTCCTTCCCGGTTCGCATGATCGATTTCGTCCTGAAAGGCCGGAGCTATGAGAAAATCGTCAACGACCGGGACAGGCGCGTCGCCCCAGGAGCGAATGGGAACCCCGACATCCGCGATACCCAGTTCCTGCATTTCTTCAGCCGATCGGAAATCCATTTCCTCGACTCACCTCCTCTGAAACTCCCGGCGCTGACCTCTCCCTGCCTCGAGATCGGCCTAGGCGACGCAATGCGCGCCGCCGCAAACAACGGGGGTGTTCTGAAAAAAGGAACTGTCGTCTGCGAGGGAACGATCGACTCCGGCGACCTCGTGCTGGTGGACAAGTTTTCCTACCACTTCCGCAAGCCGAAACGCGGTGAAGTCTTCGTATTCGACACGCTCGGCATCCAGGGCATCAAGGATCACAGCGGACCGCAGGGCGGAGGATCGCATTATATCAAGCGCCTCGTCGGCGTGCCGGGCGACAACCTTTCCATCCAGACCCCCAACCTGCTGGTGGACGGGAAAATCGCTCAGGAACCAGGAATCCAACGGGTTGCCCAAGGCAGGCCACCGTTCAAGCCCAGTCACCAGGGCTACGTCCTTGCCCAAGCGACCACGCAGCTTCACCGCTACCTCGTCGAACCGGGCGATGTCCTGAGCCTGAAAAAGGAAGGTGCGAAACCGGGGATGCGCGAATACGCGGCCATGGGCGACAACAGTGGGAACTCGCTCGACTCCCGCTACTGGGGCACGGTCAAGGAATACAACCTGGTCGGTCCGGCCGCATTTTCCCTCTGGCCCATCACCAGCGGTCATTGGGGCTTCATCCGGTGAAAACCCGTGTCACACGCCTCTGAAATCACTCGCAAGGCGAAGTCGAACCTCGCCTTCGCTCTGAAAATCCTGCCAAAGGAACGGCGGGACGACACGGTGGTTTTTTACGCATTCTGCCGCAGCGTCGATGACCTGGCCGACGACGTGGGAATCCCAAAGGACCTGCGTAGGCAGGGTCTGGAAAAATGGCGCGATGGCATCCTCCATGGCTTTCCAGAGGACGACAGCTTCGGCAAGGAGGTGGAGGAAATGATGAAGCGGCGCGGCATCCCGCCGGAGTGGATGCTGGAGATTATCGCAGGCTGCTGCTTGGATCTGGAGGTTCAGCGCTTCCAGGGTTGGGAGGAGCTTTCCCGCTACAACTGGAAGGTGGCCGGAGCCGTCGGCCTTGTCTGCACAAGGATTTTCGGCTGCGTCCATGAGGATTCCGACAAGTATGCCGAGACGCTTGGAAACGCACTCCAGCTAACCAACATCCTCCGCGACATCGGCGAGGATCTCGCCAACGGCGGACGCATCTACCTCCCGATCAACGACATGATTCGCTTCCAGTATTCCGAGCGGGATCTCGTTGGAAAAGTCTATGACGGTCGCTTCCTCGCCATGATGTCCTACCAGGCGGAGCGGGCGGAGCACCTTTTCACGGAGGCGGAAAAGCTGATCCCGCCCATCGACAGGAACGCCCTCATCCCCGCCCGCATCATGGCGGATATCTACCGCTGCCTGCTTGGAAAAATGCGGGCTGGGAAATTTCGGGTCTTTGATCGACGTTATTCTGTTTCAAAAGCGAAAAAAATAGCTATTTTATCCAAGTATCTATTCGCCGCCGGGCGACCGAGCGAATAAATTTTCCCAAACCCCGTCCCAGCACCACATGACCAAGCTACCATTCATCCTAGGAACCGGCATTGCCCTATTCGCTGTATCCTGCGAACCTCTTCCGGTTTATCCCGAAAACAACCGGCGCCCGCGCCCGGGCAATTACGACGACCGGTATGACCAGCGCGACGGATATGACCAGCGCGCCCGCGGCGACCAGCGCGACGACCGCTACGGCAACCGCAACGAAGACCGCTATGATGACTATCGCGACAATGGTCGCGACCAGCGTCCTCCTGTCGCACCCCAACCGACCCGCGACCAGTATCCTCTCGCGGAGCGCACGAACAATCCGAACCAAGTCCTCAGCCCCTACTCGCCATACAACGTGATCGATGTCGAGGGCTTCCGCCCCGGCCAGCTCGCCAAAGACCCGTCCAACGGCAAGATCTTCCGGGTGCCTTAGCCTTCGGCTAGTTAGTGGTTATTTGGTAGAGGTTATTAGTCTCGGAAAATCCCTCCGTCCCTCATTCCCTCCGTCTCTCATTCCCTCCAACCCCGAATGATCGTCGGCATCGACCTTGGAACGACCCACTCGGCCATCGGCGTGGTGGATTCCGGTTTTCCCATCCTGCTTGCCGATGAAGAAGGGAAACGCATCATTCCCAGTGCCGTTTGGTATGGGCCGGGCGGTGAGATTGAGGTTGGCAGGAAAGCCCTGCGGCGGCGGGTGACCGATCCTGCCCAGGTGGTGACGAGTGTGAAAAGGCTCATGGGCGAGGACGTTTTGTTAGATGGAGTCGGAAAATCCCCGGAAGAAATCAGTGCGGAAATTCTGAAGGAACTCAAACGCATCGCCGAATGGCGGC
>Ga0105047_10016097_pt1 | contig 11744 bp, 9 predicted proteins | sample MAT04_FD_78384 | JGI IMG/M metagenome (GOLD analysis project Ga0105047, IMG submission 78384) | Freshwater microbial communities from Lake Fryxell liftoff mats and glacier meltwater in Antarctica - MAT-04 (megahit assembly) | ecosystem: Environmental > Aquatic > Freshwater > Ice > Liftoff... | reverse complement strand
CTGGTGCCTGGCCGACCTGTTCGAGCCGCCGGACCTGGTGACGCGGATCGTCGCGCTCGACAGCGAGGGTGCGCTGGTGCTGCCGGGGGAGCTGGGCGACGTCGGTGCGCGCCGCTCGTCCGCGGCGGCCAAGGGCCTGCTCACCACCCTCGTGGACGCTCCCGGTCGGCTCCTGCACCTGGGCGCGCGGGACGTGGCCGCGATGGCCGCCTCGCCCGAGCCGACCCTGCGTCACCAGGGCGAGCTGGCGCTGCGCCTCGGCACCGCCGACGCGCTGATCCTCGGCCTGGTCAACGGCGACGCCCTGCTCGGGGTCCTCGTGCTCGGGCGCCGGTCGGGAGGCTTCGACCCCGACGAGGTGGAGCTGCTGTCGGACCTCTCCGCGCTGGCCGCACTGGCCCTCGACGGCGTGCGGCTGCTCGGCGTGCAGCGCAGCGTGTCGACCGCGCTGCAGCGCAGCCTGCTGCCGCGGCTGCCCGTCGTCCCCGGGGTGACCCTCGAGGCGCGCTACGTCCCGGCCGGTGACGGGCTCGCGGTCGGCGGCGACTGGTACGACGCGTTCGTGCTGCCGGCCGGGGAGCTCGCTGTCGTCGTGGGGGACGCGACCGGTCACGACGTGCAGGCCGCGACCCGGATGGCCGAGCTCCGGACCCTGCTGCGGGCGTTGGCCGTCGACCGCAACGAGCCGCCCGCGACCTCGCTGGGCCGGCTCGACCAGGTCCTCGCTCACCTGGCGCCCGAGCTGTCCGGCACGTGCCTGTACGCCACGCTCGAGGGCGGTCGCTGTCTGCGCTGGTCCTCGGCGGGGCACCTGCCGCCGGTCCTGCTGCGCGACGGCCGGGCCGAGCTGCTGGAGACCCCACCCGACCTCATGCTGGGGGTGGAGGCCGTCACGGTGCGGCACGACCACGAGCGTGAGCTCCGGGCCGGCGACGTCGTGCTGCTCTACACAGACGGGCTCGTGGAGGACCGGCGCACCTCGCTGGACGACCGGCTCCAGCTGCTGCTGCGGGAGGTCGAGGCGGTCGGCGCGGCGAACGTGCAGGTGCTGGCCGACCAGCTGGTGGAGGCGCTGGCCTCCGGCGAGGACGATGTGGCCGTCCTGGTGCTCTCCGTCGATGCGACGACCTGACCGGGGGCGCGCCTGCGGCCGGGGTGTGTGCCCTCGCCGTACGCTCGACGGGTTCCGCCGCGCTCTGCGGACCCCTTCGGATCGGATCAGAACCCTTGCGCCGCCTCTCCACCGTCTTGCTCGTGCCCGCTCTCGCCCTGACCGCCTGCAGCGCCGCGTCGGAGCCCGCCGGGGTTCCCTCCGCGGCGTCGGCGAGCCCGTCCCCGGAGATCGAGGCTGCCGGCGCGCGCCTGCGGGTCCCGCCCGCGTCGACGGTCGTCCCCGGCACCACGGCCCTCGAGATGGCGACCGCCACGTCGACGGCGCTGTTCGCGTCGGCGCCGGTGGTCGTGCTCGCCGGGGACGGGGACCTGCCCTCGCAAGGGCGGGCCGCGTCCGTCGCCGTCGCCCTCGGCGCGCCGCTGCTGCTCGCTCCGGCCGCTCCCGCCTCGGCCCCGGTCGTGGCGGAGGTGGCGCGGCTCGCCCCGCAGGTCGTGCTGGCGGTGGGAACCGCCGCGGCGACCTGGGCCGACGCGCTCGACGCCGTCGACGTCGTCCGGGCGTCCGGTGACGACGCACGGCTGGCCGAGCTGACCGGCCGCGACCTCGGGCCGTCCACCCCGGCGACCGAAGCCGAGGTGCTGCGGGCCGTGGCCGCCCTCGACCGGGAGGGCGACCTCCCGCTGGTGGCCGTAGGTCCGGCCGACGCGGGCAGAGGTGACGTCGAGGGGCTCCCCGACGTCCCGGCCACCGGCTCCGCAGACGGGACGGTCGTGCTGACGACCGACGACCCGGCGCGGACGGCCGCGGTCGCGACCGCACGCGCCGCCGGTGCCGAGGTCGTCGTCGTGCCGGGGCACGACCCGCGCGCCTACCGAGAGGTGATCGCCCGCCTCGCCGAGCTCGGTCCCGACCGGGTCCTGGGGCTGGGCAGCTCCTTCGGTGACCCGGGGCAGTTCGCCACCCGCGTCGAGACGGCCGCGACCGGGGTCGAGCTGCCGGGCGGCGGCCAGCTCGTCCTGGCCGGCAAGCGCTACGTCGCGCTCTACGGCCACCCAGGCTCCGACCGCCTGGGCGTGCTCGGTGAGCAGGGTCCCGAGGCCTCGGTGGGCCGGGCGGTGGACGTGGCCGCGCAGTACGCCGCCATCGACACCGGGACGCAGGTCGTCCCCACCTTCGAGGTCATCACGACGATCGCCGACGCCGTTCCCGGCGACGACGGCGACTACTCCGCGGAGTCCACGATCGACCATCTGCGGCCCTACGTCGACGCCGCGGCGCGCAACGGGGTCTACGTCGTGCTCGACCTTCAGCCCGGCTACGCCGACTTCCTCAGCCAGGCCGAGCGCTACGAGGAGCTGCTGGCCCTGCCGCACGTCGGGCTCGCGCTGGACCCCGAGTGGCGGCTCGCGCCCGGCCAGCGCCACCTGCGTCAGGTCGGACGCGTCAGCGCGGCCGAGGTCAACGCCGTCGGCGACTGGCTGGCTGCGCTCGTCCGTGACCGGCGCCTGCCCCAGAAGATGCTGCTGCTGCACCAGTTCAAGACGTACATGCTCGAGGACCGCGAACAGATGATCGCGGACCGCGACGAGCTCGCGGTCGTCACCCAGATGGACGGCCACGGGCCGACCGGCAGCAAGCTCGAGACGTGGAGCGTGATCCTGCGCGACCCGCCCCCCGGGATGGTCTTCGGCTGGAAGAACTTCTACGACGAGGACAGTCCGACGATGTCCCCGGCCCGCACGCTGGCCGTCGAGCCGACGCCCGTGTTCATCTCCTACCAGTGAGCGACAGCCCTGGCTGGGAAGCGTCTCGGCCGTGACCCGGGCGTTCTCGTAGGAGCTCTCCTACGGTCCGACGCACGACGTCCCTGGAGGACACCTGACAGATCGTCTCTACACCGGCGAGGTCACGGCCGAGGGACCGCGGACCGGACGCGCGCACGCGAGCGACGGGCGCCTGGACGTCGAGCTCTCGCGGCCTGCGTCCATGGGCGGTGACGACGGGCCGGGGACCAACCCTGAGCAGCTGTTGGTCGCCGGCGACGCGGCCTGTTTCCACAGCGCGATGCGGCACGCGCTGCGGCCGCTCGGCCTGCGCCCCGATGCGCTGGAGGGCGCGCGGGTGACGGCCAAGGGGCACTTCGACAAGGGCGGCCCGATCACCTTCGACCTGGCCGTGGACCTCGAGGCGGAACTCACGACGCTGGACGCTGACAAGGCGCACGACGTCCTGGAGGCGACGCACGAGGTCTGCCCGTACAGCCGGGCTACGCGCGGCAACGTGCCGGTGACTTTGACTGTGCGTTAGCGCCGACCGGTGTCCCGCGCCAGCTCGGAGAACGGCCGAGGTGGGGCGGCAAGCGCAGCGCGAGGGCAGTCGGAGAGGGTGAGGCCGGCATACCCGAACGCCTCGTCGCACAGCGAGCTGGTCGTCCAGCCGGCGCGCAGCCCGTACGCCGTCATCGAGACCCGGAACACCGTGACGCAGTAGCGCGCGGGGCTGTCGTAGACGCAGCTGATGGTGCCGATGTGCACGGCATGACCGGGCTCGTCCGCTCCCGGCGCCCAGGGCGCCGTATACCGCCGCCAGCTGCCCACGCGGGTCCACCACAGGCCGCCGCTCTTGACGTCGTCGCTGGACAGACCACGCAGGATCAGCCGGGCGTGCGTCTCCGAGAGCACCGCTGCCGGGCGGATCACCTCCTGGGTGGCGAACTGCGTGGGGGAGTCGGGGTCGGTCATGCTCGTCTCCGTTCGTGGTCGACGAGGGGGGTCATGGCGTGCACCGGGACGGGCACGCGCACAGGCAGCGGGACGGGCCGGCCGAAGAGGAAGCCCTGGCCGTGCGAGCATCCGAGTTCGCGCAGCAGGTCCATCTGCTGCTCGGTCTCGACGCCTTCGGCCACGGTCGAGAGGGCCAGGTCCCGGCACATCGACAGGACCGCCTTGACGATCGCGTAGGCACTGCGGTCGGACAGGACGGGCTCGATGAAGCTGCGGTCGATCTTGACGACGTCGACGGGGAACTGCCGTAGAAGGCTGAGCGAGGAATAGCCGGTCCCGAAGTCGTCGAGCGCGATGCGCACCCCCAGCTCGGACAGCTCGTGCAGCTCCTTGACCAGCGTTGCGCTCGCGGTGATCAGCGCCGTCTCGGTGATCTCCAGGTGCAGGCGCTCCGGGCGCAGACCGGACTCCTCGAGCGCCCGCCGGACGTCGGCGGCGACGCCGGGACGGGTGAGCTGGCTGGGTGAGGCGTTGACCGCGACCCAGCCGGCGTCCGCGAGGCCGCCGCTGCCGGTCGCGGCGTCGCGACAGGCCTGCGCCAGCATCCACCCGCCGAGCGGCCGGATGAGGCCGCTGCTCTCGGCCAGCTCCAGGAAGTGCGCCGGCGGCAGCAGGCCCCGCTCAGGGTGCTGCCACCGAACGAGCGCCTCGTGGCCGACCACGCTGAGGTCGCCGAGGGTGACGATCGGCTGGTAATAGGCGCGGAGCTCGTCGCTGGCCAGGGACATCCGGAGCTCGTCTTCGAGCTGGAGGTCGGCCCGGGTCGCGACCCGGTCCTGCGCTGGGTCGAAGGCCACGTAGCGCGCCCTGCCCGACCGCTTGGCTCGCAGCAGGGCCATGTCGGCGCGCATGAGGACGTCGTCGGCGGTGTCCGGGTGCGACCCGATGCTCCCGCCGAGGCTGAGCGTCATGGCGTGTTGGTGGTCGCCGATCTGGAACGGCTCGTCGAGGGCCTCGGCCAGCCGCTGCGCGACGTCCGCCAGCTCCGCCGGGGTCCGTACGCCTTCGATCACCATGACGAACTCGTCGCCGCCCATGCGGCCGAGCAGGTCCTCGGGTCGCAGGGGCAGGCGCAGTCGCTCGGCGACCTGGAGCAGCAGGCTGTCGCCGGCCGCGTGACCTAGGCTGTCGTTCACGATCTTGAAGCGGTCGAGGTCGCCGTACAGCACCCCCACCCTGCCGTCCGGGTTGTCCTCGAGCGCACTGGCCAACCACTGCCGGGTGAGAAAGCGGTTCGGCGCCCCCGTCAGCCCGTCGTGCAGGGCGCGGTTGGCGAGCTCCAGCTCGGCCTCGCGCCGGCCGGTGATGTCCTCCACCTGCAGGATCACCCGGGGCGGTGAGGCGACAGACGCCGCGGTGAGCCGCCCCCAGACCTGTTCACCGAGTGCCGTGCGCAGCATCCGGTCGGCCGTTGAGGACTCCTGGGAGTCCGAGAGCAGGTGATTCCACCAGTCCCACCACGGCAGACCGCCCTGGCACACGACGATGTCGGTGACGTCCATGCGGGTCAGCTCGTGGGCCGGCCAGCCCAGCATCCGGGACAGGCTTTCGTTGACGACGAGGATCGCGCCGTGATCGTCCAGCAGCGCGCCGCCGATGGGCGAGTGCTCGAACGCGACGCGCCACTGCAGCTCGACGGACGAGAGGTGGGTAGCCGCGGCCAGGTCGTGGGTGACGTCGCGGGCGCTGATGAGCACCGGGCCGCCGGGCTCGTAGCGCAGGTGCTTGGCGGCGACGTCGACCCACAGCGGTCCGCTGGTCGAGGTGACCTGCAGCGTCGTCCGGGCCGCACCGGTCGTGACCGCCTCGGTGAGCAGCCGGCGCACCGCGACCCCCTGGGTGCCGGCTAGCGCTGCCTCGATCCCCTCGTCGGCGCAGCGCGCGAGGTCCCAGCCCAGCACGTCCCGGACGGTGTCGCTCGCGGCCAGCAGGCGTCCTTCGGCGGTGACCCTGAGGACGAAGTCGGCGTCGGTCGCGGCGAGTCGCGTCACCGGACCCCGACGGCGCTGGCCGGGCGCACGGTGGTGCCCGAGGGCGACCGGCACGGGAGCCAGCTCACGAGTCATGCCAGGACCATCGGCACGCACCGGCTCAGCATGAGCCCTGGATCGCCCCCCGACGCGGAGAGCGGGCCGGCGCGCTAGGGGGTCTCGGCTCCGAAGGCCGCCCCGAGGCTGGTGAGGTCGACGGCGCGACGCGGGACGTCCGAGCGCCCGTCGATCATCTGCCGCAGCACCTCGAGTGCGGTGAGGATGTGCCGCCCGACCTGGTCCGCCGGCCTCCCGGCGTCGACGGACACGAGGATGCCGCGCTCGTCGTACCACTCGAGGATGGGGTGGGTCACCTCGTAGTAGAGCGCGAGCCGGTGGCGGATGACGTCCTCGGTGTCGTCGGAGCGCCCGGTCACAGCGGACCGGGCCAGCAGGCGGCGCACCAGCTCGTCGTCCTCGACCTGGAGGTGCAGCGCGACGTCCGCGGTCAGGTCGAGCTCGACAGCTGTCTCGTACAGCGCCTTCGCCTGCGCCATGGTGCGCGGGATGCCGTCCAGGACGTAGCCGTCGCTGTCGAGCCGCTCCAGGGCGTGGCGGACCATCTCCAGGACGATCTCGTCCGGCACCAGCTCGCCGCGGTCCAGGAACGTCCGGACCGAGAGGCCGAGTGGGGTCTCGCGGGCCACGTGGTCACGCAGCAGGTCGCCCGTCGCGATGTGCGGGATGCCGAAGTGGCTGGCGATCACGACGCCCTGTGTGCCCTTGCCGGCGCCGGGGGGCGCCACCATCAGAACCTTCACGACACGTCCTTCCGTCGGTGCCAACCTCACCACGCGCTGCCCGGCAGGAGGAGGGCAGGGTCCACCCGACCGACTGTTCGGCCAGGTTGCCCGTACCCGCGTTTCACTGGTCTCGATGCGGTGAGGACCGTGTCCCACGGCCGCGCGGTCGGGCGGGGGGCTGGGGTGTACGGACTCGTGGTCAAGGCACTGGCGGATCTCGCGACCGACCAGCTCGACGAGGCGGACTGGCAGGCCATCTGCGCCCGCACCGGCGTCGACGACACCTTCGTCGGCACCCGCGCCTATCCGGACGAGCTGGTGATGCAGCTGGTGGTCGGGGTCGCGGAGGAGCTGGCAACCACGACCGACGACGTCCTGCGCCAGCTCGGGCGCCGCTGGATCAGCTTCACCGCCGACGAGGGCTGGGGACCGCTGCTCGAGGCACTCGGCCCCGACCTCACGACGGCGCTGCTGGGCCTGGACGACCTGCACGTGCGGGTCGGCCTCGTGCTCCCCCACCTGCGGCCGCCGGCCTTCGACGTCAGCGACGTCAGTGGACAGGGGCTGCTCCTGCACTACCGGTCCCACCGGGCGGGGCTCGCGCCGATGGTGGTGGGGCTGGTCGAGCAGCTCGGCGAGCGGCTCGGCACACCGGTGACCGTCGTGCACCTCGGGCGCGCGGGCGACGCCGACGAGTTCGCGGTCCGGTTCACGGGCACCGTCGCCCCGTGACCGACGCCGGTCTCGGGCTCCCGTCTCGGCTGGTCCACCAGGCCTTCCCGTTCCACTTCTGCAGCGCGCCCGACGGACGGCTGGTCCAGGTGGGGCCCGGGCTGTCACGGCTGTGCCCCGGGGCCGTGGCCGGGGCGCGGGTGCAGGACGTCCTCCAGGTGCGCAGCCCCCGGGGTCTGGTGCTCGCGGGACCGGACCGCGGCAGCACCGGACTGGTCCTGCTCACCGTCCGCACAGCGGGCGCGGAGCTCGTGCTGAGAGGTGAGCTCACGGGGGACGGCGAGCTGCTCTGGTTCCTTGGCAGCCCGTGGGTGACCGACCTGGCCGAGCTCGCACCCCTCGGCCTGACCCTGGCGGACTTCGCGGCCCACGACCCGGTCACGGACCTGCTGCTGCTGGTGCAGGCCCAGCGCTCGGCGCAGCGGGACGTCGAGCAGCTCGTCGAGCGGATGCGAGCGGCGGCCGCCGAGCAGGTCCGGTCCCGCGAGCAGGAGGAGCGCCTGGCCGCGGAGCTGCGTGCTCTGCCGGATCTGGCACTGCGGCTCGATGCCGGCGGCACGCTGCTCGCCCTGCGTCCGGCACGGGAGGGCGGCCTGGCGGGCGCAGACGAGCGGCTCGTCGGATGCAGCGCCTACGACGCCTTCCCTTGGCTGGCGGCCGACCTGCCCGCGGTGCTGGAGCGGGCCCTGGGCGCGGCCGACGTGCAGGAGCTGGCGGCGCGGATCGAGGCGGACGGTCAGGTGCAGCACTACGAGGTACGGGTCGTCGGTGCGGGGCCGGACGAGGCCGTCGTGCTGGTCCGCGACGTCAGCGAGCGGCGGGCGCTCCAGGACCAGCTACGACACCGCGCCTTCCACGACCCGCTGACGGGCCTGGCCAACCGGGCCCTGCTCGCCGACCGGATCGACCACGCGCTGACGAGGATCGCCCGGGAGGCGACATCACCGGTGCTGCTGCTGATCGACCTCGACGGCTTCAAGGCGGTGAACGACCTGCACGGCCACCTCGTCGGCGACGAGCTCCTGACGGCGGTCGGTCAGCGGCTGGCCGCGCTCGTGCGCCCCGAGGACACCGTCGCCCGGCTCGGGGGCGACGAGTTCGCGGTGCTGCTGGACGACGGGGGTCGGGCCGAGGGGGAGCGGGTCGCCGCGCGGCTGCTGGACAGTCTCAGCCGCCCTGTCCACACTTCCGGGGCAGTGCTCTCGACCAGCGCCAGCGTCGGGCTGGTCTGCGCGGGCGGGGAGGATGACCTCACGACGCTGTTCCGGCATGCGGACATGGCGCTCTACGCCGCCAAGCAGGCCGGCAAGCACCGGTGCAGCTCCTTCGACGACGAGATGCGCCAGCGGGTTCAGGACCAGCGCAGCCTCGAGCTCGACCTGCGAGCGGCCATCGTGGACGGACAGCTCCTGCTGCACTACCAGCCGATCCGCGACCTGGTGACCGGCGCGGTCTTCGGCTGGGAGGCTCTGGTCCGCTGGCAGCACCCGGAGCTCGGGCTGCTCGTGCCGGAGGTGTTCCTCCGCCTCGCCGAGGACATGGGCGCGATGGAGCTGCTGGCCGTACGGGCACTGCGGCGCGCGACCCTGGACGCCCATCGGCTCGGCGGGCTCGTGCACGTCAACCTCTCCCCGGCGCAGCTGGCCGAACCGGCCATCGTCGACGTGGTGGCGGCTGCGCTCCGCGACGCCCGCCTACCCGGCGGGCGGCTCGTGCTCGAGGTCACGGAGGCCGCGATGCAGCGGGGGTCCGAGGCCGCCGTCACCACCCTGCTGGCGCTGCGCGATCTGGGTGTGGGGCTCAGTCTGGACGACTTCGGCGTGGGCCACAGCTCGCTGTCGCGGCTGCACGCCCTGCCGTTCACCGAGATCAAGGTCGACCGCTCCTTCGTCGCCGGCCTCGGTGACCCGAGGCGCAGTGCCATCGCCGCGACCGTCATCGACCTGGGGACCCGGATGGGGCTCACGGTGGTGGCCGAGGGTGTCGAGACCGAGCAGCAGGCAAGCGAGCTGCGCGAGCTGGGTTGCCGGCTCGGGCAGGGCTTCCACCTCGGCCGCCCCGAAGCCGCGCCGTAGGTCGTCTCAGTCCGGTCTGCGAGGTCCTCTTCCGGCTGTGTCGCACTCGCCGTACCGATCGTCGTGCGGGCCTCCCCGGTGCTGGCCCGGCCGTCCCCCCGACCGCACCGCTCCCCACGCCTCCCCCCGCCGCCGCAGGCCGGGCCGGTGGGCTAGCGGCCGCTGGTGGCCTCGCGCAGCCAGCGGCGCAGCCGTCGGCGGGACGCGGACTTCCGGACCTTCGGCCAGCGCGCGTAGGCCGTCTCGGCTCGCGCCTGCTCGAGCCCGTGGAGGCGGCCGAAGGTGAACCCGTTCTCGCCCGAGCGGCTCGAGGCCGCCCCGAGCTCGCGCAGCGCCGCGCGCAGCACGATGCCGTCCTGGTGCTCGCCGAGGACCTCCTGCAGCTCCTCCATGGCGCGCGCGAACCGGGTGGCGTCGCAGCCGAAGGCCGGCTCGACCGACTCGGCGGCGTAGCGGGCGGCCTTCGCGTGCTTGCGGGCCTCGTGCAGCAGCTCGTCGCGCTCGGGGCCATCGGCTCGCTCCGCTGCCCGCATGGTGCGGTCCAGCGAGCGCCAGCTCCGGGTCACGAGCGGGGCGAGGACCTCGACCGCCGGGCCGCGCGCGGCGTCGCTGAACGGCGGGGCCTGGACGAGCTGCTCGAGGTCGTCGAGCAAGGACAGGTAGCGCGGGTCGTCGAGCACGGCGACGGCGCGCGCGTGCGCGTCGCGGTAGCGGCGGCCCAGCACCGTGTCGACCCGCTCCGCCACCGGGCCCATGACCAGCTCGGGCGGCTCGGCGTGGAGCAGTCGGCGCAGCCGCGCGTGCAGCACCTCGACGTCCCGGGCCTCGCCGAGCACGCCGGCCAGCCAGCGCAGCTCGACCCGCAGCGGGTCGGTGACCGTGCGGTCCACCAGCGGGCGGAAGGTGCGTAGCGCACTGCGCAGTCGCCGGGTCGCGACCCGGGCCTTGTGGACCGCGTCCGGAAGGTCGCGACGCACCTGCGGGTCGCGGTCGACCAGCTCGTCCACCTGCGCGCGTAGGTGGGCCTGGACCACCTCACCAGCACTGGAGGGGCGCGACGACGTCGCGCTCCACCAGGCCGGCTCACCCGGCTCGACCGGTCGGCCGGCGAGCACCCGGCCGACCTTGGAGCTGGTGGTCGACCGGACGGCGCCGGCGGCCAGCAGCCGGCGCTCCACCTCGTCGAGCAGGCTCCGCGGCGCGGTCCCGAGCTCGGCCTCCCACTCCCGCCACACCACCGGGGAGGCCTGGTCGACCCCCAGCAGCTCGCCGCGCACCTCGTCGTCGACGACCTCGACCAGCACCAGGCCCGCGTCGTCGAGAAGGCGACGGACCGTGCGCCGGGTGGTCAGACGGGCGACAGGTGCCAGCGGACGGGTGCGGACCAGCGCCCGCACCAGCGCCTGGAGCTCCTCGGGCACCGGGGCGGTCGGGTCGTCACCGGGGACGCCCAGCTCCTCCCGATCGTCGCCGAGCGGCAGCTTGAGGTGCCAGCCGGCGTCGTTGCCGCCCGAGCGGTGGCGCAACGTCACCCCGGCGGCCCGAAGCCGCAGGTCAGCGGTGTCGACGTAGTGAGCGACGAGCTGGTGGACCGCGGGCTCCGTCGTCGCCGCGACGCCGCTGAGCCCGTCGAGGTCGGGCAGGGTGACGGTCGTGTCGACGTCGTACTTGCGCTCGACCTCCAGCGCGGCAGTCGTCACGCGCGGGCCTCGAGGTCGAGCAGGAAGCGCTTGCGCTCGAGCCCGCCGGCGTAGCCGGTCAGCACCCCGCCGGCACCCACGACCCGGTGGCACGGGACGACGATGCAGACCGGGTTGCGGCCGTTGGCCGCGCCCACGGCGCGCACCGCGGTGGGGCGGCCGACCGCCGCGGCGAGATCGCCGTAGGTGCAGGTCGATCCGTACGGCACCTTGCGTAACGCATCCCAGACGGCCACCTGGAACGGCGTGCCGACCGTCGTGAGCGGGACGTCGAACTCGGTCAGCTCACCGGCCCAGTAGGCGTTCAGCTGCTCGCGCGCGGCGGGCAGGACGGTGTCGTCGCGGGTGCCGAACCGGGCGCTGTCGGGCTGGTGGCGCTGGTCGGTCAGGTAGAGCCCGGTCAGGGCGGTCGCCTGGTCGTCGCAGACGAGTCTGAGCGGACCGACCGGGCTGTCGAGGACGGCGTGCCGGGTCATGCGGGGTCTCCTGTCGGGAGGTGGTTGACGGCGTGGTCGCCGACGGCCCACAGGTGCTGGACGGCGTAGGAGCGGTAGGGCGCCCAGCGCT
>Ga0105047_10016096_pt1 | contig 11745 bp, 10 predicted proteins | sample MAT04_FD_78384 | JGI IMG/M metagenome (GOLD analysis project Ga0105047, IMG submission 78384) | Freshwater microbial communities from Lake Fryxell liftoff mats and glacier meltwater in Antarctica - MAT-04 (megahit assembly) | ecosystem: Environmental > Aquatic > Freshwater > Ice > Liftoff... | reverse complement strand
TGATTTGTGGGTAATGCATAGCCAATACTTGGAGAGGGGGAGAAAAACGCATCTTGAAGTCCCCTCTCCATGCAATGGGGAGGGGATTTAGGGGTGGGGTAAATGCGTGAGCGAAAGTCCTAATATTAACTGATCTTACGCAGACACTCAAATCACTGGACACTGGCAGTTCAAAACTGCCAGCTAAAGCGTTTGGAAACCCCTGAAGGGGTTAAGTAAAAAGGTTCCTTAACCTCTTTAGAGATTTCCAGATTGCGCGTAGCTCTGGGTTTTGAACCCGGAGCGGCTGGCTGCGTAAGGTGAGATATTAAGAAAATTTGACAATTGCACCTGCTCATGCTATATTGGCGCTCAGTTAAGTTAAACAAAATAAATAGATTTTATCGAAAACATTTACATATAGATTGTTGTCAGTCCGCTCGAACTCGGTCTTGCGCGGCAGGAACTCCGAACCGTGTCAGGCCCAGACGGGAGCAGCACTAAGGGGCAACTCCTGGGTGCCGTAGGCTCCCGGGTGCGAGCACACTGGCAACAATCTTTTTCCTTTACGCCCAAAGTATGACCAACTTCCTGCGGACACATATCCCTTATGCCCGTAGCCCCAAATAACCGTCCATCACCCGAACTTTACCCACCAAACAACATATCTTTAGATGAAACTACGCGCCCCGGTAGGATGCGCCGCCTAAGCCGTTTCCGACTGCACGGTTGGTTTCCAGCCGTTATCGTCATACTGCTCATCAGCGCAGTTTTAACAGGGATTTTGTTGATGAAGCCAACATCAACCGAGACAAGCCTTCTAGTCACCCTGAGCATCGATGGCCAAGCCTCGCAAATCAAGACCCAAGCCCAAACGGTAAACGCATTCTTAGCTTTACAGGGGATTCAACTCGATACCAGTGACGTGGTTGAGCCGGACTTATCACAAGCGCTGCAAGCAGGCATGACGATCAATATCACGCGGACGCGGATTGTTTCTTTGACGGTTGACGGCACGACGACTCTGCTGCGGACGACGCTCGATAATCCGGATGCCATTGTGCGAAGCGCAGGGTTGATACTTGGCGCGGCGGATCGTGTGTTTGTGGATGGGACACAGGCCAGCACAGCGGATTTGCTCAATTGGCCTATTCCGGCGATGACCATCACGATTGCGCGTGGGGTTGAATTGCAGGTGGTGGATGGCGACAATACCCACATCCTCTATACCAGCCGCGCTACTGTGGGCGAAGCGCTTTTCGATGCCGGAATCTTGTTATTTCTGACGGATCGAGTCGTGCCGGATGTCAATTCATCGGTTACGTCGGGTTTAACAGTGGTCATCAGCCGCGCTCATCCCATCACGATTTTGGTTGATGGGACACGGCTGGAAACACGCACAACGGCGGCTACCGTCATCAGTGCATTAGCAGAAGTAAATATCGCGCTCAATGGCCTAGATTACACCGTCCCTGGTGAAGATCAACCGCTGGTAACTGGTATGACAATCCGTGTGATTCGGGTGCGCGAGGAACTGCTGACGGAACAAGTCACCCTGCCGTTTGAGACGATTTATCAGCCTGATGCCCAACTGCTGCTTGATACACGCCGCGTCTTGCAAGCCGGACAGGAAGGGATGCAGCAAATTGATGTCCGAGTTCGCTATGAAAATAATACCGAAATCAGCCGAACAATCGAGACCGATGTAATCCTGCGCGAAGCAGCCGACCAGGTCATCGCTTACGGGACGAACATCGTGATTCAAACCTTAGATACGCCGGAAGCTACTGTGCAGTATTGGCGGCGGTTGCGTGTCTACACCACCAGTTATCATCCAACCGCGCTTAATGGCAGCACCATCACCGCCACAGGTCGCATCTTGCAACATGGCATCATCGGCGTAGACCCACGCTTGATTCCATTTGACACCAATCTCTATGTAGAAGGTTATGGGGTAGGGATTGCGGCGGATACGGGGCCAGCGCGGGCATCCCAATATTGGCTGGATTTGGGGTACAGCGATGCCGATTATGTGCATTGGTCGCGCTGGACAATCGTTTATTTGCTGCTACCACTGCCGGAAAACATCGATTATTTGCTTCCCCTCGGCACTAATGAGCAGTGAACGAGGTTATTTCGCCCGTTGAATGACGTTTATGTTAAAAGTTGTTAGCTGATAGTCTTTATAGAGAAACTAAAACCAATACAAGTGATTTTTCGCAAGAGTGAGGCGTGCCTCACCCCTACATAATACCAATCCGATTTCATTTACCCATTCGTAAGGCCAATGATTTTACCTTACAACCTGCTTTGAGCAACAACTAATCACTATGAACTGCGTAACTTTTATCTATTTAACCTGAGTTTCGGATAGCATTTTCATTCTATCCCCACCCCTAAATCCCCTCCCCACTTCGCAGAAAGGGGACTTAAAGAACCATTATGAACCGTTTTCTTCCCTTCTCCATGCAATGGAGAAGGGGTCGGGGGATGAGGACATCATAAAAGTTAATCAAAGTACGCTATCCAAAACTGAGGTTATTTATTTTACACTGCGCGGGTCGAGCGCATCACGCAGGCCATCGCCAATCAGATACAAGCTCAACACCGTCACTACAATCAACAGGCCGGGCAAAATGGAAAGATGCGCCGCCTGACGGAAATAGCTTTGTGCGCCGGTGAGCATATTGCCCCAGCTTGGCTCCGGCGGACGCACACCCAACCCCAAGAAACTCAATGCGGATTCGGTCAAAATTAACGAGCCAATTTCAATCGCCAAAGCCGTCACCAAAATCGAGAGCGTATTCGGCAGGATATGGATGAACATAATCCGTATGGGACTCGCACCCATCGCCCGCGCACTGATGACATATTCATTCTCGCGCTGCCCAAGCGTTTCGCCGCGAATCAGGCGCATCGTCCCCGACCATGAAACAATGGTTAGCACCACAATTAGGGTGGCGATACTCGGCGTGAGGACGGCTGAAATCAAAATCAGCAGCATCAAAGTCGGGATAGAGTTCAATGTCGTCACGAACCACATGATAAAATCATCGATAAAGCCCACTCGTGTGCCTTGATAAAAGCCCGCCAGTAAGCCGATAGTCACGCCAATCAGGGTAGAAAAGAGCGCCGCCGAAACACCGATTCCCAGCGACACACGCCCACCGTACATCAGACGCGTAAACACATCACGCCCTAAGTTGTCCGTCCCGGCGACATAAAACGTGGTTTTTTCAGTCGTCGGATTCAGATAATTCGTAGCGATGGACAGCAGTTTGCGATCTGCCAGCGGTTCGGTATAAGAGACACCCAGCGCGTTTTCAAATACAGGAGCCAACAGCGCCATTAGTGCAAGGGTGATTAAAACCGCGAAAGCCAATAACGTCAGGTAATCTTTCTTCAAACGACGAATGGCGGTACTCGTCAGCGAATCGCTTTTGCGCTTTTCGAGGTTCAAGCTGGTGATCTCGCTGCGTTTTGGCTCGTTCATCTGTGATGGGATGGTATTTGGTGTCGCCATATAAAAACTCCTCTTAACTCAGGCGGATACGCGGGTCAAAAAGCGCATAAAGAATATCGGACAAAATAAAACCGAGTATGGTCGCAATTGAAAAGACCAGCACAATTCCCATAATCACCGGGTAATCTTGCTGGGTGACGGATTCGACGACTAAGCGCCCCATCCCAGGCCAAGAATAAATGGTTTCGGTGAGGGTCGCGCCGCCAATAATACCGGGGATAGCGGGGCCAATAATGGTGGCAACCGGAATCAGCGCATTCCGCATGGCGTGGGTAAACCACACTTTGTTATTCGATAAGCCTTTGGCGCGGGCGGTGCGGACGTAATCTTGATTCAGCACATCGAGCAGCGATGCTCGCATAAAGCGCGAAAATGTGGCGATCGAGAAACTAGAGAGGGTGAGGACTGGCAAAATCAAATGCCGAACACGATCCCACAGTGAATAATCGCCTACCACCGAGATCGGGAAGCGGTTGCCCATCGGCAGCAGTTGCAGCCATGAACCGAAGATCAGCAGCAGAATCAGGCCGAGCCAAAAAACAGGTACGGCGCTGATAAACACAGCCAGAATACGGGTGATATTATCAAAAATGCCGCCCTGCCGCACCGCCGCAAGGACACCGATGGGGATACCAATCAGCGTACCGACCAGCAGCGAAAGTGCGCCGAGTTCAGCGGTTGCGCCTAAGCGAGTGCTGATGGCTTCCGTTGTTGGCTGGCGGGAAACGAGCGAATGCCCGAAGTCGCCCCGCAAAATGCCTTTATTCACACCAATTTCAGTACCGGTCTGATTACCACGACGATCAAACACGGGGATTTCGCGCCCACCCCAAATTTGTGCGCCGAAAATTTCAATCGGTGCATCGCCAATCATCCAACGTGAATATTGAATATACCAGGGGTCATTCACCCCCATTGCTTCTGCCATCGCAGTACGCTGCTGGGGCGTGATGCTGGGGTCAAACGCCAGTGCATTCACGGGGCCGCCGGGAAGCTGCGCCATAATAAAAAAAGCGATCACCGTAATGCCAAGCAAGGTCGGTATCGCTTGTATAAGACGTTTCAGTAAAAATTTAGTCATAAGAATCACCTAAATAACACAACACTAGATTTTTAGATTTACCAAAGTGGTTGTTTTTTAGAGGCAACTCGGTGAGCCGCCTCTACTTTTAAGATTAGAAATAACGTTTATTTTTGTCGTACTAAGTTAATGGCTTTAAGTAAAATTTCCTGAAAGAACATACAAGCCGATTGTTTATCGTAGGGGACAAACTATGCCCCCTACAAAATACGAAATCATTGGCAGGGTACATATCTGCTGTACCCTGCCGTAGCTTATTTACTGTTCGTTGTTCACATTCCAAGAATCGACGTTCCATTGGCCGAGGCCGGGGAAGGGGTCGAAGCCTTGAACATTGGGTGACGCAGCATAAGCGGAATCCAGTGCGTACAGCCACAGATAGGGCTGGTCGTCGTACAGGATTTGTTGCATTTCGTGGGCAGCGGCGATACGGGCTTCGGGATCGCAGTTGCCGGTGGCAATTGCTTCGCCCAATTCTTCCAAGCGTGCGTTGTAATAGGACGGGAAGTTGAAGCCGTAGCCTTCGCCGAAGATGTCATTTTCCGCGCCGAAGAAGCCGCGTAAATCGGGATCAAACGGCAGCCCACCGCGCCAACCAGCAACAGCGGTGTCAAAGGTTTGTGCGCCCATGTTGTCATCGTACATGGTGTTGAAGTCCAACACGACGACATCCACTGCCACACCAATCTGGGCAAACTGGTTCTGGAGGACGACGGAAACATCATTGCGGACATCACCGACGTTCATCATTTCAAAGCGCAGTTCCAAACCATCGGCGTTGGTACGCAGGCCATCGCCGCCTTCGACCAATGCTTCACCGGTGCTTGTCCAACCGGCTTCATCGAGCAGAGCGCGAGCGGCATCCAGATCAAACGGACGACGCGCCAGATCGGGGTCGAGGGTGAAGGCGGTGGGGATGGTGCCAGCGACCATCGCGGTTGCGTTGCCGTTCAGCGGCCCATTGATAACTTCATCAATGTTGATGGCGTGTTGCAGCGCCTGACGGACGCGCACATCACCGAAGATCGGGTGGACACCTTGGTCAATCGGCTCGCCAGCTTCGTCCAGACCGTTTTGCGGGTTGCTGGGGTCAGCCAAGTTGAGGGCGACATAATGCCACACGCGACCAGGAGCCTGATCGTATTGGATGCTGCCGGCATCAGCCGCTTCACGCAGGGTGGTAAAGACACCGCCACCGGGTTCAAACACGAAGTTGAGGTCGCCGGGTTGTGCTGCCAAGAAGCGTTCTATCATGACGTTTTCATCAGGCGTATCAACGATGACGAAGCCCGACGGAACAACATAATCGGCAGTGGGATCCCACCAGTTGAGGTTCGAGGAAAGGTAAATTGCAGTACCCGGCTCAAGACGATCAAAGCCGAATGGGCCAGAGGTGACTGCTGGGGCGCGATCAAAGGGATGATCGATCATGCTTGCCCAATCGAACTCTGAGCCGGGGGTATAGCCATAGGCATGGGCGGGCAGCGCAGAAACAGAAGCAACCTGACGGATAGCTTCGCACTGAACTGCATCAAAATCAAAGCGAATGGTGTAGTCGTCAATAATTTCGGCACCAACCAACGCTGCGGCGGCTTGCGCGTAGCTGCTGGAAAGGCCAACGCCTTCACCCTGCTGCATGGCTTCCCAAGCGAAGTAGATGTCGGTTGCCGTAATGGGGGTGCCATCGCTCCAAGTTGCATCTTGGCGCATGGTGACGGTCACGCTCAGACCATCTTCGGCAATTTCCCAACCCGTCGCAAGCTGACCATTGGTTTCTACTGAATAGTTCTGTGTTTCCGGGTCGAGGCCAATCAATGCAGGCCAAATTAAATTATTGGGGTCGGAGCAATCCACGCCGGAGCAGCGCAGCCACACTAACGGGCCGAGATTAGCAGAACTGCGGGTGCTGCCACGAATGACGAGACCACCCTCGCCGGGACCGGGCATTTCGCCATCCTGAGCGTTCACGAGAACCGCGCCGAAAGAGAGCGCCAAAGCTAATACGAGACCTAAAGCAAACAGACGGTAAAACTTGCTCATTCAATTCCTCCTGAAAATATTTAGTTACTTTGGTGGAAACTGTTTTGGAGACATCCACCGGACTACTTGCTACTTGCTATTCTGCGAAATAAGGTTATTTCACTAGAACAGACCTTGCGAGAATAGCATACTTCACCACCACCTGCAAAAAAATGGCTGTTTAATTAATCTGCCAGTGGTCTCTTTTCTGAGTTTCGCACATAACGTGGAGAAAACAAGAATTTAAAAAAATTTAAAGATCGTTTTAATGTGGCGTGGACGAAGTCCTTATGGCGTAAACAGCTTGGGCATTACTGCATCCATCAACAGCGCAGTATCCTCGATGGATTGGAAATCATCGGCATAAGAAAGCACATTCAACTGTGGGTCAAAACTCCAGAATCCGGCGGCATCATAGAGATAGCGAATGTAGGTGTAACATAGGCCGAGGATAATACGTGAATAAACGCTGTACTCCATATACGGGAAGAAAATAATCATGCCGCGATCATGAATATACAGGACGATTCCCAAATTCGGGTCGGGATAATGCAATTCCACATCATCAGCCGGGCCGGGAACAGGGTTAAGCGCCGGATCAAGCCGCAGCAGCAGCCGCGCTAAGGCTTTTTGGTTGATCTTTCGCACAGGCCAATAGGCTTCCGGCTGATCGTCGCTCTGCCCATGCTTAAACAGCCAATCGAGCATGGTCGGCGTAAGTTTGCCTGTTTTAGGCACATAAAGATGAATTTCATAAATCATAAGCGCGATCAGTCTTTCAGCGCGATCAGCATTTTAGGGCTGCTTGTTTGAAGAAACGCAAATTTTTCCCATCATGGACGTTTTTGCAACAGTTCCAGCAGCAGACGCAAATTATCAATGCTTTCCAATGGAATACTTCCCCAATCGCCTTGTGCTTTGGAACGCAAAATAAGCCGTCCGCCTTCGATTTGATAGCCAGCAAAATCCGTCCACAAAAGCGGCGGGTCGTCATGATATGGATTTGCCGCTATTCTATGCTGATAAATACCCGTTGCATTGAGCGAAAGAAAATCACCAAATGGCACTTTTTCGCCATTCGCCATGCTGCGCTCAATCATGGGTTTAAGCAGGCGAATCGTCTCTTGCTCCAAGCGCAGATTGAGTTCATCCATCCGGCGGTAGAGATTATTCAGCACGATATTTTCGTCTTTAGTGGTTTTGAGGGTCGTACGATAGACAATGCGCTTAAGCAAGCCGCCAAAATAAACACGCCGCTCGGCTTGTTGGCGCAGCGCGATAATTTCCGCATAGCTGATGAAGACGACATGCGAGCCTTCACGATAGCTAAAGCCACGCTGGTACATCGTCAATTCTCGATTCCAGAAATGCGCGACGTACCACCCGACTCCGAGCGCGGCGAGTGAAACTATGCCCACCGTAATCACAGACGCGAGATTCGCCTCCACCTGCCACAAAGCAACCGTGACGACAAACCAAACCGTCGCCAGAATCGCCCCACTCGTCAGCAGCAGGCGCAGCCGATTATTGGGGAAATTGGCGACAAATTTGCCGAATTCAGGATCATCATCAAACATAGCGACGATTATAGCATCCTTTTATGCCGTGTGAATCATGTTATACAGGTGTGGGAGTTGTTCGCGCAAAATATCGCTCTTGGTCACGATTTGCCGTAGTCATGATTTATACGCGGCAATTGCTAAAATTCCTCAAGAAATCGTCCAAGTATTTATGGATTGCATCATTTTATAGATCACAACCTGCTCCTATAGTTTCAGTACGCGGCGAAGTGAATCACCGTCGATGTTGCCCCCGCTGACGATAACTGCCGTTGGGCGAGAATCTGCTGCGATTTTTCCGGTCATCATCGCCGCCATACCGACCACGCCGCCGCCTTCCGCCATCCAACCTTGGTCGTCCACCATCCAGCGGACTGCCGCCGCGATCTCTTCTTCGGAGACCAACACCATCTGATCGACATACTGCTGCGCCAGCGGAATCGTGATTGAGCCGGTTTCGATTTCTCCGGAAAGGGCTTCTGCCAGTGTTTCCCACACTTGCGGATAAGCCGTTTGATAAAAGGTGTTGTACATCGCCGGGGCGGATTCGGCATTCACGCCGATGATCTCAATCGTGGGCTTAAGCGATTTCGCCGCTAATGCGATACCGCTGATTAAGCCGCCACCGCTGACACACACGACAATCCGCGCCACATCCGGCAGAGATTCCAGAATTTCCAGCCCAATTGTCCCCGCGCCTGCGATCACCTGCGGATCGTTGTAGGCGGAAATAAACGTCAGCCCTTCGTCACGTTCTAAACGGCGGCCTTCCGCTTCGGTTTCATCATACATCTTGCCGAATAAGACCACTTCCGCGCCATAACGGCGTGCGCCTTCGACCTTGCGGCGCGGTGTATGTTCTGGCATTAAAATTCGTGCGGAAACACCCGCGACATAAGCGGCGTAGGCCACCCCTTGAGCATGATTCCCAGAGGATGCCGTCACGATTCCCCGCTGGCGCGAGTCTGCATCTAACGACAGCACAGCGTTTAATGCACCGCGCACTTTAAAAGAATGGGTACGGTTGGTGTTTTCGAGCTTTAGCCAGATATTTTCCCCAAGACTAGGGGCAATTTCCAATAGGGTGGGATGCAGATAGGGAGCAATGCGATCTTGCGCTTGTTGAACATCGTGTAAGGTAAGCATCATTTTTTGCCTTTGACGAAATAAAGGTGAGGTTGATTTTATCCTGATATAATAGATTGAGAACTTATGCAGTTGATCAAGTTTTTTGGTAAAAATTATTAGTTCATAGTTTTTGGTAAGGACAATGATTTTCCTTTACGGTCTATTTTGACTAAGAAATAATCACTTTGAACTGCGTAACTTCTAAGATTAAAACTGTTTTCGGACCGAGCGCTTGCGTGTATCAAAATCCAGAATATAGTTAGTTGTGTTATAATCTTCATTGGCTCATCATAAATAGTTGGATAATCCTGTGATGTCTGCACTCAATGACCCAGAAGCCGTCCGCCAGCAATACGCTACCGACGAAAGCCTGCGGATTCGGCAGGAAATCCACGATAAATATACTGTCCCCCGGATTGATTACGCCGGGTGGGTGTTAGACTGCATTCAATGGCGCGGCGATGAGCGTATTTTAGACGCGGGCTGTGGTGCTGGTATGCACTATACCCTCTTAAAAGATACTTTTCCCAGCTTGGTCTATCATGGTCTGGATTTCTCGCCGGGGATGTTGGGTAAACATCCTGCCGCCAGTAATTTAGTGCTGGCAGACGCGCAGTTTACGCCCTACGCCGATCACACCTTTGATGTGGTAATGGCGAATCACATGCTCTATCACATGCCCGATATTGACGAGGCGCTGGTTGAGTTCCGCCGCGTCTTGAAGCCTGATGGCGTGTTGATGGTGGCGACCAACAGCCTCCAGACGATGCCAGAACTACAGGTGTTGATGCGCCGTGCAATTGTGCTGCTCACGCGCACCGGTGCGTCGCAAGTGCAGCCACCTGTGCCTGCCAGTGATTTGTTCGCGTTGGAAAATGGCTCACGCCAGCTTGCACGGCATTTTTATGCCGTTGTGCGACATGATTTGCCAAGTGCGTTGATCTTCCCAGAAATTGAGCCGATTATGGCGTATCTGGAAAGCACACGCACTATCCGTGAGCCGCAGCTTCCGCGTGATGTGATGTGGGATGATGTGATGATGATTATGCGCCAGCAAATCACCCATCTGATTAACCATTTGGGCGAATTGGTGATTAACAAGCTGACAGGTGTCTTGCTCGCCAGCGACAGCGGCGGTTTTATTCAGCAGTTTGTAGAGGCCAGCGTACATTCCGCGCCGCTAACCGACTCTTGACGGTCTGTGACGTGCGCGTATAATAATCCTTCCAAGAAGGCCCCGTAGCTCAATGGCAGAGCGAGTGACTCTTAATCACCAGGTTGTAGGTTCAAATCCTACCGGGGTCAATAAAAGCAAATTTCATGGCTGCTGATCCCGTGCGAACACCTAGATGGCTTTTTTTAAAATGTCACGCTCTTGCCTAGCAAGCTCCAGTTCGCGCTTCAAGCGACGGATTTCGGCTTCCGCTTCCCGTTCTGCGCTCGGTTTGAGATCACCCCTTGTCTCATCCACCTCATAACGTTCCCGCCATTTGTAAATCAGACCCAGCGTAATGCCTAAGTCGCGTTCAAGATGGGCAACCTTCACCTCCGGCTTGCCCGCCATCTCCAACACTTCCCGTTTGAATTCTTCAGCGTATTTCTTGTTTTTCTTTGCCATCATTTCTTCTCCTCGATCTTATTTTATTGGACATTTATTTCTCCGGTCTACAAAAGCGGGGGAAGTTCAGAGAATATTTTATTCTTTTATGCCCACTCTTCAGATAAAATATATTTCAAGACATATTGAGGAGACATTGTAATATGACCGAATTAATCCACCTTCTTTACGCCAGTTCAGCCACTCAGGAAATGACTGACGATGATTTAGTTAACCTGTTGAAAAAAGCACGCGAAAAAAACAAAAGGCTCGATATTACAGGTACGTTGTTATACCGGGGCCGCAACTTCTTGCAAGTATTGGAAGGAGAAAAAACAGTGGTTCAGGAATTGTTCAAAGCTATTGGTCAAGACCCAAGACATTATCAGATATCAGCGCTTATCACCCGTCCGATAGCAAAGCGCGAATTTGCTGAGTGGGAAATGGGATTTACCAATTTAGACAGCATTGACTCGACTTCGATTCCGGGTTATAGCCCTTATCTTAACGAGTCATTCACCTCAGACCGCTTCCAAGACAGAACTTACGGTTATATATTTCTGCGTATATTTAAAGACAGGACTTTCGCTTACCTCACCCCCCGGCTCCCTCTCCAAGTATTGGAGAAGGGGAGAAAAACGCATCTTGAAGTCCCCTCTCCATGCAATAGGGAGGGGATTTAGGGGTGGGGTAAATGCGTGAGCGAAAGTCCTAAAAGAAAATATCCGCTAAAACAAAGTATCTGTTCTAGCTACCGCACACCGATCGGACGTTACCCCCCCATTCCTGATAGCTGGGTCGCTGTTTACATCCCATAAACAATGTATAATAACCTGAGTTTCGGATAGTGTTTTTATTC
>Ga0105047_10016094_pt1 | contig 11746 bp, 6 predicted proteins | sample MAT04_FD_78384 | JGI IMG/M metagenome (GOLD analysis project Ga0105047, IMG submission 78384) | Freshwater microbial communities from Lake Fryxell liftoff mats and glacier meltwater in Antarctica - MAT-04 (megahit assembly) | ecosystem: Environmental > Aquatic > Freshwater > Ice > Liftoff... | reverse complement strand
TAAACATCGGCTCAAGAGCCGGCTTCACTACCTATTAACTTTATAGGAAAGTAGCTCAGCAGAGTTCAAAAACAAGTATTGTTGGTTTGACATATTCCTGCCAGGGATAAAGAGATGCTCGGGTAGCGGCCATGGAATACTTTATCGATTAGGTCACCATACACCCTCGTCATCCTGAACTTGTTTCATGACCCCGTTACCAAGCACGTCATCTGAGGCTTGCGATCTGTGGGAGAGATTCCGTTAAATAGCCAATGGGTTCCTGAAACAAGTTCAGGATGACGTATTAGTAGTTTGGGCGACAGCCGCGCTGGCCGATAGCTATATGCTGGGTGGTTTGTTTGCTTTTTAGAGCGATAATTGCTATTATTACCCCTGTCGCAGAAGTAATTGTCATTTAACAATTCCCAATAAATTACCGATTTTCAAATAGCGATAAAATTGTTAATCGAAAATGGTAAATTTACTTGGGCTCGTAGTGAAGTGGTTTATCACGCATCCCTGTCACGGAGGAGATCGCCCCGACTAGTCGGGATCGGGAAATTAACAAATTATAGTAGTAACGTTGAGACTTTATCTGGCGGGCATATGGGCTCGTAGTGAAGTGGTTTATCACGCCTCCCTGTCACGGAGGAGATCGCCGGTTCAAATCCGGTCGGGCCCGCCAGACAAAATCTCAACCAAACCAACTATCCAGTCGGTCGGTGTAAGTTGATAATGGGTAAGTTATACTGAATGTAGCTTATGCATAAACGACAAACACTTAGTCTTATAATAGTAGCCACGTTTTTGGTGATTTTGGGCGTGGTTTCGGGAGTAGATGCTGCCACAAATTCAACCAACTATAGAATTGACGAGGATTTTATAGGTCCGGGTGGCCAACTAGAGAGTAACTCAACCAATTATAGGTTAGATCAGGGGCAATCGTCAGCTGGCAATGCCGGTGGAGTCGGGGAGAGCGCTTCTACCAACTTTCAGGTACAATCTGGTTCAACTACTACATCTGATCCGCGCTTGAGCTGTTCGTTAGGTAGTAGTTCATTAAACTTCGGCGCACTATCTACAAGTGTAACTGCAACCGGCACAGCAACTTTTAGCGTACTTAATTACACATCATATGGTTATGTGGTGAATATACTAGGCACACCGCCCACGACTGGTTCCAGTACACTTACGGCAATGGGTAGCAATGGGCCTTCAACAACTGGTACAGAACAGTTCGGGATTAACCTGCGCGACAATTCCACTCCTAATATAGGAGCTGATGCTGTGCAGAACCCCTCAGGTACGTTCTCCTTCGGTGCGCCAACCACAAATTATAATATTGTGAATAGCTACCGCTACGTTAACGGCGAGAGCATAGCCAGTTCGGTAAGGTCTTCGGGGCAGACCGATTACACCTTGTCTTATATAATAAATGCCTCCACAACCACAGCTGGCGGGGCATATAGTGGTAACCAGACTATTTTATGCACGGGAACATACTAAAAAAGTTGTTGCTTTTATAAAACTGCTTATGATATCCTAAGGGAAACGTAACGTAATTACGGAAAAATAAAAAATATGACCTCTATACAAAAAAAATATCAATCAAGCCCTAAACGGCTTTTTAGCCTCTTGGCAATAGCCGGACTTGTTTTTGCTAGCGGCCTTAGTACCTTTGCGCCCGATCACACAAGTGCAGCTCAGATATCGGCTCGTAAATTAACAATCAGCTCATCAAGTGCTGCAGCTTCAAATGCTACAACGTCATACACGTTTAACTTTACTATTCCTTCGAGCACTGTCCTGGCATCCGCCGAAGCAGAAATATGTACGACCGCATCAGGTTCTTGTACTACTCCTACGGGTTTTGCAAATGCTTCATCAACATTGGTTTCACAGCCAACTGGTCTTGGTGATGCCGCCGGATGGACAGTAAACACCTCAACAGCCGGTTCATTGCGTTTAAGTAAGAGTGGTAACGTAGCTGCCCCAACCGGTAACCAGACAGTTGTGTTTGGTAACGTTCAGAACCCAACTACAGCTAATCAGACATTCTTTGCTCGAATTAACACCTATACAGGTGCCACATGGACTGGTGCAGTCGACAGCGGTATTGTAGCCGCAGCCACAACTTCACAGATTACTTTGACAGGAACAATGGACGAAGCATTAACATTCTGTACAGGCACATCTATTACAGGTGTTAACTGTGGTACCGTTGCTGGTAGCGCCGTAAACTTTGCTAATTTCTCGAGTAGCGCAACATCTAGCGGCACATCTGTCATGGCAGCTTCTACTAATGGTGGGTCTGGCTACGCAATCACAGTAAACGGCGGAACAATGACCTGTGCGTCCTGCCCAGGATCACCAACAATTGCTGCACTTGCGGCCCAAACAGCTTCATCCACCGGTACGGCTCAGTTTGGTATGAATATGCGAGCAAATACCACACCTAGTGCTGGTGCTGATTTAAGCGGTGCAGGTACAGGAACATATGGAGCTAACCATGGCACAACCAATCAATTCCGATTTGTAACAGGAGACTCAGTGGCAACAGCATCAGCTGCAACTAATGCCAATGCCTTTACAGCTACATACATAGTGAACGTACCAGGCAACCAAGCAGCAGGTACATATAGCGCAACAATGAATTACATAGCGACCGCAACATTCTAATAGATATGAATACATATATTACCCAGTCAACAAATAAACTCGTTACAATCATAGTAATTGCAGTGTTGTTATTGGCAGGTCTTGGATTTGTACCAAAGTCGGCTTCTGCCGCTCAGATCACCGGACGCAAACTGACAATTAGCTCATCAAGTGCTGCGGCTTCTAGCGCTACCACGACCTATACGTTTAACTTTACCGTTCCAACGGCAACTGTATTGCAATCGCTATCGGCCGAAATTTGTACAACTGCTTCAGGCGCTTGTACTACTCCAACTGGATTTTTGAATAGTACATCAACATTGCCATCACAACCGACTAACCTCGGTGACGCAACGGGCTGGATTGTCAGTACATCTACAGCAGGCTCCTTACGTTTAAGTAAGAGTGGTAACGTAGCTGCCCCAACCGGTGCGCAAACAGTCACATTTGGTAACGTTCAGAACCCGACAACAACTAATCAGACATTTTATGCCCGTATCACTACATATACTGGTGCCACATGGACTGGTGCAATAGATACAGGTACAGTAGCCGCTAGTACAGCAAACGAGATTAACCTTACGGCTACAGTCGATGAGGCTTTAACATTCTGCACAGGTACTTCAGGCATCACAAACTCAAGTTGCTCTGGTGCAACCGGTTCTGCTGTTAACTTCGGTGCATTAAGCGCGAGTGCTACACAATCTGGCTTATCCCAAATGGGAGTCGGAACAAACGCAGGCAGTGGTTATGCAATTACAGTTAATGGTGGAACGCTAACAAGCGGTGCCAACACTATTAATGCGCTGGCTTCACAGGCGGCATCAAGCTCAGGTACTGAACAGTTTGGACTGAACCTCCGAGCCAACACAGTGCCAACTATAGGTGTAGATGCTGACGGTTCCGGTACTGGTGCACCAACCGGCACTTACAACACTGTTAATCAGTTCAGATTCCTTACAGGCGATACCGTCGCTAGCAAAGGCGGTTCTGACCAGTTCCGTCGTTACCAAGTTTCATACATCGCTAATATAGATACTGCTACAGAGGCAGGAACCTATACTGCGGTGATGAATTACATCGCCACAGCTACATTTTAGTTGTATAGTTTTAACGTAACAGGTATGGTGGGATAAGAGTATGGAGGGGAGTCCAATGTTTAAAAGAATTACAGCATCAGCACTTACATTATTAATAGGGCTTGTATTTGTATTGCCATCAATAGCGTCCGCAGCTACCGCAACTGGGCAAGGTCTAGAGATTTCGCCACCGTTGGTAGATATCAAAGCTAATCCAGGGCAAGTAGTCCAGCAAAAGATTAATGTCCGTAACGTAACTAACGGCACCCTCGTAGTAAAAGCTCAATTTGAAGATTTTGTAGCTAGCGGTGAAGATGGCCGACCAAAGATTTTACTAGCTAAGGGCGATAAAAGTCCTTTCTCCATTAAGGATTGGCTGACGGCACCAGATTCACTTACTTTAGCCTCTGGCCAAAGAGAAACAGTAACAGTTGGAATTAATGTTCCAAACAACGCAGGCCCAGGTGGGCATTATGGTTTAGTCCGATTTACCGGCACTCCACCAGAACTTGATTCTACGGGCGTGTCGTTATCGGCTAGTGTCGGCACATTGATGCTAGTGACTGTTTCTGGAAACGTTAAAACATCTGCATCAATCATCGAATTGTATACGTCGCAAAATAACAAGCGAACCGGATTTATGGAGTACGGCCCAGTACTTACCACAACTCGTGTTAAAAACACTGGCAACGTCCACTTTAAGCCAAGCGGCACAATCCAGATCACCAATATGTTTGGTAAAGACGTTCTGGTATCGCAGTTTAACAAGACCAACAACAATGTTTTGCCAAGCAGTATTCGCAAGTTCGAAAATACACTAAATCAAAAGAATTTGTTCGGACGCTACACAGTTAAGGCAGATGTAGTCTACGGCCCCGACAACAGCATCACCACGGCTTCAACAACCTTCTGGGTTATACCTTACAAGCTGATTGCCTTAGTCATACTTGCCATAATAGTCCTAGTGTTCGGATTTAAGCAGTACAACAAGATCATTGTGAGCCGATCATCTAAGAAACAATCCCGTGGGAAAAACAAGAAAAACAGCTAGTCCTAAACCTCACTTAACTTCGACCTACAAAACGAAGAAAGTTCCGGTTCGCGTAGCTTACCATAAGCACACCGGCAAAAAGCTACCTTTCTACTGCACATCGTACGCTATGATCTTCTTTTTGCTATCGTTAACCTTCTTTTCGGTACTGCTATCGGCTCGTTTGGTGGCCGCCGATCAAACAGCCAACGGGAACATATTCCTTAGTGGTCAAGTGAAAGGAAAACCACCAGAGATAGCCGCTCAGATTACGTCGCCAAAATACGGTGAGAAATTTACTAATCCTAAAATATTAGTTGAGGGCACATGCTTGCAGGATACATATGTTGAGATTTACCGCGATAATCGGTTCTTGGGCATGGCTACTTGTGACTCCAACGGACGCTACAATCTCGTAGTTACGCTCGTAAATGGCAAGAACATACTGGTCGCCAAAATACGTGATTCTCTGGGGCAGTACGGGCCAAACTCAACGCCAATTGAAGTGAACCTACAAATAAACCAAAATACTTCAAACAGCACTTCGGGTAATCAATCACAAGCTAACCCAGCCGAAGCTGCCGACCAGTTTGAACTACTAATTGATCCACTCCAGCAAAGCATCTGGCTAGGACAGGCACTAAAGATTACATACACAGTAAAGGGCGACACACCACCGTATTCGTTGGCATTTGACTGGGGTGACGGAGCACCAAGTGATCTTATCAAGCAAGATAAACCCGGTACCTATACGATTACTCACATATACAAACAAGCCGGTAAAAACGTGCTCAGAATTAGCGGACTTGGTTCGTCTGGAGGAAACGGTACAATTCAAACGGTTGTGATTGTTCATACCAACGAAGCGATAGTTTCTGGAACAATTTCATGTGCCGATAACCCAACCGATGCCGTGTTCGCCTCGATTTGCAATCCACCCGTTAGACAAGAAGTATTCATCAAACGGTTTGTTGGACCGGCTGTAGTACTAGCCTCGATTATGGCTTTTAGCTTCTGGATCGGCGAGAAGATAGTTTTTAATAGAATGACGCACGCTTACAAATAGTACCCATTTTGGGAAGCTAAAAAACTTATATTGTTCATGCACAAAATGCTTGTGGATAACTTTACTTGTAACAGAGTAAAAATGGTATAATTACTCTAGTTAGCTAAAACAAAAATAGTTCTGGCTGAACACAGTCCGCAGTAAACAAAAAAAACAAAAACAAAAAATGGTTATAAATCGGGTACAACATCTTCTAAGTGTACGGGTAATTACTTCGGTGATTGCTCTAATTTTGCTTATTCTTGCCGCTACCTTTATGAACATTTCTAAGACTTCTGCTGCTGTAGGCACCAACGAGACCATTAATTATCAAGCACGACTGCTGACTTCAACTGGCGCCACAGTGCCTGACGGCACCTATAATATTGAATTCAAGATTTATCAGGATGGTGATGGAGTGCTCGGTGGTGGCGATGAGTCGGTAGAGTGGACAGAAACCCGTACAGGTGGCAATAGAGTAGTAGTAAAGAACGGCTACTTCTCGGTGTACTTGGGTTCTGTGACGCCATTCGGCACCAGTATTGATTGGAACCAAGATACCGTCTGGCTTTCGGTAAATATCGGAGGAACAGGTTCGCCTAGCTACGACGGCGAAATGTCGCCTTTTATACGTTTTAGCTCTACTCCGTACGCTTTGAACTCTAAGTACCTGGGAGGACTGGCTAGTAGTAACTTTGTACAGCTGGCTAATGGTGTCCAGACCGATGCTTCAACTACCAATACCTCCATCTTCGTCAATAAAACCGGTGGCACAGCCAACATAATGCAGTTACAAAGAGGTGGAACTGACGTTTTGACTATAAATAACAGTGGGCTATTAACATTCAAGCCGAATAGCGATGACGCAAACGCATTAAGGATACAAAATGCTACAGCTGGCGAGACTCTGTTTAGCGCAGATACAACGGCTAGAGGTGTTGGAGGCGGCAACATTATCAAAATTGGCAATTCAACGGGTACAGATGCCGCTACAACTATCTTGCAGGTAGATTCCGCCACTGCCGACCCCACCAGCAACTTAGCGGGGCTCAACGGAGGCTTGTTCTACAATTCCACCACCAACAAGTTAAAAGTTATAGAAAACGGTATCGTAAAGACGCTGTGTAATATTACTGACGCTGGTTGTGGAGCAGGCACAGCAGTCACTCTTAACACCGCCTACACCAACGGTAGTGCCGGCAATCAGACCATCAGCCTTAACTCTGGCAATGACTCAATAATCGTTACAAACCCAGCAGCATCAGGTACAGATAGCGCTTTTGCCTTTCAGATCAATCAAAACAATACGACTGCTGGAGCGGTAGCACTAGATCTGAGTCAATTATCAAATAATGCCAACGGACTGAATCTGGCCGCTAACTCAATCGACACCGAAACTGGCCTTTCGATTACAACCAACGCCTTGACCACCGGTAAAGGCTTAACGATTGACTCATCTTCGACTGCACTAACAGGCTCCTTGGCAGAAATCACGCTCAGCGGCTCGAATGCTGCCAATACTGGCTCACTGCTCAAACTATCTAACACTGGCACCAATAGCGCCTCTACCGGCCTCTACATTGACCACAGGGCAACTGGCACGGGCAACTTAGCTCTTAGGATAGATGATCAATCTGGAGACACATCGCCATTTATTATTGACGGCGATGGAAGGGTAGGTATTGGTACTAACAATATAACCGGTACTACCGAACGATTGCTGCAGGTAGGCTCTGAGACCAACAGAGGTAACGCATCCATCTACGGAGAGCTAATATCTAAAGGCCTCAAAAGCTTAAAATCTTTATCTAACATTCGTGATATTTATGTCTATGATACGACCTCCGACACTGATGGTGGGCGATGGATTGATTGGGCTACAACCGATCAATTATCTTGGCACAACGAAACTTTAGACGATAGCCCCAGTATTGCATGCGATATATCAACCATGGATCGTTGTTATTCAGAAACCTTTCCAAGAAAAGCCGTGTTAGTGGCAACCACGGACGCGCTTTATATCTTTGATGGCTCCAATAACACCATGTGGATGAAATTTAGTAAGAATGCTAGTGGTTACGCCCTGGGTACAGCAACAAATAATACGATTTCTAGCGTAACTGCTCAGAACGGGGTAATTTATGTTGGAACAAACGGCACTAGCGCCGGTGGACTTTACGCAATTGACTTCACGCAAGACCGAATGTGGAACTACGATACAACTGATCGTTCCGGTGCCGATAAAGGTATTAGTGATCGAAACACAGCTATAACCTACAATAGCGACAACAACACTAACTTCGATTTGGGCACGGTAGGTACCGTGGCTGATTGGGGCAGAATTAATGATGTTTCGGTCGCGGTTATTCAAAACAGCAGTACTGGTAGCACCACAATTGCAGGACCCAATAACGGAACAGTTATTGTTGGGTTGGCCACGGACTCAGGCCTAACAGCGATTAACCTTTCAACTCAGAAGTTAAGACAGTATTCTGAAGCAACTGACAATGATTACAATTCAGTGGCAGTTACGAGGTCGGCTAAATTATACGGGCTTAATGAAACACTCGGGCAGGCCGAACTTTGGACTGGAATAGATCTGGACAATGTCGCAACCAGGGTTAATGGTGCTCCAGAAAAATTCTGGGATGAAACTAGCGCACCATTATTGTCTAAGAATGCTCCGACTATTTCGGCTAATGCCCCAGACGCCCTAGAGATAGTTGAGCGTGGATCGATGGCGGACGGTGGCGTTGCCGCGACGGCAACTGTCGCTAGCTCTAGCGATATAATTTATGTCGGTACCAATCAAGGCCTAACAGAGATAAATGATCATTCTATTCCTGCCAGAGGCTGGTCTAAATTCTTTAATAGAGACCGCCAAACACCATTCATGCCAGGTACAATTCGTCGTATGCACCCAATGGATGAGGCTTCGGGCAACGCTACTAACGCTGCGAGGACCTCAGAAATGCTTGCCAAAGGTGCAGTCAATTATGGTGTTCGCGGTGTACGAGGTACGGCGATGGACTTTAATGGCACCAACGGCTATCTGTGTTCTGGTACCGGTGTTACTTGTGCGACCGATGCTGGCGACGATAGCAATACAGGTAGCTTTAACTACACGATGTGGTTCAAGCGTGATCAGACTAGCGTTCCGGCCGTAGAATCAATATTTGCACGCTGTTATACTACAACTCCAGCCGCCGCTACAGGTTGTACGGCCGCAGCCGTTAACACAACCGGCCAAATAGTGTTTACGTTAGACGACGATGCTCTTTGGAGTATCGGTGCCGCAACCAATAACGACGTAACATACACTACTAACCAAGCCTATAATGATGGCCAGTGGCACTTCTTGAGCTTTTCTAAGATAAACGGTGCCACTGCACCGGTTGCCCAGATTGATGGTAATGTTATTAGCTATGCAACATCCTTAACGCACACTACGATGAACGGTAGCCAAATTTTGGGAATTGGTACAAGCTGTAGTACTGGTGCAGCCTGCGGCACCGGCGGCAATTTATTTAATGGCGCCATCGACGACTTTACATACAGTGCCTGTAACACGGTTGGCTGTAACACCGACGGCTTCTCTACCACTTCGGCGCTGGCTGCACCACTACAAAAGCGACTATTCAATGATGCGAGGCCGATGCTAAACCGCAAGGTAGTTAAAGTTACAGATGCCACTACGGCGACCTCAACAACCATTGGTGACTCTGGTGAAACGTGGATTCCTAACGAGTTTTCTGGCTTGCTAGTAACTCTTACTGGCGGTACTGGTTCCGGACAAACACGAAGGGTCGTTTCGAACACAACCAATACTATTACCGTTTCGCCCGGATTCGGCACCACGCCCGATACTACGACAGACTTCAAGGTAGATCCTGAGTCGTTAGTGGGCTCAAGCAATACCGTCACGTCGGTTGCTGCCAGTGGAGAATCTGCGATTGGAGAAGCTAGGTTGATGTGTGCCGGAACTAACGATGGCTCTGATGGCGGAGCAGCCACGTGTTACAACCACAACGCTGGGCCAAACATCGTAGCCGATACCTATCATGCTGATGCTGGCCGTTCGGACGATACTGGTGCGTCGTGGACAGGTACAGGCTCAGATAACATACAGGCCATGGATATATCTGGTCGTGCTCTAGTAATCAGTAGTGGTAATTTGTTTTGGAACGAAACTCAAGACGTCAGGGTTGGCCAGGCCGTGGATGCCCTGAACTTTAAGATCTTTGACATTCGAAACTCTATTTTGACACTAGGTAATGGCTTGGCTGGAGCTACCGGACTTGAAGTTGGTTTGACTGGCGGTGCCGACCTTGCCGAGAATTACACCTCCGAGCAGCCGCTAGAAGCTGGTGATATCGTGGCCTTGGAGCCGAACAACGTTGGTGCAGTCAAAAAATCCACCGAGCGCTACCAAAAAGACACGATTGGCATTGTGTCGACTGCTCCAGGGGCGGTCCTAGGCCCAGAGGGCGATACTGCCTACCCAATCGCCCTAGTCGGACGTGTTCCAGTCAAGGTAACCACAGAAAACGGCCCGATTAAATCCGGTGATCGTATAACATCCGCATCTACAGCTGGTTATGGCATGAAGGCTGTTAATGGTGGACGAGTTGTTGGTACGGCCTTAGACGACCTAGACGAAAGCAAAGCCACAACCTGCCCAGATGGAATAGCTGAGGGCGTAACCTGTGGCGTGATTACGGTATTTGTTAACTTGGTTGACTACAGCGGTTCTGATGTAAGCACAGCCGTAAATGAGGCTGAAGCCCAAGGCTTGCTCTGGGGCGACAGCGTACTATCGCCTGTTTCGGGCATAATTAGCTGGGACACCAGCCTCAGTAACGAACAAGTAGCGGCTAAGCAGGGTCAATTAGCTAAGTCAGATAAAATCCTGCGCTACCTAGCTGGCCGTAACATAAATCCTAACGATAAATCCGAAGTCTTAGCTGATAGCGTTAGCGCCAACCAAATTAACGGTGGCAAGATTTACGCCAAAGACATCTACGCCGCAACCTTAACCGTCGATAAGATCAAAGCCAACCAGATCGAAGGCTTAGAGCTGTTAACAGACAAGATTAGTAGTTTGGGCGCTCGATTGGCCAGCGAACGCGCCGCCAACAGCCCTGCAGCCAGCGACACACCGGCCGCCGTAGACACCGAAACGCAATTACCGGCCGACCTTAGCATCCAATCCGCAGTAGTTAAGCTAGACCTAAAAGTCGACGGCCAGCTATTAGCTAACGGTGGCCTTAAAGTTTATGGTCCAGCCGAGTTCCGCGGTAACGCTATGTTCTACAAAGTTGTGACGTTCATGGAAAAGACAGTCTTTAACGAAGACGTAAGTTTTGTGGGACGGGCCACATTCAATAATGATGCTGGCGGATTCGCAATCATCAAAAAAGATAAAGCCGAGATTGAAGTGAAGTTCGAAAAGCCATTCGAGGACGTGCCAATTGTGACGGTTAACGCCAGAGATGGCCAATTTGTAACCTATACCTACAAAGATTTAGATAAGAATAGTTTCAAGATTATCCTGAAAGACCCAGCAGACAAGGACACTACGTTTGCTTGGACAGCTCTGTCTATCAAAGAAGCCCGATCGGTCCATTTTGACCAGAACGATATTGTAAGGCAGCGCTAAACTTGTCACCATCGCCCAAAATCGCTACACTTGATAATGGTTAAGCTATCTAATTTAGGATATTTTGAAATCAAAATCTGAACGATCATGAGAGAACCAACACATATTCGGCGGTCCAGTAACAAATCACGCAAAGCCCTGATTGGTGCCGGCATTGTTTTTGTAGTTATTCTGATTGGCTTTTTGACCTTCCAATACATTAATACTCGTAACGAACTTAAGAAGGCGCGTGACCCACAGGCTGCGGCCAAAAACGAAGCCACAGAACTAGCTAAAAAGATCGGTAAAGTTGC
>Ga0105047_10016093_pt1 | contig 11747 bp, 9 predicted proteins | sample MAT04_FD_78384 | JGI IMG/M metagenome (GOLD analysis project Ga0105047, IMG submission 78384) | Freshwater microbial communities from Lake Fryxell liftoff mats and glacier meltwater in Antarctica - MAT-04 (megahit assembly) | ecosystem: Environmental > Aquatic > Freshwater > Ice > Liftoff... | reverse complement strand
GACTTTGAAGGCGGAATGAGGAGTGCGGAATGCCAAATAGAGGTCATGGCCGGCGGACGGCATCTCGTTCCGCATTCCGCGTCCCGCATTTATTATTTTCTGACATTACATCTTTCTGCTTTGCTCCGAATACATCAGCGTCAGGATTTCAGCTCGGCTGGACGAGTTTTCTTTGAAGATGCCGCGCAGAGCGCTGGTGACCATCACGCTGCCGGGCTTTTTAGCGCCGCGGATGGTCATGCAGGTGTGAGTGGCTTCGATGACACAAGCGGCGCCGATCGGATTCAGTTCTTCTATCAACGCATCGGCAATCTGCGTCGTAAGACGTTCCTGAACCTGGGGACGACGGGCATAACCTTCCACCAGTCTCGCCAGTTTACTTAATCCGACCACTTTCCCGTCCGGCAGATACGCCACATGGGCGCGGCCGGTGAAGGGAAGCAGGTGATGTTCGCACAGCGAGTGAAACTCGATATCGCGCAGCAGGACAACTTCGTCATATCGCTCGTTGAACACCGTCTTCAGATGCAGGCGTGGATCCACCCGCAGCCCGGCCATCAATTCGCCATAGGCGCGGGCGACGCGGTTGGGGGTCTTCAAAAGCCCTTCCCGGTCGGGATTCTCGCCCACCGCCAGCAGAATCTCTCGAACCGCTTTTTCAATCCGTGGGACATCCACTTCGGGGAAGTTCTCCGAATCTTCCTGGTCGTCGGCGCACAAGCCGTGACGAATGCTGCTCATCGCTTCCTTCTTTCAGTCAGGCGGGATGACCACGGCGACACAGAGGCACGAAGAATACAAGTACGCAAATGTCGGACGCCTCTGATGTTCCTGGTTTCGCCTTCGCTGTTCATTATAGGAACTCGCAGCGATGTCGCGATTTGTTTCACAGAGAATGAAAACGCTATTTCGCTGCGTGATCGATCACCCGCATCTCATTTCGATACACGCCCGCCGCATGTCCAACACTATCGACGCCGCGGCCGACACTGGTGCTGGCAAGCGTGATGAAGACGTTCACGGCTGATTTGGGATTCTCCGAATCCCTGGAAAACTCGATCGAATTCTCCGGCACGCCCCAGCCGGCGGTGGGGGAAAGCTGCGTGCTGAGCTGTGAGGTCCAGTCGTTCAGATCGGCGGGGGAGAGGGGGACATGCCTTCTATATTCGACGGTAATCGTATCACTGCGACGTTATCGTACCGGCAGAGTCGCCGGCGCGGTCGTTGGTGGAACTTCCGGCGGCATCACAATCTCACACACTTCCCAATTCTCCCGCGCGCCGCTGACGACGAACGCCGCGCCCATGCCGATGTTCTGGATGGCGTCTTTGCCGCGCTGGGACATCTCGGCCGGGTCTTTCCATTTGGCGAGAGACTTTACATGAAGCTCCTTATGCCGATTGAAGTCGTTTCGAAAACCGTTCATTTCCGATGCCCGCATCGACGCGAACACCCGGCGGCCGGAGGTGATGGCATTCCTGATCAGTTCAATTTCGTCGTTTGCGATGGTCTCGCTGGATTTACCCTCATAGAAATTGCGCATTTCCGCACCGCGATCGGATTGGAAAACCCGCGGGCCGTTTGCGCCGCGGCGGCTGCTCAGGCGCATCATGCGCTGCTGGCCGCTGTCGAAGGCGCTGGTGGCGTAGACTTCGTAATCGCCCGCATATTGGAGTTGTCCCGGGTAATATTGACCAGCAGAGAACATGATCGGCTTTCTGTCGTGTGGAATGTCCGCGGGTTGCCCTGTCGCCTGCAAAGTCCGCTGCAGCGCGTGGGTGAGGTTGAAGTTGAAGGCATGGTCGCGTTCCAGCGGGCCGATCACACGAGACAGATGCGTGGCGCATCCCACCGCGACGCAAGCCCCGACTGCAACCGGTGCAGCGACTTTTCCCCACCAGCCCGTCTCATTCCGCAGCGGCAAGTACAACAGATATGCGCCGGCAATAACGATCGGGGGAATCAGCGTCAGAAAGAATCGCAGATACGCCACGCCTGACTCATTATTTCCCCAGTAATATGCGGCATACAAAACCGTCTGCGGGAGAAACCACGCCAGCAGCAATAGCGCCACTTTCCACTTCCGCGAGAACATCACGCACAAGCCGAACAATCCAAGCGGCAGGATGAAGAACATCCCGACTTCGTGCAGTTGCGACAGTAGATATTCCCACTTGTTGGCGATCTCGTCGATTCTGAATCCGCTGCTCTCGTTGGTGGTGTCGTAGCCGGTCCAGTGATTCATCGTCAGCTTGTTGAAGATCAGCAGGGCCAGAACCGGAATATGCCATCCGATCATGGGAGGCAGGACCCGCAGATAACTTCGCGGGTTTTTCCACCGCACGCTGCACAACATCGCCACGCCAATGGGTAGTGCAAGCAGTCCTTCGCTGTAGCGGGTGGTGAAGGTGTATCCCAGGAAAAATCCGCCAAGCAGACCAAGGGAGATCCAACCCGTCCGCCACCACCACAACAGAAGCAGCATGCCCCAGGTCGCGAAGAACAATGCAGGCGGATGCGAATTGGCATTTGCGCCGAGAATCAGGAAAAGCTGATTGCTTGTCAGAAGCAGTTGCCCAAGGATGGCGATGAAGGATGAGGCGATCTCGCGGATGAACAGAAACACCGCCAGCGTCGACATCGCCGAACAGAAGGATGACAGGTGATACGACCACCACACCCCATGCTGCCAGCCGCCGATTTTCAGGATCAACGCGTTCAGCGCCGGCACGCCTGCGGGATATTTTGGAAAATACCAGTCGTTCGCCACCACCCACAGGAAATCGATGAATTGATAGCCATTGGTCGGCTTGAATCCGACATTCCCCGTCTCGGCAAGCATCCGTCCGCCAAACTGATAGCCATTCTGCCCGATCCGCGGGCTGACGAAATGACCCAGAGTGGAAAGGGAGTAGAAGACGCCGGCAGTAATTGAAAAAGCGACCAGCAGGAGAAGGGTGCGGCTGACGAAGGGCTCGCTCGGTCTTTCGAGGACCAGCCATCGATTCAGCGGCAAGACGTCGCCGTTTGCGATATCTTTGGGCGCAGAATCGCGCGCCGCCTCATTCAAGGGGGCAGTCGGTTCAACCTCGGTTTGCACTGCGGACTGATGGATTCTATCCTCCCATGCTGGACCCCGGTTCTCTATACTCCGCAGCCGCGAGGATATTTCAATGCCTTACAAAGTGATCGAGATCCAGCCGACGCCAAATCCCAACGCCGCGAAGTTTGTCCTGGACAAGGAGTGTTCGGAGGCGCCAACCAGCTTTTTCAACCCTGAAGCCGGTGCGGACCATCCGCTCGCCCGGAAACTCTTCGCCATTCCGGGCGTCACCAGCCTGCTGCTGCTGGGCGATTTCATCACCGTGAATAAAGCGCCTAATCTCCGTTGGGAAGAAATCACCCCCGCCGTGCGACAGGTCTTGGAGACTGCGTAAGCGGGTTACCTGCGTTTTTCCATCGATTCAGCGCCATCCCACGCCCGAAGAAATTTTTTCTCGCCCAGCCGAACCTGCAGCGGAAGGGGGCGTATTAACAGGTGAGTTCTTCCCTCCTAACCTTGCAGGTTGCACCCACGCCTGCGGGTTTTTTTTGTATGCTCATTTTGGCTGCCTCAATCCGGCATGCGTTCCATGGCGACGTTCATGGCCCTCATCGAAGCTTCGCCATTTGCCATCGCCTGGGTACTACGTCGTTCGCATGGTCCTCCGAACAGATCAACGTATAAATTTCAGTCGATGTAATCCCGCCGCGCGGTTTTGCAGAGGGTTACCAGCACTTCCTGCGGCGATGTCTTCCAATCCTGCGCGATCGCCTGTGGTGTCAGGGTGTCGTTGATCAGTTCGACCCGATCGCCGGTCCGGTCTGATGTTGCCGCTTCCACGAAGGCACTCTGCATTCCGATCTCAAGGATCCGCCGCAACTCTCCGTTGATCATGACGCTGCCAGGACGCAATCCGTGCGAATAGCCCATGAGGATGACGCCAAATCTCGGCGCAACGAAACCGCTGTAACCTGCCGGGCCTGTCGCATCACGCACTTCTGCAAGGCTTGTGGTTAATCGAATCGCACCCTCATACAACGCCATTCCGGGGCGCACTGCGCTGAACCATGCCGACGGTTCGTCCAGCAGCGCGCTTCCAGCGGCGTGAAGCCTTGAGACGCGATTACTCACAACTTCCTTCAGTTTTGTTGCATGCTCGGGTTTTGTGCCATGTGTGAAGGCCTCGTGAATGTCTCCCGCATTCAGCGTCGCCTCCACCTGATCCGCCACGCACGCGAACCGCTGCATTCCGGTGTCGACGCAGAGCGCGGGGTGGGCGGATTTCAATAGTATCGCGTGTTCCCGATCCGACACCGCTGGCGTGATCAACTGCCTGTGATAGTCATCCGGATTCATCGATTCCGGCGGCCCGAGGCAGAGCGTCTTCTTTCCCGTGCGACGATAGATGCCTGCGTCGACCGCCTCTTTCAGTACGAACACGCAAAAACCGTCCACCACATCGCACAGCGCCTCCACCAGGCGCTCCGCCCCCAGCGAATAGGCGTCGGATTTGACAACCGCCAACACTTCCACGCGTGTGCGGCGACGGATGTCGGCCGCATTTTCGCGGATTCGGTTCAAATCGATATGGGCGGTGACAAAAGATCGCACCGCCGTATTCGATAAACCTTGCGACAGATTGTCCAGTGCGAGGGCAATTTCTTGATTTGAATGCGCATTTCATCTAAGCAATGGCAGCCTTCTCACTTACACATTCAGGAGCAATGATCTCATGGCTGACTATCAACCCGACCCAAAAATGAAGTTCACATTTGGCCTTTGGACAGTGGGCAACATCGGCCGTGACCCGTTTGGTGAACCGACGCGGGAGAAGCTCGATGTCACGCAGATTTGCGATCTGCTGGGTGAGGTGGGGGCGTTCGGCGTCAACTTTCACGATAACGACCTCATTCCCATTGATGCGAGTGAGTCGCAAGCCGCGCAGATCAAGAAGGATTTCAGAAGGGCCTTGAAAGACAACGGACTGGTGGTGCCCATGGCCACGACGAATCTGTTTTCCGATCCGGTCTTCAAGGACGGCGCTTTCACCAGCAACAATGCCAGCGTTCGCGCGTATGCGATTCAGAAGACGATGCGGGCGATGGATCTTGGCGCGGAGTTCGGCGCGAAGACGTACGACTTCTGGGGCGGCAGAGAAGGCGTGGAGACGGATGCGGCGAAAAATCCGGTGGACGCAATCAAGCGATTCCGCGAGGCGATCGATTTTCTCTGCGAGTATTCGATTCAGCAGAAGTATGGGTACAAGTTTGCCTTCGAAGCCAAACCGAACGAGCCGCGGGGACATCTCTATTTCGCGGTCACCGGAAGTTACCTCGCGCTGATTCCCACGCTCGCGCATCCCGAAATGTGCGGCGTGAACCCGGAAGTGGCACATGAACACATGGCCGGGCTTGATTTTGTGCATCACGTCGCCCAGGCGATTGAAATGGGCAAGCTGTTCCACATCGACCTGAATGACCAGGAGTTCGGCAGGTATGACCAGGACTTCCGCTTTGGATCAGTGAATCTCAAGCACGCGTTCTTCCTGGTGAAATTGCTCGAAGACAACAAGTACAACGGCCCGCGTCATTTTGACTCTCATGCGTATCGACAGAGCGATCTGGAGGATGTGAAGGAGTTCGCCCGCGGATCGATGCGCACGTATATGATCCTCAAGGAAAAAGCTGTGAAGTGGAATGCCGATGCGGAAATACAGGGACTGCTGAAAATCATCAATGTGCAAGATTCGCTGATGTCAAAGCTGACCAGGAAGTTCTCCGCGCAGAACGCAAAGAAACTGCTTGGCGCAAAGCTGGATCGTATCGAACTAGCAAAAGCGCGGCTGCCTTATGAGAAGCTCGATCAACTGACCATGGAGATCGTCATGGGGGTTCGCTGAGACCTCGCGCGATTCATGGACTACGCTCGAGCGTTGACCGGTTTTGCCCGGAGAACGTTATTGATCGACTGTATCTCGCCTTTCTCTCGCGGCTGCTACTGGCTTCAAGGGCGTGATCTTTTACATCCCGGTGCTGGACATCGCCTTCTCGCTCGAGCTGTCTATTGCTGCTCCTTGTCCTGTTTGATCTTACCCAGCAGCACGCCTCGCACGGTTTCGCCAAGTTCCTGGAAAGCGACTTGCTTCGGCTCGGGATCGTGAATGGTCCCGCCAGCGTGGATGGTCGTGCCAGCGGCTTGCACAACGCTGAAGAGTTTGTCAGCGTCGGCGAAGAAGGGGAGATTGATATCTCGCAGCGGCCGCAACGAACCGAACAGGGTGAGGTCGAGCGGCGAATCGGGAAATTCCGTCACGTCACTGACAGTGCCGAAGCCATTGATATACGCGCCGCGATTGAAGTAGACCGCACTGGTCACGTTGATGTTTCCCGCTTCCATGCGGAGCGACAGATGCCCACGACCGTTAGGCTGGATGTCGCCTCCGATGTGCAGGATGTTGTACATTGCCGCAACAGGCCCGAAGTTCCCCAGGTCGCTGTTGGTCAGCCGCACATCCGCTTCCGCGGTCAAGGACTTGATTGAGGTCGTGGATCCAAAGACCCGCGCCTCGCCGGTCACTTCGCCAACGATTTCCTTCTTGTCGTCTTTATACGCGCGGACGATGGGCGAAAGCTGGACCGCGGCAATCTCAGCAGTAAGCAATTGCGTAGGTGATCTGCCGGGCGATCGCGAGATGCGTGCGAAGGGTTTGATCTTCCCGCCCGCGACGTTTATCACCGCCTCATCCGTCACCAGCCGCCAGTCGTAGGGCGATTTATATGCAGCGTACGCAGTGACCTTCGTCTCGCTGATCTCGACGGTTTTGAATCCACCTGCTTCAGGCGCGAGCGTAAAGTCAATCCGCACCGGGCCCAGCGGCCGCTCACCCGTGCTAGGGGCGATTCTTAACGAACCGGTGTAATCACCCACCACGTCTTCAAGCACCGGGGAAATCCATGTTAGTTGCGAGGGCTTGAGCTTGTTGAAAATGAAATCCAGGCGAAGCGTCTCGAGGTTTTTGAGATCAACAGTCGCGTTCACATCGGCAGTGCCATTCAGCGTTTCCACATGAATTTTGTCGATAAGCAACCGTGAATTGGCGAGCGATGCGGAAAGCGCCAGATTGCCCACAGGTTCGCCGGCGCGTTCGATGGTGCCGGAAAGCTGCGTTTGCGCGTTGAGCTCTTTGACCGGAATGAGGTACGACGCCTCCAATTTACCCGAAATCGATGCACTGAGATCTGTCGCCCAGGGTCGTGTGCTGAGCGACGGCGCCGGCCAGTGGTTGATGTCCGCGAGAAGCTTAATCGGTTGATCGGTTGCCAGCGATGCGTTGATCTGTGCATTCAGCGCGCCGTCGCCGCGCTTGAGCACGGGTTTGACGATGATCGATCCGTGATCCAGCGTCGCATCAATGTTCAGGGTGTCAACTGCCAGCCCCTGCAGTTTCAAGTCGGACGCCTCGACGGATGCCTTCATCGTCCAGTCCCGCAAGCGCAGAGATGGCACGGTAAAGACAGCGGTTCCCTTGTCCAACTTCCCTTCCAGCCCCCCGACCTTCGCGACATCCCCAATTGCGGGCAGGGAAAGATCTTTCCAGGTCACCATCACGTGTGGCGGACGGTCGGTGAATGCGGTCCATTCGCCCTGCATCTGCCATTCGCCTTCGAGCAATTGCATCTCTGCCGTGCTGAAGGTGGCATGCCAGTCGGTCATCTGGGCGTTGAGATCCAGTGCCACATCGCCGATGACGTGATCGCGGAGAACCAGGTTGTTCGCATTTATTATCCCTTTGCCTCCCAGCGCGCGGGGGTTCAGCGTGCCCTGCACCTGCCCGTGCGCCACCAGGCCTTGGAAACTGGCATCGTCTTCAGACTCTTTCGTGGGCGTATACCAGCACCAGGTGTCCAGTTCCACGGGCGTGGGAAGCGTGCCGTCATAGAAACCGGTGATGTAAACAACCGTCTTTCCCTGCCGCAGAAAAAGCTGGCGGATATCCACGCGGGACAGCGTACCGTCGGCATTCAGATTTACGTCCAGCGGCAACTTCAAACCGCGCACGCGAAATTGGGAGACATCCAGTTCGCGGGTGTGCAGCGATGCCCACCACTGGTGGCTGTTGCGATCGAACTCCGCGGTCGCGAGAAATTCACCTGCCTGTGTGTCGCGGGGACGCAGGGAGTCCAGAACAATCCGACTTCCCCGGCCATTGACATGGCCTGCTAATGCTGGGACGGCAATGGGCTCGCCGGAGACGGGTTGCCAGGTGAATGGATCGGAGATGATCGTGCCGCCAAATTCTTCCAGCGATCGACCCTTTCCAGAAACGGTGATTGACGCGTTCGCACTCCCGCCAGGCGTTTCCAGTGAACCGGTGAAGACGGCGTTGCCGCTGAACTCGCCGGTCATTTCCCGTCCGATATGCATCGTTGCCGTTCCTGTGGTATTGAAGCCTTTCTGCTGAACTTGCTGCCAGGCGGCGGTGAGATCGCCGGTGAAGTTGGTGGGGTCAAGTTCTCCCTGCAATGCAACGCTTCCCTGCTCGAGCCTCGCGTGGAGTTGATCAATCCTGATCTTGTCACCCAGATGGATTTTGCCGGACTCAAGCGTCACCGCGCCCACGCCGCCTTGAGGGATGGTCAACAGCAGGTTGGACGGGGCGATCAACAGGGTTTTTTCTGCAGTCGTACTGATGTTGGCATGACCCTTCGCGGTTGCCTGCCCGAGCTGTGCGCTAACGATTGTCAGGCTTCCTTCCACACCGCTGGGACTTGTTCGGCCTGACCATTCCAATGCGGCGAGCAGGGGGCTGGGCAGTTTGCCGGTGAGTTCCTTTATCCCTTCGGGGATTCCCTTCACGTCGAGGGTCAAATGATGATGCAGATCCCTCGCGAGGGAGACTTGCCCGCTTGCATTGACACTTTCACCCACGGCAGCAGCGATGTCGTACTCCAGCGGACCGGACTTTTTTCCGGATAGGTTGATGCCGTCAACCTCCCCGTGCCTCCCGTCAGCCCGAGTGATGGTCAGCCGGGCGTTGCGGACGACAAGATTGGGAATGTCGGGCGTGGATAGTGGCTCCGCAGTGTTTTGTCCTGTGACAGGCAACAGTTGCTGCACGTTCCATTTGCCGGTGGAGTCTTCGCGGACGTCAATGTCGGCGCCATTGACGGTGATCCGATTTACCCGCTGCGTGAAGACCAGAAACGGCAGGAACGCGTGCTCGACCAGCACCTCGTCCACCTTCACCACCGGGGCATCAGCCAGCGGCAAGGTCAGGGTCAGTCCCCGCAGTTTGGTGTGGCCGGTCCAGGAAATTGCCAGGGAATCGATCTTTGCGCGGGCACCGAGGACGTTCTGAATCTGCGCGATTGCGATCCGCTCGGGAGTATTCGTCCACAGCACAATCTGGACAGTGACGATCAATACAAGAATGAGCGTTACGACAACCACACCAAGGCGTAGCAGCCATCTAAGAATGCGCTGCCGCTTGCGGGAGAAAGCTGAGTCAGGAGGTGGGGACATCATTCTTTCGCTGGTGGAATGGTGCCCCAGGTGCGCGGGCCAAAGCCAAGGATCCAGAAGTCGTCGCGTTCGGTCTTTCCGAGGAACGGCCCGCTGCTCGCGGCAATTTCCCCGCTGTCGCGCCAATACGCTACGTAGGCAATCGAGGCATATCCACGCTGGCGAAGCCGTTTGAGAATGGCGATTTCCGGCGTGACCATGGGCACTCCCGCCCCTGCGCCAGGAAGCGACAAGGAAGGAAGCCCCAGCAACGAGTCCTGCCGGTCAATCCCAACTCCCAGCGAGCGAACTTCCATCACGACTTGGGCCGCTTCGCGATCGTTGGTCAGCCGAGCGCCGCTTTCCAGTAATTTAGCTCGCAATTCACCGACAAGGAAAAGATTTTCTTCCTTCGGATATTTGTCGCCTATCAGATGGGTGGTGTTGACTATTAGATAGGTGGTATCGACGTACACCAACCGGTCGCGCACAGGATTCGTCACCAGCTGTTCAACCGACCGCTGCGCCGCCAGATTGAGCAAGTATTGCTCGGTCGCGGTACGTCCGGGATCTGTAGTTCGTAGTGTCGAACAGCTTAATTGTCCTACCATGAAGCACAGTGAAATTAGCCAGTTCAATCTCATATCAAGTTCTTTGGTTCAAACAGGCATCGCGCCCAGATCGGTGCCAGTCCGGTGAACGTATGATGCTTTAAACCGCACAGAGCGGATTCGGCGGTATCTCTATACCCTTAATCAGGTAAAATCCCCATTTAGCCATGGCAGATTCTCCCAAACGCGTCTATGCTATGGACGCCTATGGCTAGAGTACTGTTGATTGATGATCACGCGGATTTGCGCGATGTGATGAAGGAGCTTCTGGAACTGCACGGGCATGATGTCCGGTTTGCGGGATCTGGTGAAGAAGCCTTCTCCACGCTCGAACGAGGAGAGTCTGCGGATGTTGTCATAGCCGATCAACGCCTTCCGGGCATGACTGGAATAGACTTCCTACAGAAAATTCGTGAGAAGGTTCGCAAGAGTCAATTACCCGTCATTCTCTGCTCGGCGGACTCTACACTGCGTGATGAAGCGATGGAGGCGGGGGTTGACGACTTCTGGGTGAAAGGATCAGATCAGCTTTTCGAGCAGATTAGCAAACTTCAGGAAAAGCTGGAGGGCATTCGAAACAAGCTACGTGAGCCAGCAAATTGACGGTCGGTACTTTTCATCACGCCCGCACCCTGCGGCAATCTGTCATCCCTTTCGTGCTCCATCCCGCACCTTTTCTTGTTAACATACTCGCGGCCATGCAGAATTTTACTGCTCTTCGACGACTCAAGAACTTTCTGAGCTTATGTACACGCGCCGGCGGCAACTCCGCGACGTCGTGATCGCTAAGATCCCTCTCCCATGAACCCATGGGAGAGGGTGAAGTGATCTCGAATGACACTTCAAAGCAGGGGCTTGCAAAGCACCACTCACCACCACGAGAGATACTGACCTGCGGGCAAGGCGACATGGATTTTGTCGCGCACTTCCCTCCATGGGATGCGACGTCCGGACCCACGGCGGATTTTATAGATTCGCCCATAATAGATGCACCCATACGAGCCACCGGCGGCAAGCTGAAGGTTGGTCCGGCAGATTCTGGCAATTACCGTGATGGGAACTTTCCCGTTCTCGTGCTCTTCCCCGGACGTTTCCGACAAACTACCATTCGGCCCGCTTACAAGGAGATCCTCACGATGCGGCTGGCGCTGATTGGCTATGGCGCGATGGGCAAATTGATCGAGTCACTCGCGAAAGACGCGGGCGATGAGATTGCGCTCATTGTCGACGAATTCAACCGACCCTCCGAGCCGGAACTGATCGGGAAACTACGTGGCATCGACGCGGCGATTGACTTTTCTGTCGCCGAAGCCGTCAAGCGAAACACCGAAGCCTGCGTGAAGGCGAGCGTCCCGATTGTGATCGGCACCACAGGATGGCTGAAAGAACTCGATTCTATAAAATCGATTGTCACCCAGGGCAACGGCGCCATGGTATATGGCGCGAATTTTTCCATCGGCGTGAATGTGTTTTATCGTGTGACGCAGATTGCATCGGAGATGCTTAGTAAGGTGAAGGGCTATGAGCCGTACATTCACGAGGCGCACCACTCGCGGAAACAAGATGCACCGTCAGGCACGGGCTTGAAGCTG
>Ga0105047_10016092_pt1 | contig 11747 bp, 9 predicted proteins | sample MAT04_FD_78384 | JGI IMG/M metagenome (GOLD analysis project Ga0105047, IMG submission 78384) | Freshwater microbial communities from Lake Fryxell liftoff mats and glacier meltwater in Antarctica - MAT-04 (megahit assembly) | ecosystem: Environmental > Aquatic > Freshwater > Ice > Liftoff... | reverse complement strand
CTGGCGGGGTCGAGCTGCAAGTCCAGCGCGGCGCCATCGTTCAGGTGTTGCCCAAGGGCACCTTCAAGTGAATCTGCCGCGGCCCGCCGTGGTGGGCCCTGCCTTGACCTGCAAATGAGTTGCCGAATGAGTTGCCAAGGACTTTCCGAATGAACCGCTACCCCCTTTGGAAGTACGCCATCCTGGCCGTGGCCCTGCTGGTCGGGTTGCTTTACACCCTGCCGAACTTCTACGGCGAGGCCCCGGCAGTCCAGGTGTCTAGCGGCAAGGCCACCATCAAGCTCGACGGCAGCATGGCCACGCGGGTGCAAAAGCTGTTGGACGATGCCAAGCTCAAGCCCGACTTCGTGCAGTTCGAAGGCAGCTCGGTCAAAGCCCGGTTCAACGACACCGATACCCAGCTCAAGGCCAAGGACGTCATCAGCAAAGGCCTGAACCCGGATGCCAGCGACCCTGGCTACATCGTGGCACTGAACCTGTTGTCGCGCAGCCCGGAGTGGATGGCCAGGCTGCGCGCCCTGCCGATGTACCTCGGGCTGGATCTGCGCGGCGGTGTGCACTTCCTGATGCAGGTCGACATGAAGGCCGCGCTGACCAAGCGCGCTGAGGCCTTGAGCGGCGACATCCGTTTGGTGCTGCGCGAAAAGAACATCCGCCACGGCGGTGTCAGCCGTGACGGCAACACCGTCGACGTGCGCTTTCGTGACGCCGCCACCGCTCAACAGGCGCTGGGGCTGCTGACCGAGCAGTTTGTTGACCTGCAATGGGCGATGGCCGGCGACGGCGTCGACCAGCGCCTGACCGGCACGTTGAAGCCCGAGGCCGCACGCCGGGTGCAGGAACAAGCCGTCAAACAAAACATCACCACGCTGCACAACCGCGTCAACGAGTTAGGCACCAGCGAACCGGTGATCCAGCAGCAAGGTCTGGACCGCATCGTCGTGCAATTGCCCGGTGTGCAAGACACCGCGCGGGCCAAAGGCATCATCGGGCGCACGGCCACGCTGGAAATCCGCATGGTCAATGAAAGTGCCGAGGCGCGCGAGGCCGAACGCGGTGCCGCACCGGTGCCCTTTGGCAGCGAGCGTTTTGTCGAGCGGGGTGCAGCACCCATCATCCTGTTCCGCCAGGTGGTGTTGACGGGTGAGAACCTGACCGACGCACAATCGGGTTTCGACAGCCAGACCCAGCAACCCAGCGTCAACCTCACCCTGGACGCCAAAGGTTCGCGGGTCTTCAAAGACGTCACCCGCGACAACATCGGCAAGCGCATGGCCATCGTGTTGTTCGAAAAGGGCAAGGGCGAAGTGGTCACGGCACCCGTCATCCGCAGCGAAATTGGCGGCGGCCGGGTGCAAATCACCGGCAGCATGACCACTCAAGAGGCCAGCGACCAAGCTTTGCTGCTGCGCGCCGGTTCTTTGGCCGCGCCGATGGAAATCATCGAAGAACGCACTATCGGCCCGAGCCTGGGTGCCGAGAACATCAGCAAAGGTTTTGCCAGCGTGACCTATGGCTTTGCGGCCATCGCGGTGTTCATGTGCGCCTACTACCTGCTGTTTGGCGTGTTCAGCAGCATCGCGCTGGCCTTCAACCTGCTGCTGCTGGTGGCGGTGCTGTCGATGTTGCAAGCCACCCTGACGCTGCCGGGCATCGCTGCCATTGCCTTGACCCTGGGCATGGCGATTGATGCCAACGTGCTGATCAACGAACGGGTGCGCGAAGAGTTGCGCAGCGGGGCCGGCCCGCAACAGGCGATTCAGGCCGGCTATGAACGGGCCTGGGGCACGATCCTTGACTCGAACATCACCACCCTGATCGCTGGCCTGGCGCTGCTGACCTTTGGTTCGGGCCCGGTTCGCGGTTTCGCCGTGGTGCACTGCCTGGGCATCCTGACCAGCATGTTCTCAGCCGTGGTGTTCTCGCGCGGTCTGGTCAACCTCTGGTACGGCGGCAAGAAACGTTTGAAGAGTGTGTCGATCGGGCAAGTGTGGCGGCCAGACCAGGGGGCCGTGAGCGACGCTGAACGTGCGCCCAGCACGGCGTCCAGCGTCACGCCCGTGACTGTCAACAAAGCCTGAACGGGAGACAGACCATGGAATTCTTCCGCATCAAAAAAGACATCCCGTTCATGCGCCACGCCTTGGTGTTCAACGCGATCTCGTTCATCACCTTCGCTCTGGCGGTGTTCTTCATCGCCACACGCGGTTTGCATCTGTCGATCGAATTCACCGGCGGCACGGTGATGGAGGTCGAGTACGTGCAAAGTGCTGACATCAACCGCACCCGCACCACGGTCGAGGGGCTGGGTTTTGGCGAGGTCCAGGTGCAGAAGTTCGGCACCTCACACGACGTCTTGATCCGCCTGCCGGTGCGCGACGACGTCAAACAGACGGAAGTGGCCGGCCGGGTGTTTACTGCGCTGTGTGCAGCCGAGAGTGGCACCGTGGACACCAAGCAGTACGTCACGCCGCAGGGCGAGGCGGTCAGCCGCCCGTCGTGTTCCACGGCCGCCGGCGCTGAGCCGGTTCAGTTGAAACGCACCGAGGTGGTGGGGCCTTCAGTCGGCGCCGAGCTGGCACGCGACGGCGCCATTGCCCTGGCGGTGACGGTGGCCGGCATCATGATGTACCTGGCCTTCCGCTTCGAGTGGAAGTTTGCCGTGGCCGGCATCATCGCCAACCTGCACGACGTGATCATCATCCTGGGCTTCTTTGCCTTCTTCCAGTGGGAGTTTTCGCTGGCGGTGCTGGCGGCCATCCTGGCCGTGTTGGGCTACTCGGTCAACGAGTCGGTGGTCATTTTCGACCGCATTCGCGAGACCTTCCGCAAGTTCCGCAAGCTGACCTCGCTGCAGGTCATCGACCACGCCATCACCAGCACCATCAGCCGCACCATCATCACCCACGGCAGCACCCAGTTGATGGTGGTCAGCATGCTGCTCTTTGGCGGGCCAACGCTGCATTACTTTGCGGTGGCACTGACCATCGGCATCCTGTTCGGCATCTACTCGTCGATCTTCGTGGCGGCTGGCATAGCCATGTGGTTGGGCGTGAAACGCGAAGACCTGATCAAGGCTGGCAGCGGCAAAGAGATCGACCCCAACGACCCGAACGCCGGAGCCGTGGTGTAGAGTGATTTGTTGTTGTATGTCCCCACCACGCCCCTGAACGCCTGCCGCTGACATGGCTCAAAGCGCCTCGCCAAATCCCATCGCCAGCCAGGCGCGCAGGCTCTACACCGAAGAACTGGTGCGGGGGCTGGTGGCCCTGGTGCAGTCGGCCATGGACAGCGCCCGCAACTTGCTGGACAAGCCCAGCGAACACGCGCTCTTCCAGCGTCGGCGCGAGTTGCTGCAGGGCCTGACAGCCGGCGCACAAGCCTGGCACCGCGCCATGGTGGCCGGTCTGCGCGAGGTGCTGTTGCGCGGCCCGTCAGTCCCTGCGCACTCGCGGCTGGGCGACGTGTCGTCCTTCAACAGCGCAGGCACGGGCCGGGGAGCGCTGTCGCTGGTTTCTGACGACACCATCGAGCTCGAAATCGTCACCTCACGCCTGGCGCTGGCGATGATGGACCGGGCCTCCTGGGAGTTCGCGGACCTGCGCTCGCGCGTGGCGCACCTGGAAGGCCACAACGAGCTCGAGCCCCAGGACATGCTGCGCGCCCATGTGCTGGCGCGCATCGTCTTCGAGGCCTGGCGTGTGTCTGGCCAGACCCTGGAGAGCTGGCGCGAGCTGCAAGCGGTTCTGCACGAGGAGTTTGCGTTGCTGGTCGAGGAGGCTTATCACGAGACCAACCGCTGGCTGGTGGCGCAAAACGTCTTGCCCGATGTCGACCTGCGGCCCTTCATTCGGCGCTCGCTGACCCACCCCAACGCGCCCTTGGGGTGGCAGGCTGGTTCGAGCGAGGCCAGCTTGACCGGCAGCCTGCCGCAGGCCTCGGCCTACGGCGCGTTGGCCACCTTGGGAGCCATCAGCAGCTACGCCTCAAACGCAATGCCGTTCCCAGGCTCGGGCAGCGCGGGGCTGATGCGACAGGTGGGCGAAGAAACCCGCTTGATGACGCGTGTCGCGCCACTGGCGCGCAGCCGTGAGCATGCCGAGGCGGTGCTGGGCCGGCTGAATCGGCTGATCGGCCGGCACGTTCCGGAGTTTGGCTCGTCGACCCGTTCACAAGGCCTGGCACGGCAGCCAACGGGTTTGTCGGCTGGGCTGGCGCGGGCCATCGACACAGCCCAACACGGTATCCGCCAACGCCTGGCCCCGGCGTCGAAGTTCGGCGAGCCCCTGGTCACCACGCCGGTCATGCTGGATGAGTTGCAGCAGCGCAAACACAGCCTGAAGAAGGCCGCGGCCACGCCCGAAGAGCGCGCCACCATCGAGATCGTCGCCTTGTTGTTCCAAAGCATCCTGACCGAAGAGCGCATCCCGGCGGCCGTCCGGGTGTGGTTTGCGCGTTTGCAAATGCCGGTTTTGCGCGTGGCTGTTTCAGAGCCCGACTTCTTCGCCACCATCGACCACCCGGCGCGGCGCCTGATCGACCGAATGGGTGCTTGTGTGATGGGTTTTGACAGCGGCGGGCAGGGCAGCGCGGCGAATGCGGCGAGCGGCGGCGCGGACAGCGCAGCCAACCCCTTGGAGCGTGAAGTCAAGCGCGTTGTCCAGGTGGTTGAGGCCTACCCCGACACCGGCCGGCGTGTCTTTCAAACCGTGCTGACCGAGTTCGAGAAGTTCCTTGAGCACTACTTCAAGAACGAGAACGAGGCCACCAAGAAGGGTGTCTCGCTGGCCCAGCAGGTCGAGCAGCGCGAGACCATGGCCATCCAGTACACGATCGAGTTGCGGCGCATGCTCAACGAGGTGCCGGTGCAGGAAGGTGTGCGCCAGTTTTTGTTCCACATCTGGGCCGACGTGTTGGCCACCACGGGCGTTCGCTACGGCTCCCAGGGCGTGCAGACCAAGGCCATGAAACGCGCGGCAGCCGACCTGATCTGGAGCGCCAGTGCCAAGGTCACGCGCGAGGAACGTGCCGAGGTCATCCGCCGCCTGCCGCTGCTGTTGAAGTCGCTGCGCGAAGGCATGGTCTCGGCCGGAATGGACGGCCCCGAGCAGGACGAGCAGATCCAGCACCTCAACAATTCACTGGCCGCGGCCTTCACCGCCAAGGCTGCGGCCATTCCTGACGACCGCCTGCGCGAGCTGATGGAGCGGCTGGAGACCCTGGAAGAACTGCTGCCCGAGACGCAGGACGTCGACATTGACGAGTCGCTGGTGCTGGACCTCTCGGGCCACCAAAGCAGCGAGCTTGAAGTGGTGCTGGACGGTGGCGCCATGCCCACGCCAGCCATGGTGGCCTGGGCGCGCGAGTTGCAAGTCGGCAGCTGGTACATGCTGGACCGCGGCGGCCGCAGTGAAGCCGTGCAACTGGCTTGGCACGGCATGCGCAAGCAGTTGTCGTTGTTTGTCACCCAAAAGGGCCGCTGTGTGCTGTTCCAGCAGCAGCGTTTGGCAGCCTATCTGCAGGCCGGGCACCTGTTGCCGGCGCAAGACGAAGCGCTGACGGTGCGCGCCACGCGCAGTGCGCTGGCCAAGCTGGATGTCGACGCGACGCGACTGCTGAACTGAATTCCTCAACCTCCCACAGCGTGGGAGAAGGAGCAAATGTTTCAGTGAATCAAGCGGTCTTCGGGGTCGACAAACAGTTCGTCGAGGATCAGTGCGTCGGGTTCCTTGCCCAGGCACCAAAAGACCATCAGCACGATGACCTTGAGGTCTTCGAGTTCCAGCCGTCCCACACCCACCGCGGTGGCACGGTCGATGACCATCTCGCGCATCGGCGGGGGCAGCACACCGGCTGATTCGAGGAAGCTGATGAAGCCGATGGAGCCCTCACCCAGCACCTCGGTTTCTTCTTCGGTGTAGATGCGCATGCTGGCTGGCCCCGCACGCGGGGCTGCAGCATCGTCGGCTGGCTCTGAAGCTTGCGATCCATCGCTGTTTTCGGCGCTTTCGACGCCTCTGGCCAGGCCGTCCAGCCAGCGCAATGCGTCCTGGATCTCGTCGTTGTCGAAGCCCACAGCCGACAGTTTCCGGCGCAACTGCGGGGCCTCTGGACAGGCGTCTGGTCGCCAGTAGTTCTCGTACAGATAAACGAGCACATCAAACATGAATTCACTATACCCCAGGGCGTTTCAGCCCAGGCTGCGGCGCTGATAAAGGCCGCCCGGCAGGCGTGCGACATGACCCGACAGCTCGAGCTCCATCAGTGCGGCCATCAGGTCCTGGGCCGGCCAGCCGGTGCGGGCTTGCAGCGCGTCCAAGGTCATTGGGTCGTGCCCCAGAGCGTGTACCAGCGGCATGTGGTGTTCGGCCGGCTCGCTCTGACCGGTCGGCAGCAGCGGCCGTGCGGGGACCAAGCCTGGCAGTGGCGGGCTGCGCAACTCTTCCAGGATGTCTTCGACGCTTTCGACCAGCTTGGCCCCCTGTTTGATCAAGGCATGGCAGCCTTTGGCCTGCGGCGCGTGGATCGACCCAGGCAAAGCGAACACCTCACGCCCGGCTTCCGAGGCCAGCCGCGCCGTGATCAACGAGCCCGACTTCAAAGCCGCCTCCACCACCAACGTGCCCAGGCTCAGGCCCGCGATGATGCGGTTGCGCTGCGGAAAGTTGGTGGGCAGTGCGGGCGTGCCGGGCGCGAATTCACTCACCACCGCGCCCACCTCGGCAATGCGCTGGGCCAAGCCGCGGTGCCGCGGTGGGTAGACGATGTCCAACCCGGTGCCAACCACGGCGATGGTGCTGGCTGCTCCGGCCGCGCCGGCCACCGACAGCGCGCCTTCATGGGCCGCGCCGTCGATGCCCTGGGCCAGGCCCGACACCACGTTCCAGCCCTGACGGCACAGCTCGGCGGCAAAGGCGCGAGCGTTGTCCAGCCCCTGTGCCGTGGCGCCTCGGCTGCCAACGATCGCCAGGCTGCGTGCACTGAGCAGGGCCAGATCGCCGTGCACGTACAGCAGCAGCGGCGGGTCGGCGCTTTGCAGCAGGGCGCTCGGATACGCGCTGTCGCCCAAGGTCAGCACATGGCGCTGCGGGCCGCCCCGGCGCCAGCCCACGGCGGCGTGCAGCCGGGCCTTGAACAACGGCGGGAGCTGGCCCAGCGCGGCCGCCACAGCCGGGCCCACCCATTGCCGCAATGGCTCCGGGTCGGCTTCAAACACCTGTGCCGGCGAGCCACAGGCAGCGAGCAGCTGGCGTGCGGTTTCGCGGCCAACGCCGGGAGTCTCAAGCAACCGGAACCAGGCGCTGAAGTCTTCGTCAGACAACATGCTGCAAGGGGCCGTCACAGACATTGCCGATATCACCGATGTCCATCAACGCAGCCTGGCGGTTGACCCCGTTGGCATGATCCCGGCCGGTGCCCGGCACCCTAAAACCCAGCGGCTTCACCGGGATCAGGGCGCTTCAGGGCTGTGTGAAACGGTCGCCCGCGCCCACAGGTTCCTTGACGTTCAGGATCAAGGCGTACGACACGCGGTCAAACACCCGGAACACAAACAACAGGCCGTGGCGTTCATCGGGCAGGCGCATCGGCGTGCGGGCTTGGGTGGTGCTGTCCACGGCGGCGTCACCCGCACGCCACAGCGCCAACACGTGGCCGCGCTCGATGCCGTCGCGACTGCCGCGGTTCAAGGCCACCACCTGGTTCTGGCCAGCGCGCAAGCCGTCGCCGTAAATCGACACGACACGCCCTTGCACGGGCGTGTTCGGCGGGCGCGGCACATAGGCCGCCAGTTCCTGCTGCGGTACCGGTGACAAGCGGTCACCCACCACCGCTTCCAGCCGGGTGCTGGTGATGGTGAAGGTTGCCGGCACGACCATGCCGTCGCCCGCGGCGGGTTCAGACCCGGGGCGCGTGTAAGCGGCTGTACCGACATAGCGGCCTTCGTAGCCCAGCACTTCGCGGGTCTCGGGGTCGAGCATGGGTTTGAGCTCGCGAAACAGCCTGAAATCGCTGGCGCCAGCAAGGGAGCCGCGCACATACGCGGTTTCGCCGCGCGACAGCAACACACGGCCAGCCTGGGCAGCGACGATGCGCGGCGCGATGTCGAGCTCGTTGCCGTTGAAGACCACGGCCTCATTCAAAAACGGGCCGATCAGGTTCAGTGGAATGGCCGCAATCGCGCCGTTGTTCAGCAGTTCCGAGCGCACGCGCGGCGACAGCCTGATCGTGTTGTCGGCGGCCTGGCCCATGCGCAGCCGTGCGCGCCCGCCGCTTTTGTCCAACACCAGCAACTGGCCGGGGTAGATCAGGTGCGGGTTGCGAATCTGTTCCAGGTTCATGCCCCACAACTCGGGCCAGCGCCAGGGTCGTTTAAGGAACAGTGAAGAGATGCCCCACAACGTGTCGCCGCGCTGCACGGTGTGGCTGTCGGGCGCAGTGGGTGACAGGTCTTCCAAAGCCACGCCGCCTTGCGCGACTTGTTGCGCGCGCGCGCGTTGCTCGGGGGTGATGGGGAAATTCGGCTCAGCGGCGGTGGCCAAGCCACAGGCAGCGGCCAGCAGCGCCATGCCGATGGCGTGGCGCAGGGTGTGCTTGATGGCGCAGGGGGAACTGGGCAACGTGGCCTCCATGCAAGAAAGGGACGGATGGCGAGGCTCAGGCGAGACAGCCCATGTTCCGCCCGTGGTGGTCGGCGCGAGCACCGATGTCAAAATTGCGAAGGTTGAGTTTGCAGGCCCGCTTGCGGGCCCGCTTGCGGGCCCGCTTACAGGCCCGCTTGCAGGCCCAACCCCAGCCTGTGGAGCCGATGTTGGCGCTTCGTTGCCAAAACAAAACCTGAAGGAACTGGGTCAATCTGTGCTTCATGCGGCTGAACCGGTCACGGCTTGGACCTACAGCTTGCCACCAAGCCAGAGCACGGATCACGCATTCAGGGTCTTGAAAAATTCATAAAGTCCCGAAGATTCTGACTGTAAACCCTTGCTGCTGCAATGAAACCGCCCGCGCTGGCCCCCGCCAAAGCCAGCCTCAAGCCGACATTGGCCCCGTCCCACTCTTGCCCTTTGTGCTGATCTGCCATGAGCCGTTTGAAGATTCTGCGTTTTCCTGACCCCCATTTGCACACCTTGGCGCGCCCAGTCGGCACGGTGGATGCACGCATCCAGACCCTGGTCGAGGACATGCTCGAGACCATGTATGCACAAGACGGTGTGGGCTTGGCAGCCACCCAGGTGGACGTGCACGAACGGGTGATCGTGATGGACACCTCTGAACAGCGCAACCAGCCGCTGGTACTGATCAATCCCGAACTTGTCTTCGTGAGTGACGAGGTGGTGGTGGCCGAAGAAGGCTGCCTGTCGGTGCCTGCCATCTACGACAAGGTCGAGCGGCCAGCCCGCGTGACGGTGCGGGCACTGTGCCGCGACGGCCAGAGCTTCGAATTGGGCGTGGACGGCCTGGCCGCTGTCTGTGTGCAGCACGAGATGGACCACCTGATGGGCAAGGTATTTGTGGAATACCTCAGCCCGCTCAAACGCGATCGCATCCGCACCAAGATGCTGAAAAAGACCCGTGACGAGCTGCGGGGTGACTGACCCTGGCGTCAGCGCACCGGCCTTGCGGGTGGCGTTTGCCGGCACGCCGGAGTTCGCTGCCCAGGCGCTGTCGGCAATCGCCCAAGCCGGTTTCACCGTGCCCCTGGTGCTGACCCAGCCCGACCGTCCCGCCGGGCGCGGCATGAAACTTCAAGCATCAGCCGTTAAACAAACCGCGCTGAAGCTCGGTCTGAAGGTGGTGCAACCTGCCGGGCTGCGTTTGGACGGCAAGTTTGGCAGCGATGCCGGCGCCGCGCGCACGGCCTTGCTGGCCGCGGCGCTGGATGTGATGGTGGTCGCCGCTTACGGCCTGATCCTGCCGCCTTGGGTGTTGGCGCTGCCACGCCTGGGTTGTTTGAACATCCACGGCTCGCTGCTGCCGCGCTGGCGCGGCGCCGCGCCCATTCAGCGTGCCATCGCGGCGGGTGACACCCGCACCGGCATCACTTTGATGCAGATGGATGCGGGGCTCGACACCGGGGCCATGCTGTTGGCGCAGGCCATGCTGATCAGCGCCGACGACACGGCCGCCACCGTGCACGATCGGCTGGCCAGCATCGGCGCGCAACTTGTGGTGAAGGCCTTGTTCGACGCCCAGGCCGGGCGGTTGCGCCCACAAGCGCAGCCCGAGGTCGGCGTCAGTTATGCCCACAAGATCGCCAAGGCCGAGGCCTCGATCAACTGGGCTCAGCCCGCGCAGGCCATCGAGCGCCAGTTGCGCGCCTTCGACCCCTTTCCGGGGTGCACCGCCAGCTTGGCCGGTCAGAGCGTCAAACTGTGGCGTGCCAGCGTGGTGCACGCAGGCCAGTCTGGCGAACTTGCGCCTGGGCAGTTTTTGCCGACGGCCGACGGCAGCCTCGTTACCGCCTGCGCCGAACAGGCCTTGGTGTGGCAATGCCTGCAGCTGCCGGGCGGCACGCGCATCAGCGCTGAAGAGTGGCGCCGGCGCCACGTCGGCATCAAGCCCTGAACACGGCGACGCCTCAAGGAGGCGCTCGGTGCGCCGATATCACGGCCAGCGTCGTTCCATTCCGTCGTGCCGGCCATGCCTTCCCAATCCCTTCTTTGTCGAATTGCCTCTGTCCTGGCCCTGGCCCTGGGTCTGAGCGGCTGCGACCTGTTGGGCATCGAAGGAGCGAGTGCCGTTGCCGCCAAACGCGAAGCCGAAGGCAAGGCCGTGGGGGGTGCTTGCCGCCATGCCGGGCGCTCCATCGAGGTCTGTTACGGCCTGAACAAACGTGCCGACAAAGCCGCCATGTTCGCCGGCTGGCGCGAGATGGAGGACTACATGCGCGAGAACAAGATGCAAGCCGTGCCGCCCGCACCCGAGCCCGGCGAAGAACAAACCGCCGATGCGGCGGCTGACAGTGATGGCAGCAAGCCGACTGCTGACAAAGGCAGCGGTGCAAAGAAGGGTTCATAACCAGCGACGGTGCCCGGCCACGGCCTGGGCCATGCAGTTGGTCGCACCCAGCCGCACCGCGTCGCGCAAGACTGGCGGGCAACCCGACAGCGGCGCACAGTCCGGCTCGCCAGTGACCAGCGAAGAAGACGCAGGCGCCGACCGTCCGTCAACGACGTCTGTCAACGACGTCTATTCACGACGTTTATTAACGACGTCTGTCAACGACCTCTGTTAACGACGTCTGTCAACGTCATGCGTCAACGACGTGCGCCAACAACCCCACCCCATCCCCATTCGAGCCATGAACACCACCTTGCGCAGTTTTTTCCTCGCCGCCGCCTTGACGGCCTTGTGTGCCGTGTTTGTCAATCTGGCCGTTCCGCAGCCCAGCCAGGCCGCCACCATCACAGGCTCGGGCCGCAGCGCCAGCGAAACCCGCAGCGTGGCCGACTTCACCCGCATTGCCATCTCCGGCTCGATGAACCTCAGCGTCAGCCAGGGCGACAAGACCCGTGTCGTGTTGCAGGCTGACGACAACCTGCTGCCGATGATCGAAACCGTGGTCGATGATGGCCGCTTGGAGATCCGCTTCAAGCGCGGTGAGAGTTACAGCACCCGCAGTTCTGTGAACATCACCGTGGTCACGCCCAGGCTCACGGCTTTGTCGGCAGCGGGCTCGGGCGACATCAAACTGGATACCTTGAACACGCCCAGTTTGAAGATCGGCATCTCCGGATCTGGCAACGCCG
>Ga0105047_10016090_pt1 | contig 11748 bp, 9 predicted proteins | sample MAT04_FD_78384 | JGI IMG/M metagenome (GOLD analysis project Ga0105047, IMG submission 78384) | Freshwater microbial communities from Lake Fryxell liftoff mats and glacier meltwater in Antarctica - MAT-04 (megahit assembly) | ecosystem: Environmental > Aquatic > Freshwater > Ice > Liftoff... | reverse complement strand
CCACCACCACCACCACCGCCGAATGCGCCACCTGCAGCAGCAGCCGCACCCGGCGCCCCAGCTACGGTGCCGCCAGCGACGGCATTAGCCGCACCAGGAGGACCACCACGACCACCACCACCGGCACCGCCACGGCCAGCAGCGCCAGCAGCACCCGGCTGCGGGCGAATGGACGGCAGGTTCACATCTGCACCAGCGGCCACCAACATCTTCATCGCGTCAAGATCGACCGCGTACGACGCGCGCCAGAACGGCGACGTGCCGTCGAGATACTCAAGACCACAGTTGCCGTTACCACAGTTGTTGTAGCCGAAGTACCAGAGATTCTTCTTGAGCCGCACGTTCACATCGGCGCCCGCCTTGATGAGCGCGGCCATCAGTTCCAGATGCGTCGTCTTCTGGACCATCACTGCCTGCGGTTGCGGATACCGTGAACGCGGCGCCCACATCGTGTTGATCGCGTTGTACAGCGGCGTGGCGCCTGCGGAGCTCTCCAACTTCACGTCCGCGCCACGCTTCACCAACTCCATCGCGAGATCGAAGTTGCCATTGATGACGGCCATCAACAACGGCGTCGTGCTGTCGCTGACAGTGCGTTCGTTGATATCCGCTCCACCTTCGATCAGCGCGAGTGTTGCGGCCACATTGCCCTGACGCACGGCGTGATGCAGGGCGCTCAATCCACCCATCGCCCCAACCGAGCCAGCGAACTGACCGGTAGAAAGATTGCCGTTCACGTCAGCGACAGTATCGGCGGCAGCACCGCCACGCCCACCACGCCCACCACGTCCACCGGCGACGGCCACCGGAGCGGCTGCCACGGTTGCTGCTTTCGTGGCGCGAGCCGTTGCGTTGACGACATCGATTGAATCAAGAACTTTGCGTCCGGCAGCAATTGCTTCCTGCACCTGGGCCGCTGTCAGGAACGGCGCGTAGTTCACGCCACCCCCACGGCCGCCACCGCCCCCCCGAAGTGCGGCCGCCGCGGCTGCCGCGTCTGGTGGAGCGCCATTCGGATCACCCATAACCGCTGCGCCCGCGCCCGCGCCACCTGGGGCGCGGGCTGCACCGGCTGTGGGCAATGCTTGTGCAGCCTTCGCTGCTACGGCTTTGATGGAATCCTTGATGCTTTGCGGCGTCATGCTTTCCATCACCGCGTTGCGGCGCGCCGTGGCCAAACGATCGGCCGCCGCTGTTGTCGTCAGTTCAACCGATTCCGTTTGCAGATTGGGATCGGCCTTCCCCTTGAGCAGCGCCCTGATGGCGTCCGGACGATTCGCATTGGCCGCGTACATAAGCGGCGTCTGCCCCCACTCACGCTCACGCGCGTTTGGATTCGCCTTGAATTCGAGCAATGCCGTAACCGCTTCGGGACTGGATGATTCGGACGCGTAATGCAGCGCGGTTGAACCGCCAAGCGTAGTCGCGTTCGGATCGGCGCCGGCTACGAGTAAAACGCGCACCACGTCACCACGGCCTTGCTGCGATGCCACGTGCAACGGCGTGTACCCGCCCAGGCGTGTTGTGACTGTGATATTCGCGCCCGACTTGATGAGCAGTTGCGCCATGGCGAGATCGCCACGATCGGCGGCCCAATGCAACGCCGTCATGCCATCACCCTGCGCCACATTGATGGACGATTTCGACGTGAGCAACATCGCACGTACCGCCGCGATATCGCCGCGCATGGCCGCATTGGCGAGCGTCGGTGCGGCTTTCTCGGCCGACATGTCTTTCGCTGATGCCTTGGCCGGCACCTTCGTCTTCGCCATGACGTCTTGCGCCGTCGCCGAAGCCGTGATGAGTGACAACATCCCCAGCGTGGCCGCCAGGGATGATGTGAACGGTTTGGTCATGATCCGGATCCTTTAAGCGTTCAGCGAGAACGGAGCAACGCTGTCACCAAAGCTCTTCATGTCTTCCACGCCCAGCTTGTGCAACAGCGAGAGGAAAACGTCGGCCATTGGAGTGCCGTCGGGCGCCTTCAAATGCAAGTTGCCATCGAGCTTGCCGTTGGCGCCGCCCAACAGAATGAGCGGAGCGCGACGGTGCGCGTGAATGCTGGGATCGGACATCGGCGAGCCGTACATGATCAACGTTTTGTCGAGCAGGTTACTGTCGCCTTCCATCGTGTTCTTGAGCTTGTCCAGAAGGTACGGAATCATGCTGACGTGATACTTGTTGATCGTGTTGAACGTCTTGAGGCCCGCTTCATTTCCAAGGGCGTGTGACGCCGGGTGGAACGCTGCGTTTGTGCCCGATTCCGGATACGTGCGGCTGGAGGAATCGCGGCCTGTCTTGAATGAGAACACGCGCGTCATATCGGACTCAAACGCCAGGACCTGCACGTCGAACATGAGCTTCACGTGCTCTTCGAATGAATCCGGCACGCCCGCTGGGGCCTCCGGGATCAGGCGTTCGTTGCCGCTGGAGTTCCGCGCTTCGACACTCTGAATGCGGCGCTCCAGCTCGCGGATGTTTTCGAGATACTGATCGACACGACGCTTGTCGCCGGTGCCGAGCTGTTTCTTGAACGACGCCATTTCGTCGACCACCCAATCGAGGATGCTGCCGTTGACCTTCCGACGGGCCGCGCGCTCCGTGTTGTCGGCGCCAACACCAAACAACAAGTCGAACGCCGCGCGCGGGTTACGAATCATCGGCAGCGGCTCAGTGGGCGATGCCCAGCTGATCGTGTCGGTGTAAGCGCACGCGTAGTTGTAGTAGCAACCACCGGCCTGATCGAGATTTTCAATGCAGAGCTGCATTGATGGAATCGGCGTGCCCTGTCCAATGCGGCGCGCGAGAATCTGATCGAACGAAGTGCCGACGAACAAATCAGATCCCTGTGTTTGCTTGGGATGCGATTGCGTCAGGAACACGGCACTGGAACGGAAGTGATCGCCACCGATTTCCGGTGCTTCGAACGCTTCGGCCATGCGCACGTCGGTGTTGCTGACAATTGTCAGATATTTGCGCCACGGATCGAGCGGAGTGAGCGCGCTTTCGGGATTCATCGTCCAGTCGCGACCGAGGCCCGCCGGCGCCCACAGATTTTTCGCCGCGCCGAGCGTGTTGCTGCCTGCCGCGCCGTGGACGGTTTCGATGCAGACCACGCGCGTCTTTTCCGTCGCGGCAGCGCTGCTGGACAGTTTGCCAAGTGCCTTGCCCGCCGGGCGCATGGCATCGAGGTACGGTAGCGCGACAGTCGCGCTCAAGCCCCGAAGAAAAGTGCGACGGTGCAACGTTTTCTGAGTCAGGAAATTGCTCATCTCTTAAATCCTCGGCGGGTTAGTGCTGCGATTCGTCGGCGGCTGCTTCTGCACGCTTCTGGCGGAAGGCACTGCTGTTTACAACGCCCATCACATACGCCGAGAAACGATTGCCTCTGAGTGCGGCATCCTTCGCAATCGCTCGAACGGTTGGCTGGTCAAAATCTTCAACGCGGCGTCCCAGCGCATACGCCATGAGGTTTTCAGTAAACGAACGTTGCAACGGAATCGGACGTGACAGCAGCGACTTGATGAGGTCCTGCGGCGTACTCACCGTCGCGCCGTCGTACATCGTGCCGCGCGTATCAAGCAACGCGCCGTTCTCTCGATACCGGACACGGCCCGTCACGTCGAAGTTGTCGAGCGCGAGACCGATGGGATCCATGTACTGATGGCACGTCTTGCACTGCGCATCGGCACGATGAATTTCCATGCGTTCGCGCGTGGTGAGCTGACGGCCGTCCTTCGCACCTTTGGTCTCCTCGAGATCGGGCACGGCGGGCGGCGGCGGTGGGGGCGGCATGCCGATGAGCACTTCCATCACCCACTTGCCGCGCAACACCGGCGAGGTGCGATTGCCGAGCGAGGTTTGCACCAGCATGCTGCCTTGACCGAGAATACCCTGACGCGAAGCATCCGGATAATTCACCTTGCGGAACTCGTCGCCCGTGACGCCCGGAATGCCGTAATGCTTGGCCAACCGCTCGTTCACGAACGTGTAATTCGCCGTGTACATGTCCAGGATGCTGCGGTCGTTCTTGATCAGGTCCGCAAAGAACAGTTCCGTTTCCTTCGCCATTGCGTGCGCGGTCTGCTGGTCGAAGTCGGGAAAGAAGAATGCGTCCGGATGCACTTTGTCGAGATCCTGCACGCGCAGCCACTGTCCCACAAAACGCGTCGAAAGTGCGACCGCTTTTGGATCGGCCAACATGCGTTTCACTTCAGTATTGAACGTCAGCTTGTTGGACAGCTGATTGTGACTCGCCAGGTTCATCAGACGATCGTCCGGAATCGTGCCCCAGATGAAGAACGACAGGCGTGAAGCGAGATCGTAGTCCGAGATGTTGAAGTCCTTGCCCGCCACTGCGGTAACTGGAGTCTTCTCAAAGCGGAAGGTGAAATACGGGCTCGACAACATCACCTGAATGCCGGTCCGAACACCGTCTTCAAAGCCGTTCGGATTGCCCTTCGTTGCCGCTTTGTCGTAGAACATCATCAGCGCTTTCGTGTCGCTGGCCGTGAGCGGACGACGATACGCCTTGGCTGCAACGCGGGACAGAATTTGCTGCGCGCACAGGCGTTGCGCAGCCGCGCCAGTTGGGTGACAGGTGAACAGCGCTTTGCGTGCGTCGCTTTCCGAAACCGCCGTGGCGCGATACGGACCGTTGATTGCAACTTCGGTAAGCGGCGGCGATTCCGTCGTACCCGCGCTGGCCGTGCCATCAGACGCGCGTGACCACTCATGTGGCTTGACGAGATCTTCGTACGGTCCTTCCTGGCGACGCACGAACGCGACGGACACCTTGTGCTGGCCGCCCTTGACCTTGATGGGCATGCTCTTGATGTAATCGAAGCCGGCCGGGTGATCGGCGGAGGAGTTGTTCTGCGCAATGCCCTTGTCGTAGTGCAACAGCGCGACTTGCTCGCCGTCGATCGAGATGTCCATGTCTTCGGCGCGGAACCCGACCCCGCCACCAACGTTCAGACGGAATTCGTATTCGGCGTCGGCCGGAAACGTGTGCGTGACGACCAGCCCACCACGGGTGCCGTACGGCGTGCCGTCGACGTGATCCCAGGGATGCTGCGACACGTACTGTGAAATCTTGTAGACCGCCTGCGTGGCCGGTGCCTTGATGTCGCCTACCACCATGCGGGCGACCGCGGCGGCTGCGTTCAGGTACGCCTCGGTCAAAGCCGGCGAAAGCGACTGAACGTCGGAAATGTTGTCGAAGTTCGCGCTCTTGGTATCGAGGGGCAGATAGTCGCTGGCATTGACTTCGACCTTCAGGAGGTCGCGAATGACCCGCTCGTACTCTGGCTTGTTCATGCGTTGGAACGTGCGATTTCCCGGATTGATCGGGCCCGCGTTGTCCATGTTGCTTTCCAGCGCTTCGACCAACGCCAGCAGCGTGTCGCCCTTGGGTCGTTTGGACCCTGGAGGCGGCATCATCTCGGCGCGAAGCTTCCGGATCATCTTTTCGGTGACCACGGCGTTTTTCGATGCATCGTCGACGCTGTAGGTGGCCAGTACCAGGTTGCCTTTTTTCGTTTTTTCGCTGTGACAGGAGCCGCAGTACGTCTTGACGACGTCAGAAAGGCCAGCGCTGGAAATTCCGCGCGCCCCGGCCGTAACCGGGGTGACGGCGAGCCATTTGGGAGCGACCGTGCGCGCCACGCGGCGCAGCGGCGTGATTTTTGGGGGCACCGTACGGACAACCGCGCGCACCGGTGAATCGACCGGCGTGCGACGGGCTTCAGCAGTTGTGACCAGCCCGAGGGCCAGCGCTGTTGCGAGTCCAGTACACGTGAGAACTAACTTCATGCGGTACACTCCTTTACGCCGTTTCTGAACGACGCGATCTGTCTGTCAAATCCGCATGCCTGACGTGCCGACGGGAAGGAGGTCGGTACGCTGCTTCAGACTGTCCCATTATTCACCGTGCCCAGCCAGAAGCAAGGGGGGACGACTATATACGCGACATCTGTTTGGAACGTTCGGTCACGAAAAAAACTTCTTTGTGATGTTGAGCGTAGCCGCTTTGCATGGGACGGGAGACCACCGCGCGCCGCTGCTCGGCCGGCGGCCGACGTTATTCTCTCAAGCTCACACCATACAAGCACTGCGACCGGCAGTTTCGTGTTGCGTGCAGACCCGTTGCTCAATCCTTGAAGCTGCGGTGCGACCCCGAAGAGTCGCCCACCGCAGTGTGCGTTGGTTTACCCCCATTGTCCATCGTTAAGATCTGAAGAATTATTTGCAGCAACCCGGTCCCCGCGTAGCGGAACAGTACGTAATCGCGTATCGGCACGAAGAACCCGGGCGTAGCGCGACGTCGGAAGTTTCCTGACAGCCAAACCCTCACAGGATTTGAGGGATTCACCGACGGGGAGCGAAAGGGACGATCCCGATATTCTCATATCAAGATGAGAAACTGCCCTTCCGCTGGAGTTTGACCGTGCTCTCCGCAACAGCCGATCTTGCCATTCGTGCGCTGCTGGTTCTCGGACGGAACTACGGGAATCGACCAGTCCGTGCCGACGAAATTGCAGAGGTCATCGGGGCGCCGCGCAACTACCTCGGAAAAATTCTGAACGCGCTGGCAAAGCAGGGATTCCTCTCAAGCTCGCGCGGGCCAGCAGGCGGATTTCAGTTGGCCGTGGCGCCGTGGGAACTCACGGTGGCTCGTGTCGTCGATTGCTTCGACGAGCGGCCGGCGCGTGGAAAATGTCTTCTGGGTTCCGCACCGTGCGATTTGCAAAATCCGTGCGCCGCCCACCATCGCTGGGCCGCGCTGCTCAAAGCCCGTCGCGCACCACTCTGCAATACCACTGTCGCCGACCTCCTGGGCGACTCGGGCGCATGTGTACACCCCTCGCTCAATGCAGTGGCGCCAGCCACGGTTTGAGCCCGTCTATCTCGTTTACTTCACTGCAGGCATAAACAAATGACCAGTCCGAAAATTCATCTTGCCCCCGTGTTCACAGGGTGGCGCTCGGTGACCGTCGCGGTGGTAGCCACCGTTGGCCTTGCGACCGGCGGCTACCTGTTTGGAACCGCATCGAGCGCGCGCGCGGGAGCAAGCGTTGGCGGAAGCACCACGCGCAAATTACCCCCGCTTGTCGGAGTCGAACGTGCCGTGTTGACGACGGCGCCAAACGTCCCTGCACCGATCACGCGCACACACGCCACGAAGGTGTTGGTGGAACTTGAGTCCGTGGAAAAAACAATGCGCCTGGCAGACGGTGTCGACTACACCTTCTGGACATTCGGCGGCACTGTGCCCGGCAGTTTCATTCGCGTTCGGCAGGGCGACCTGGTGGAATTCACACTCAAGAATCACGCGCACAGCACGTTCCCGCACAATATCGATCTGCACGCAGTGACCGGGCCCGGTGGTGGCGCGGCAGCGACACTCACGTTACCCGGGGGCAATTCAACGTTCAGCTTTCGTGCCTTGAATCCTGGCCTCTACGTGTATCACTGCGCAATGTCACCGGTGCCAATGCACATCGCGAACGGCATGTATGGTCTCATTCTCGTCGAGCCTGAAGAAGGTTTGCCGCAAGTGGATCGTGAACTGTACGTCATGCAGTCGGAGTTTTACGTGAAGAAAGGCGCGGCAGGTCAACCGGCCACGCTGGATATGGCGAAGGGCGAAGCCGAGCAGCCAACGTATGTGGTGTTCAATGGTTCAGTGGGCGCTATGACGGGCGATAAAACACCGGAAGTCAAAGTAGGCGACCGCGTGCGCGTGTTCGTTGGCAATGGTGGTCCGAACCTGAGCAGCGCGTTTCACATTATCGGTGAAATATTCGACAACGTGTACGCCGAAGGCGGCACCGGCGTAACGCAGCACAACGTTGCGACCACGATGATTCCGGCTGGCGGATCCGCCATTGTTGAATTCCGCACCGAAACGCCGGGCAATCTGGTGGTGGTTGATCACGCAATCTTCCGTGCGTTCAACAAAGGAGCACTGGGCATGATCAAGGTGGTGGGTCCGGACAGCGCGCCGGTGTTCACTCCGATCAAGGGCTTCGCGGTCGGCAAACACTAACTCTTGCGAGAGAAAGTCCTGTGTTCACTCCTTTCGCGCTGGCGCTGTTGCTCCAGGTCACCGTGCCGATGGTGGAAATTCCTGGCGGCCACTACGAACCACTGTATCGCCGAGCCGGCGATCACTCCGTGCAGGTACTGCCGTTTCGTATCGATCGGGATCCGGTAACGCGAGGTGACTTCGTTCAGTTTGTGCGGACGCATCCCGAGTGGCGGCGCTCGAACGTGCGTGGATTGTTCGCCGATCGGCGCGGATATCTCGCCGACTGGCGCAGTGATCTGGACGCGGGCGATGGCGATGCCAGCGCGCGGCCGGTGTCGGGAGTGTCATGGTTCGCAGCACGCGCGTTTTGCACCGCGCGTTCAGCGCGATTGCCGCGTCTGGCCGAGTGGGAGTATGCGGCGGCGGCCAGTCGCGCTCACCGTGACGCAACGAATGATGCCGGTTTCGTGCAACTACTCGTATCCATGTACACGACGCGCCAGTCGCCGCGAGCACTTGCATTCGCCGCCGACGAAAACGCATACGGGCTGCGCGGCCTGCACGGCATTGGCTGGGAGTGGGTGGATGATTTCAACAGCATTCTGGTGTCGAGCGATTCGCGGAGCATTGGCGAACGTGATCACGACCTGTTCTGTGCCAGCGCGGCACTTGGTGCGGTTGATCCCTCCAACTTTCCCGCCTTCCTGCGCTACGGGGTGCGAGCAGGCCTTTCTGGACGCTCCACGCTCGAAACACTTGGCTTCCGCTGCGCTGTTTGAGTGTCGGCATTCCTGAAATCTTCACGATTTTACGGACAATTTCTCATGCGGGATCGCAGTGCTTTTCGTATCATGTGCGTTGCCATGTTCTGCGCCGTGTCAGCCTCGGGCTACGGCTGTGACGGCGCAGCGCACAACACCGTCGACCGCCGCGCGAAGGTCGTGACAGCGGAAATCAACGACGGTAATTCGGTTTATCAGTTAACCGGCGCGTGGCGTGATCAAACAGCACATGGTTTGGAGCTTGCGGAGCTCGCCGGTCGGGTTCGCATTTTCGCAATGGTGTACACAAACTGCCACACCACTTGCCCGCTGATCATTGCCGATCTTAAACGCATCGAGGCCGCCGTACCGCCGAACAAACGTGACGATGTGGGATTTGTGCTGGTGTCGCTTGACGTACCGCGTGACACGCCGGCGGCGCTGGCGCAGTGGGCCGCCAGCCTCGAGCTCGATCCTGAACACTGGACGTTACTGGCCGGGAGCAACGACGCCGTTCGGGAGCTCGCCGCCACGTTTGACGTTCGGTACGAACGCCAACAAAACGGTGAAGTGGCCCACAGCAACGGCATTACTGTGCTGGATCGACGAGGGAACGTCGTGTTTCAGCAGCCGGGCCCCGGGTCGACTGCTGCCACAATTCTCGCGGTCAATTCGCTGCTCAAATGACACGCATACGGCCGATCGGCAACACTCACTGACACTCTTTCCGATTCATCACCTATGACTTTTGCGCAAACTACCGTCACGACATCGTGGACCGTCAGAGACATGACGCGTTGCTTCCCAGTCTCCATGCTTGTCTTTCAAAGGTTGGGCATTGACACCGGTTGCGGCGCGACCGCAACGTTGGAGACGGCGGCCGCTAAAGCAGGAATCACCACCGACGCGCTCATGGCACAGCTCGAGCCTTGTACAGAAGATGATCCGCCGCGACGCGATAACGTCGTCACGCGCGCGAGCGAATGATGGACTGGTTCGTCAAGGCATTCATAAAGGCCAGCTTGATCTGGCTTTTGTTGGGCGTGACACTTGGCGTTGCGATGGCGGCCCATCCCGCCTGGACGGTCTATCGTACGGCGCATCTGCACATGTTGGTGCTTGGCTTCGTGACGATGATGATTTTCGGCGTCGCGTATCACGTCATTCCACGTTTCGCGGGCACACCGCTGTACAGTCCTGTGGCCGCAGGATGGCACTGCATCATTTCGAATGTTGGCCTGGCGGTCATGTGTGCGGGCTTCGTCTTGCGCGCCTTGGCGCGTCCGGGTGGCAACTTCGTGCTCGCGTCCGGGGGCACCCTTGCCGCGGCGGGCGCGTACACGTTTGCGTTCGTCTTGTGGCGCACGTTGTCGGGGAGCACCGTCAAACCTTCGACCACCGCTTCGCTGCAGCGACCAGCGACCAGTCGCGGACGGCCCCCTGCATGACCGCGCTGGTTCGCCGATATCTCAAGACAGCAATTCTCTTCCTCATCGTCGGACTGGCACTCGGCGCCTGGGCGATGGTGCAGCGTGAAATCGGACTCACGTTTCCCGGTGCGTTCCTGATAAGCGCGCACACGCACGCGATTCTTGTGGGTTTCGTGATGCTGATGATTCTTGGGGTGGCACAGTGGATGTTTCCGCGACCGGCGAAAGCAGACGTGCACTACAGTGCGAAGCGGGCGTCGGCGGCGTACTGGTTCATTACGGTTGGCACAGCGGCGCGCGTGGTGGGCGAACTGCTCCGCACCGGCAGCAGTGCACTGTGGCTTCGATGGGTGGTGGTGGTATCGAGTTTCGCACAGATCGCTGGATTGTGTCTGTTCTTCTACAATATGTGGTCACGGATCCGTGCGGTTGGCAGCGAACAGCGTGAAAAGAGCGGCGAACAATTCTGAGGGTGAGAAGAATTCTGCCTACCAGGACTTGAAACAGAATGTTGTCCTTTCTCGATACGACTCAAAACTTCCACCCCAACGACACCCGCACCTGCCGCGGCTCCGCCGGATGGAAATGCACATCATCGGCACCTTCCGCAACCTCGCCCTGCAAACGCGACGCATAGTAGTACTGAATGTCGTCCGCGCGACTGTTGAACACGTTCAGTACACTCACTTGCAGGCGCAGCCACCCGCCCTTCGGATGCGCTCCTGGCGCTGCCAATCAGCTCATCAATGCGACCAGTAACTTTGACGGTGTCGACCACGCGACGAGTACTGTCGGGGCGGGATTTGAGTGGCGCAGGTTGTTGGGCATTGGTGTCGTTCGCCGCACACAGCGCGAGCGTCAGAATAGCAACCCAGGAACGGAGATGACTTGACGTGATGGTCATCGGATGCGGAGAGAGAGACGGTGCAACTGCCGATTGGAATGGTTGTCCGGGACTTACGCCGGGCTCTCGGGTTTGGATCTGCGGTCGCCGCTGGGGTGGTAATGGGTTCGGGTACGGAGGCACGAGTGAGGTCCGGGTTCGGAATTGTTAATGCTGGGACGCTGAGCAGCGCCGAGAATGGCTGAGCATCGCGGAGAACGGCAACAGCAAACTGCATTGACGCGGATTTGGGCGGTGTCGTCGGATCACGCAGATTCGCTCCGCTTGCGCGAGAAGATTGACGTAGACATTCGACGAGATGACTTTTTTTGGTGAACTGCGAGTGGCCATATTGGCTCCGCCGGATTCTGACGCGATTGGAGTTGCCGCATTGATACTTGTGCCAGCGCGCGCAGTTTCAAAGCAATTGGCGATTTTGGCCGAGCACAGATCAACACGTGGCGCGCAGATGCGATGTATCCGCGTAATCCGACGACTCCGCTTCAATCCGCGTAAAGGCAGTTTGCAGTTTGCCGTTTGCCGTTTGCCGTTTGCCGTTTGCCGTTTGCCGTTTGCCGTTTGCCGTTTGCCGTTTGCCGTTTGCCGTTTGCCGTTTGCCGTTTGCTGTTTGCCGTTTGCCGT
>Ga0105047_10016089_pt1 | contig 11748 bp, 9 predicted proteins | sample MAT04_FD_78384 | JGI IMG/M metagenome (GOLD analysis project Ga0105047, IMG submission 78384) | Freshwater microbial communities from Lake Fryxell liftoff mats and glacier meltwater in Antarctica - MAT-04 (megahit assembly) | ecosystem: Environmental > Aquatic > Freshwater > Ice > Liftoff... | reverse complement strand
TCATGCTCACTCCTAGGGGGTCAGAGATCAGAGATCAGAAGACAGACAACAGAGATCAGAAGACAGACAACAACAGACCCTGCTGATCTCTGATCTCTGGTCTCTGACCTCTGTCCTCTGGTTTCTGTCCTCTGACTTCTGGCTACTTCTTCTTCTGGCCCGCGGCCTGGATCTGGTCGAAGATCTGACCTTCCGCGAAGAACTTCTTCTGCACCTCGTCCCACTTTTTCGACGGCACCACCGACGTCGGCACCAGCGTCGTCGCCTCGCGAAGGTCCATCTTCGGGAACAGGTCGAGGTGCCTCGCGAACACCGCGGGGTCGCTCGGCCGGTGGAAGTTCTTCGCGATCAACTCTTGCGCTTCCGGAGTGTACAGGAACTTCATGTAGGCATCCGTGACCGCTGCCGTGTTCTTGCGGCGAACGTTCGCGTCCACAACCGCGATGTGCGGTTCCGCCAGCACGCTGATCGACGGGTACACAATATCCAACTGGCCGTCAGCTTCCTTCACCTCCAGATGCGCCTCGTTCTCCCATGTCAGGTGAACGTCGCCGATGCCCTTCTGGGCGAACGTCATGGTCGCCCCGCGAGCCGCGGCGTCGAGAACTGGCACTCGCTGGTACGCCTTCGTCACGAAGTCGCGAGCCTGCTCTTCGGTGCCGCCACGCCAGATCACCGAGCCCCACATCGCCAGAAAGCTCCACTTGCCGTTGCCGGATGTCTTCGGGCTCGGCGTCACGATCTCGATGTCGGATCGGGTCAGGTCGGACCAATCGCGGATGTTCTTCGGGTTGCCCTTGCGCACCACGAACACGATGGTGGAGGTGTACGGAAGCGAGCGGTTCGGGTAACGCTTTTCCCAGTCGGCGTCGAGCAAGCCGGCCTTGGCAACGGCGTTGGTGTCGGTCCAGAGCGCCAGCGAAATGACGTCGGCCGGCAAGCCGTCGATCACGGATCGCGCCTGGCTACCGGAGCCGCCGTGCGACTGGCGGATGAACAACTTCACGCCCGTTTCGCGCTCGTACTGAGCGATGAACGCCGCGTTCACGTCGTGCCACAGTTCGCGGGTTGGATCGCAGGAGACGTTCAGCAGTTGCTCGTTGCGACCGAACCCGGACGCCACAACCCAAATGCTTGCCCCGATAAGGTAGGCCGCGAGCAACCCCAGCGATAGCCGTGCCCACATTGTCAGCCCTCGCAATCAAGAACTACATCATCAAGTTTATGATGTTTGTAGACTACGAATTGCACGCGATGCGGTCAACCGCGGTCGGAGCCTGTGGAAAAGTTCTCTCATCGATTCCGGCCGCCCCCACCCCTCTTCACGGAAACGTTTTGAAGTCCGGAATCGACCATACAAGATCGGAAGAAATACCATCAGAGCATTGGCTGCAAAACTTTGAGGAACGCATCACATATTCCTGAAACAACTTACGTCTTGCACGCAGCCCACTTTGAACGGCGGAGTAACGCCCGGATGCGTGCCATCAGTTCCACCGGGTCCGGAAGCTTGATGACGTAATCGTCCGCACCCGTGTTGAACGCTTCCGCTTTCGTGTGGGGGTCGTCGATGCTCGACATCATGATGATCGGCACCGCCGCCGTCTTCGGGTTCGCACGCAACTGACGCACGACATCCAACCCGCTCACGGCTGGCATCACGAAATCGACAATCACGATGGAAGGGTTCAGCGTTTCGGTCTCGGCTGCCCCTTTCGCGGGGTCCTGGCAGTAGTGCAACGTCATGTCCGTTGCGGGAGCAATCAATCGACGCATCGCCGCCGCCATGATAGGCTGATCGTCGATCATCAGAATCGAAATCGGGGTGGGCGTCATATCGGTTCCGGAGAAGAAACATGGACTTCGCCACAATCCTCGACGAATCTGCCATCAAATACGCAGACCGAATCGCGGTCACGGCCGGCAATCAATCTCTTACCTATGCGGAGTTGGGTGATCGGGTAGCCAGACTTGCGGGCGGCTTGGTTGGACTTGGCCTCAATCCAGGCGACCGAATCGCCACGCTGATCCCCAACGGCTTCGACCTCGTGACAACGCTTCTTGCAGCGGCACGGGCGGAACTCATCGCGGTTTCGATCTCGGTACGATACGCGCCGCCACAGGTTGGCTACGCGATGCGACACAGCGGCGCCCGCGCGTTCGTCACCACGCCGACCTTGCTCCCGACCGTGCCCGAAGAGGCCAGGGCTGCACTCGATGTCACGATCGTCACCGGAGAAGCCACGCATGGTATTCGATTCGCCGATCTCTTAACAGGTCCACCGGTCCCGCCCGTGCGAACTGCGACGGACCCCATCGGCCTGCTGCTGTATACCTCCGGTACGACGAGCCGCCCAAAGGGGGTCGCGCACACGCAGAGACGCATGGCTCGGCGTGTCGATCTCTTCGTCGGTGAAATGTCGCTCACGTCGGCCGATTCGACGATGACGCTGGCGGATGCCGGTCGGCCGATGGTGTTGCTCAGTCAGTTGCTCCCGATGCTCCGCGTCGGCGGTCGTGTGACGCTGTTGCCGAAGCCAGATCCGACTCTGTTTTGGAACGAGTACGCCGCGAATCGTCCGAGTTACGTCATCTCGATTCCGGGGCTCGCCTTCGATCTGCTCGCCCATCCTGCTGCATCCACATCCGACCACAGCGGCTTGCGGTTCTGGATCACCGGAGGCGACAAGGCGACGCCCGCGCTGCACAAGCGCATGGCCGAGGTGCTGCGGCGGCCGCACCTGGAAATGTGCGGCATGACGGAAACCGGTTTCTACGCGGTCAATCCCTGGGGCGGACCCGTGAAGCAGGGTTCCATCGGGCTGGCGATGCGAGGCGTTGCGGTTCGACTCGTCACGCCTTGCGGCGTCAACGATGTTCCGCCGGGGGAGGTGGGGCACATCGTGGTTCGCACTCCGGATCTGATGATCGGTTACTGGAACGATACGCTACAAACGCATCGCGTGTTGCGTGATGGTTGGCTCGACACGGGCGACCTGGCGTACGCCGACGACGACGGCTATTTGTGGTTCGTCGGGCGTGACAAGGACATGATTTGTCGGGGCGGGTCGAAGGTCGCTCCGACGATGGTTGAGGAAGTGTTGGTCGCTCATCCGGCGGTGGCAGGGGCTGCGGTGGTCGGCATTTCGTGCATCCATTACGGGCAGCGTCCGTTCGCGTTCTACCGACTGCACCCTGACGCAACCGATCCGGGGGCCGACGGGTTGAGGGCCTGGGTGGCAGCCAGACTCGAAGCGCCGTCGGTGCCGTCGGGGTTCGCGCATCTCGAACGCTGGCCGGTGACCGATCAGGGGAAACTGGATCGTTCGCGGTTGGTGTGGATGGCCGAGGCCGGCGGCAGCGAAGTGTGAGAAGTAGCGGTGAGTAGCTCGCTGAGCAAGTTTTGAAGTTGCGTTGTCTTGGATTTCAGCCGCGGATGGGGCTGAAATCCAACACGCAATGTGGGGTGCAACTTTAGTTTTTGGCGGTTTGGCGAGCGGGGGACGTGAGTCCCCTGATTGAAGCAAGAATCAGGGGACTCACGTCCCCCGCTCGCCAAAAACTAAAGCCACACCCATGCGAGGGATTTCGCTTGCGTAATTTGGGTGTGACGGTATGCCCACATTTCGGCTGTTGCATTGACGGCCCGAATCACGGAGGAATGCCCTCATGTGTCTGCGCAAGGGACTGCTCGGGCTGGCTGCGACGCTGACGATCACGGGGGCTGTTCTGGCGGCACCGCCGGTCAACCCACTGGTCGAAGGCCGCGAGCCAAACCCAGTGGTCCGCGAGTTTTACGAAACGGAGCCGTCGTCGTTCGAGTATGTGGACGGATCGGGAAGTGAAGTGGTCGTTGGGGCAACCTGGTGGGTTTCCCGTGCGACGTGGGAACTGTTACTGAACAAGCTGACGATGCCACTCGGCGAAATGGGACTGTGGGATTGATGTGGAAGGTCGTATCGCGGTTGCCCCATCGGGGCAACCTGCCACGCCGCCCCTTGGGGCGGCCGCTACACGAATTACCAACGCGGACACGACTCACTTCGCTGGAACCGGCGCATCGGGTTCTGCCACGGCTGCGGGAGCCTTCAACGGAGGGACACCACCCACGGGCGGTGCGGAATTCCCTGCCGGTGCCTTCTTCTTCATGTCGATCAACGGCAACTTCTCGAACTTGTCACCCAGCACGCCCTTGCTGTCCACCCCCAGCCAATCGTCGAGCAGCGTCGCGTACACGCGGCGGAAGTCGGTGTGATACTTCAGGTCGCCATCAGTCAAATCGCTGAGGCTCGGGTGCTTGCCCACGAGCCCGCCGACCACCTTGTTCCCGGCCACGAACATGCACGACCCGCTGCCGTGATCGGTGCCGCGACTGCCGTTCTCCTTCACCCGCCGGCCGAACTCCGAGTACGTCATCACCGCGACGCGATCCGCCGTTTGACCTTCTGGCGTGTAAATCGCGAGCGAGTTGAAGAACTGGCCGATCGAGTTCGACAGGTTGCCGAGCAAGTCCTCGTGCATCTTCGCCTGCCCCGAGTGCGTGTCGAACCCCGGAAGCTGAACGTAGTAGATTCGCGTGCCGAGCCCCTTCTGGATGAGCCGACCGATGAGCGCGAGTTTCCCGGTGAGGGTCGTGATGCTGTTCGGGTCAGTCTGGACGAAGCGGCCGTCGCGGAACTCGGGGCGAAGGCTCTGCGTCGAGTTCGAGTCCTTCAGCGCCTCTTCGATCTTCTGGAGGCTCGTGTACGTTTGCAGTTGCCGCTTGCGGACGAACGCGGCGAGGTCGGCGGCCGGCCCCTTGGTGTCGGCGTTGAGGTCTTCGATGAGCCCCTTGCGTGGCTTCTCGTTGCCCGAAAGTTGCAACCGGAAGCTGGCACGGTCCGCGAGCGAAATCACGCCGCCGTCGGCCCCCTGAAGCGCGACCGGCAAGCGTTCGTCGCCGAAGTACATGCCGGGAACGCCCGCTTCCTTCGTGTCCAAGTTGGGAATCGTGCGGGCGAGCCAACCGCTCACCTGCGCTCGCTTCGGGTCGGCGAGTTGCCAGATGTCCATGCTCTCGAAGTGCGAGCGATCCGGGTTCGGGTAGCCGACGCCCTGAATGACCGCGAGCCGCTTGTTGTCGTAGAGTTGCTTCATGTCGGTCATGCGTGGGTGCAAGCCGCAATAGTCGTCGAGTTTCAGCACTTCCTTCTTCGAGAACGAGAGCGACGGGCGGGCCTTGTGGTAGAGGTCGTCGCCGTAGGGGGCGACGGTGTTCAGCCCGTCGTTGCCGCCGGTGAGTTCGATCACGACGAGAACGGTGTCCTTGGCGTCCTTCTTCTCGGCCTTGTCGACCTTGTCGGCCGCTTTCGCGAGGAACTCGGGCACCACCGAGCCAACGGCCAACAGGCTCGACGTGCCAACGGTGCGGGCGATGAAGTCGCGACGATTGTGCATGGGAACTCCGGTTTTGGTTTTGGCGAGCGGGGCGGCGTAAGCCCCCGAGTCTTGGATTTTGTCCTTGTTTCGCAACGTCAGACTCGGGGGGCTTACGCCGCCCCGCTCGCCAAATCAATTCAACTGGTACTCGGGCAAGCACATCATTGCGTGCAACGCCTCGCGGACTCGCGCCTTGAAATCATCCGAGGCGATGTCCGGCTTGAACGGCTTCGCCGCGTGGGGCATCGGCGCAGGCGGCAGCGGTTTGGACTGGACAGGTTTCGGCGTGGAGTCGGGCTGGGGTGGAACGAACTCCGTCTTGGTCGCCGTCTCCACCGGGGGAGAAAATCCAGGCGGCGCAGCACCGCCTGGCGCCGGTGGTGTCGCGGGACCGGCAGCGGGTCCGCGTTCGCGAAGGAACTGCTCCAGCTTTGCCGCGACCTTAGGCGACAGCGGTTCGCCGTGAAGCAATTCGCCCATCCGCTTCACGACGGCGGGAATGTCCTTGGGATTCCCTGCGAAAACAGCCGCGGCCACGTCTTGATCTGCTGGAGGAGCTGGGGGCGGACCCGCTGGCTTTGCGGGCTGCCCCTCAACGGACGAGAACGTCCGGAATGCCGGCTGGCCGAAGAGCGAACCGCGGGGCCGGTTCGACACCGCACTCCACTGCCCGATGGCGACCTTCTCCGCGAAGTTATTCCGGGCGAGCAGCGTCGCGCTGTTCAGCCAGTCGGTGCCGGTGCGCCAGCCCTTCACGTTCGGCGGCGCGAACAGCACCTGCCCCATCTTCGCGAGCGGGTCCGTGAGGTCGGCCAACGGCACCCGCCCCGGAACGACCGCCCGCACGGCACCAACCGCATACTCGACCGGCCACTTAACCCGCTTGTGGAAGGCGTGATCCGAGAAGAACAGCTTCGACGACAGCATCGTGCTCACGAGTGCGGCGATGTCGAAATCCGATTTGCGGAAGCTGGCTTCGAGCGGTTCGAGGAGCTTCGCGGGCGGCTTCGTTTCGCTGATGAGGAACGAGTACAGTTTGCCGACCAGGAACCGGGCACACGCCTCGTGATCGCAGCAGAGTTGCACGACGTCGGTGCCGGTCCAGTTGCCGCGCTTGCCGAAGATGGTCTTTTCGCCGTCGTCGTGCAGGACCGCGTTGTTCTCGAACTTGCTGACCTCGGCGTCGTGGTGCCAGCCGGTGAACGCACGGGCCGCTTCCTGAACGTCCTTCTCGGTGTAATTGCCGACGCCGAGCGAGAACAGCTCCATGACCTCGCGGGCGTAGTTCTCGTTGGGGGCGCCCTTGATGTTGCGGTTCGAGTCGAGCCAGACGAGCATGGCCGTGTCGCGGCTCATGTCGAGCAGGAACGGCCGGAAGTGCCCCAGGGCGTGCTTGCGGATCAGGGCGTTCTGCTCGTACATGAGCTTCGTGCTGCGAATCTTGGCGTAGCTGGTGGCGAAGTGGTTGTGCCAGAACAGGGTGAGCTTTTCGCGGAGCGGGTGCCCGCCTTCGAGCATGGCGTACAGCCACCACACGCGGAGGTTGTTGGGCTCGGTGTAGAACTGACCGGTTTCCGTGAGCAGTTCCAACCGATCGCCCGCGTCTGGCTCGCCTTTGAGCAGACGGTCGAGGGTTTTGGGGAAGCCGTCTTTGAGGGCGGTGTCGATTTCGGTGGGGGTGGCACCGAACGCGGCTCTGCGGAAGAGGTGGGCGATTCGCTTGCGATCCCAGGGGTCCGTGGCGGCGGGTGCCCAAGGCTTCCAGGCATCCGCGGGATCGACCTTGCTCAGATCGTTGGGCAGGGCAGCCATGACCTCGCTCCATCTGACTTGCGGGAGAGTTCCGGTACTGACGAAATGCGAGAACGCATTATCCCCTATCTCAATGACGACGCAAGGGGGTGGGCATTTCAAATGACGGGAAGCGGGGAAGACGAAAGACAGAAAGTCGGGCACGGGCACGGGCAGGGCACGGGCACGGGCAGGGCACGGGCACGGGCAGGGCACGGGCACGGACAAGAGAAACCCGGAAGGCAGAATCTTGTCGCTGTCTTTCCCGCTTCCCGTATTGGTTCGTGTCGGTGCCCGTGCCCGTGCCCGAATTTCTGTCTTTCCCGCTTCCTGCTTTCTCCGGAAGTCAATCGTCGAGAGCAGTATCTTCCGCGGGGCGGGCGTCCGACAGCCGCACGGCGATTCCGGTCGCGGTCGCGAATTCACGGCAGAACGCAGTCGTGAGCAGAATTTGCGTGATGCCGCGTGCCGCCATCAGTTCCGCGGTGGGGCCACTCACCGCGACGTGTTGCGTCCCGGTGCTTTCGCAAATCACTTCGATGTCAGTCCAGTTGGTGCCGCGTTTCCAAGTTGTGCCGAGCGCACGGAACACCGCTTCCTTCGCCGCCCACAGTGCCGTGAACTGCTCCGTCGTGCGCGACATGGTGTTGCAGAACTGCACCTCGCGGTCGGTGTAGACTTGCTTCAGGAACGTCTCGCCGTGCTTGTCGATGAGCTTCCGCACGCGGGCGCAGTCCATCACCTGACTTCCGAGGCCAACGATCTCCATCACACCTCCGGGTCGGGAAAAGTCGAAATTCGAAGCACGAAATCCGAAACGAAACCAAGCTCGTAGGGTGGTTGCGTATTCCGGATTGCGTTTGGTTTGTTAGACGCACCCCCTCGCTGGCACTCGGGGTTCGCCGTGCGAGCGTGACCGGGCGAACCCCGAGTGCCAGCGAGGGGGTGCCTTCGCAATACCAAGAAGCAACGAGGAATCCCCAAGCACCGCGCTGACCTCGCTTCCGCGAGTCGAAGTCTGTACGCTGGGTTTTGGAATATCCCTTAGGATTTCGTACTTCGGATTTCGGATTTTCCAAGGACAAGGAACCGACATGGCTGCCGCTCCCGATCTGCTCGCCAACCTGACCGACGACCAACAAGCCGCAGTGATGCACGGCGAAGGACCGCTCCTCATTCTCGCCGGGGCCGGCAGCGGAAAGACTCGCGTCATCACCCGCCGCGTCGCGTATCTGCTGTCGCAGGGGATTCGGCCGAACAACATCCTCGCGATCACGTTCACGAACAAGGCGGCAGGCGAAATGCGGAACCGCGTCGAGCAACTCGTGCCCGGCAACCGCGTGATCGTCAGCACCTTCCACGCGCTCGGGGCACGCTTGCTGCGGCAGTACGCGGAACGGCTGGGCTTCGACCGCAACTTCACGATCTACGACATGGACGACCGCAACAAGCTCATCAAGGCGGCGCTGGAGTCGTGCGGCATCGACAACGTGAAGTTCAGCCCGGAACGCATCGGCGGCGCGATCAGCAAGGCGAAGAACGCACTCATCACGCCGCCGATGTACGAGAAGACCGCGACGGATTTCTTCACGCAAACGGTGAGCAAGGTATACGTCGGCTACGAGAAGCGCCTGCGTCACGCGAACGCGATGGACTTCGACGACCTGCTGTACCTGCCCGCGATGGCGATGAAGCACAACGAGGAACTGCGTGCCGAACTCGACAACCGCTTCCGCTACATCCTGATCGACGAATACCAGGACACGAACTCGGCCCAGTACGAGATGGCGAAGCGTTTGAGCTTCAACCACGACAACCTCACGGTGGTGGGCGACCCTGACCAATCGATTTACAAGTGGCGCGGATCGGACATCAAGAACATCCTCGACTTCGAGCGAGATTTTCCATCGGCGCGGGTCATCACGCTGAACAAGAACTACCGCAGCACGAAGACCATTCTTCACGCGGCAAGCACGCTCATCGACCACAACAAGCAGCGCAAGAAGAAGTCGCTCGTGACCGACAACCCGCAGGGCGAACCGGTCCGCATCATCACGTTCGACAACGGTCTCGACGAAGCCGAGGGGGTCGTCGTGCGGATCAAGCAAGCTGTGACTGCGGGCAAGTTCAAGTACCGCGATCACGCCATCTTCATGCGGATCAACGCACTCACGCGGTCGCTCGAAAGCGCGTTCGTCAAGCACGGCGTGCCGTTCCAGATCGTGAAGGGCCTCGCGTTCTTCGACCGCAAGGAAAACAAGGACGTGCTCGCGTACCTGCGGCTGCTCGCGAACCCGTCCGACACGGTGAGTTTCCTTCGTGTGGTGAACGAGCCACCACGCGGCATCGGCAAGGTTTCGCTCGACAAGCTCGTGAGCATCGCGGCCGAGCGTGAGATGACGCTGATGGACGTCGCGGGGCAGGTCGCGAAGATCACCGACATCAAGGGCAAGGCTTCGACCGGTCTCCGCGACTTCCACAAGCTCATGACGGAGTTGCGTGCCCGCCTCGACCTGCCGCCACAAGACCTGATTCGCCTCGTACTCGACAAGACCGGCTACGCCATGAACCTCCGCGAGTCCGGCGACGAGGACGACGCCGAACGGCTGGCGAACGTCGAGGAGTTGGTGACGGCCGCGAAGCAGTTCCACGACACGAGCCCCGAAAGCACCATCACGGACTTCCTCGAACAGATCACGCTGGCGTCGGATGTTGACGGCTGGGACGAGCAGGCCGATCACGTTTCGGTGATGACGCTGCACGCCTCGAAGGGGCTGGAATTCCCGGTGGTGTATGTGATGGCGGTGGAGGAGGGACTGTTGCCGCACGAGCGGAGCATGGGCCGCGAGGACGAGATCGAGGAGGAACGCCGGCTGTGCTTCGTCGGCATGACGCGAGCGATGAAGGAACTGTACCTGTGTCATGCCCGGTTGCGAGAATTCCGCGGGCAGATGAACTACGCCATCGAGAGCAGTTTCTTGCGTGAGTTGCCGCGAGATGGCATCGAACGACTTGATCCGTCGATGTCGCGCAACGTGGCCCGCACGGCTGCGGACGAATGGCGTGCGAAAGCTGGCAACGCGGCTTCCGACTGGGCCGACACCGGGGCGCGACCGTTCATTCCGCCGGTGAAGAGGCACACGGACATCAAGCCGACGATTCCGGATGGTGCCGACACGGGGTTGGCGATCGGTGTGTTGGTGCAGCACGAGGAGTTCAACATCGGCACCGTGACGGACGTGAGCGGCTTTGGTGCGATGCGACGGGTGAAGATTCGCTTTCCAGGGCACGGCGAGAAGACATTCATTGCCGACAAGGTGAAACTCAAGGTAGTCGGCCGGAAGAAAGCAGAGGGGTAGCGCATCGGGCTACAAACGCCGGGCCCATCCCTCTTCGCCCTGGGATTCACAGGGCTTCCGCCCTGTGCTACGAAAGCCGGCCCCATCCGGGGCGGAAAACCAAGAGCGGGTCACCCTCTTCGCCCTGGAAGGGCCGTCTTCTGTAGCACAGGGCGGAAGCCCTGTGTCTTCTTTGGGGATCTTGATGGCTCCAATTCTGCACAATCTCGATTTGCAGGCGCTCGGTCGGTGGGGCAACACCCGCGTGCCATCGGCGCTGTTCTGGACCGTCAGCGGTTCGCACCTCTACGGCTTCCCGTCAGTCGATAGCGACGTCGATTTGCGGGGCTGCTTCCTCGCGCCGCTGCGGCAAATGATCGGCCTCAAAGCGCCACCCGAAACGGTTGAGCCCAAGGACGTGCTCGCGGGGTTGGAGGTCGAAGCGGTTTCGCACGAAGTCGGGAAGTATCTGCGGTTGCTGTGCAAGCACAACGGCTACGTCCTCGAACAAATCTTCTCGCCGCTCGTGTGCCACGGTGCCGACTTCCTCGCGCAACTGCGACCGCTCGCCGAACGCTGCGTGACGAAGCACTGCAACCACCACTATCGCGGCTTCCTCCAAACGCAGCGCAAGCTCATGGACAAGGAACCCGAAGTGAAGGCGAAGACGCTGCTGTATGCGTATCGCATCGCGATGACCGGCGTTCACTTACTCGAAACGGGCGAGGTCGAGCCGCACCTGCCGACGCTCAACGAACGCTTCAAGATGCCGTACATTTCGGAGTTGATCGCACGAAAGGCTGCCGCGGAATTCGGTCCACTGACGGGGCTCGATGTGGCATTCCACCGGACGGAACTGGATAAATGGGAACGGCGATTGGATGACGCTTTCACGGCAAGCACGTTGCCGGAAAACGCCCCAACCGAGGAACTCCATGAGTTCCTCGTGGAGTTGCGGTTAGCGACGTAATTGCTTTTTCTCTGTGGACCGCGGACGTCTCGTCCGCTGCCTTCAAAAGCCGAAGAGCGGACGAGACGTCCACGGTCCACAGACAGAAAATACGATTTCGTTCAGTGCGGACGTCCCCGACAAAAGTCTATTCTGCTGTAACCTGTTTAACTTTATGGATTTACGTCATTTGATCTGTTTGATCTCTTTGCCGTGCGCTATCATAACATGATGTCTTTCATGGAGTTATGA
>Ga0105047_10016088_pt1 | contig 11748 bp, 7 predicted proteins | sample MAT04_FD_78384 | JGI IMG/M metagenome (GOLD analysis project Ga0105047, IMG submission 78384) | Freshwater microbial communities from Lake Fryxell liftoff mats and glacier meltwater in Antarctica - MAT-04 (megahit assembly) | ecosystem: Environmental > Aquatic > Freshwater > Ice > Liftoff... | reverse complement strand
TGTCGGGCTGGTTCGGGTCGGTGATGAGGATGACCTGTGAGACAGCCTGGATCGCCCGGTCCCGAAGCAGGAGAGTTTGCTCCCGCTGCATCCGATCCGTGATGTCCGTGCACACGCCGGTCCACTCCCGCACCCGCCCTTGCTCGTCTCGAAGGGGGATTCCCCGTACGGCGAGTTGGACTATCTGACCATTGGCTTTCTGGACTCGATATTCGATCTGGTAGTCTTCGAGCGTGGCCAGGCATCTCTCCCACACGGCCTCAGCACGCTCCCGGTCATCAGGGTGGACGGCCTTCACCCACCCCATGCCCCGGACTTCTTTTTCTGAAAACCCCGTGAATTCGTGCCACGGTGGGCTAGAGTGGTGCATCTCGTCTGCCGGGTCCACATTCCACACCACGACGGCTGTAGCATGGATGATCGAGCGGAGGCGATTTTCGCTACGACGCAGTTCCTCCTCGGCGCGCTTCCGTTCGGACAGGTCATGAGTAATCCTGGCGTAGCCCGTCAATGCCCCGGCCCCGTCACGCAGAGCGGTGGTGGCCATGTTCGCCCACACTTTGGACCCGTCCTTCCGAACTCGCCAGCCTTCGACCTCGTACCGGCCCTCTGTCGCTGCGACCTCCAGTTCCTTGTCGGGCTTCGCCTCCTGCCGGTCCTCGGCGGTGTAGAAGATCGAGAAGTGCTCGCCGATGATTTCGTCCGCCGTGTAGCCCTTGATCCGTTCGGCTCCGGCGTTCCATGTGAGGATGTTGCCAGCCGGGCCGAGTAGGTAGATGGCGTAGTCTTTCACGGACTCGATGAGGAGACGGAATGGGTCGGAGCGGAGAACGCTGGGGGAGATGGAAATCATGCCAGTCGTCCTAAAGTTGGAGACTTCTCGCTATGTCAAAGAGGGCTTTGATTAACTATAACCTGAACTTGGGCTGTCGTCGCTCCTAATTCCGGGTGCGCCAGCGATTCTTGGAGGTTTGGATTCCGGCCGGGTGCGTTCCGACTCGGCGTTGAATGTCCGCAGTCCTGACATTTGCGGAAGTTTCGTCGTGTTTTGACTTTAGAACATGCGGAATGTTTTCCTTTGCGACGGCTCTTGCAACAGGCCAAATCCTCCATAAACTACTGGAACTAAAGGGAATATCGCGTCGCGGCTGAGAGAAACGCACCGGACTGTCGCTCCGGAGGTTGCGGGTTTGACCCCCGTCACCATCGTACTAAAGCCTATGAATCCTAGTGGTTCATGGGCTTTTTCTATTACCACTTCGATCGAACCGCACGGATTCCGGGTCCATGGACGACGCCCCGCACGCCTTTTTGCAACAACTCCTCGAGACGCCGAGCCCGTCCGGTTTCGAGCAGGCCATCCAAGCCGCCGTGCGCGACCACGCCGCCGGGTTCAGCGATAGCGTCACCACCGATACCCACGGGAACGTCTTCGCCGCCCGGCATCCGCTGGGGAAACCGGCCGACGCTCCACGCATCATGCTGGCGGGGCACTGCGATCAAATCGGCTTGATGGTGCAACACATCGATTCCGAAGGTTTCATTTACGTCCAACCCATCGGCGGCTGGGATGTGCAGGTGCTCATCGGGCAATACCTCGCGGTGCACACGAAATCCGGTTCGCACATCGGTGTCATCTCGCGCAAGGCCATTCACTTGCAGACCCCGGAGGAACGCAAGAAAGTCCCGGAATTCCAAGACATTTGGATCGACCTCGGCTTCAAGAACAAAGAGGACGCGGAGAATGTCGTCCGCTGCGGCGACGCCGTGACGTTCGTGCTCGGATACCGGCCGCTGCGCAACGGCCTCGCCGCATCCCCGGCGATGGACGACAAAGTCGGCGTCTGGATTGTGATGGAAGCGCTGCGGTTGTTGAAGGATCGCGAACTCCGGGCGAGCGTGTTCAGCGTGTCGACCGTCGCCGAGGAAGTCGGTCTGCGCGGGGCGACCACGGCGACCTATTCCGTGAACCCGCACGTCGGCATCGCCGTCGATGTCTGCCATGCGACCGACACGCCGGGGAACGACAAGAAACAGATCGGCGACGTGAAGTGCGGGGGCGGTCCGGTGCTCTTCCGGGGGCCGAACATCAATCCGCGCGTCTTCGATTTGCTCGAAGCGACGGCGCTCGTTCACGGCATCCCGTTCCAAGTCCGCGGGGCGCCGCGGGCCACGGGAACCGATGCCAACGCCATGCAAATTAGCCGGCAGGGCGTCGCCGTGGGGTTGATCGGCATTCCGAATCGCTACATGCACAGCCCCGTGGAAATCGTGCACCTCGACGACCTGTCGAACGCTGCGAAGCTGCTCGCGGAGTTCTGCGCCGCCGTGGGACCCGATATGGATTGGACGCCTTGATTGAGACAGAGAAGAAGGAAGATTTTCACCGCAGAGAAAGAAGAGATCGCAGAGAAGCAGAAATCTTTGTCGGGTCAATGAACGCCTGAGCAGGCGCGAGTCATAATCTCGTAGTCTTCTCTGCGTTCTCTTGTTTCTCTGCGGTGAAAATCCTGAAATCAGATTGATTGTGAATTGCGGATTCACAGAAGGGGGCGCTTGCTGGGCGCAGGTTGGGTTTCGAAATCCCTAATCCGAAATCCGGGTTCCAACGATGCTTGACTTCGCCACCACGGCGTTCGTATCGATTCTCTTCCTCGTCGATCCGCCGGGGACGATCCCCGCGTATCTCGCGCTGACGGCGCATTACGATGCGGCCCGCCGCCGCCGGACGGCTCGCACGGCCTGCATCGTCGCGACGCTGACCTTGATGACCTTCGCCGCCGGGGGGACGTACTTATTCCACTACCTGAGCCTGACTTTGCCGGCGTTCCAAATCGCCGGGGGATTGATCCTGTTTAAAGTCGCGATCGACATGATCCAAGCCCAGCGGCCGACGCAAGAGGACTCCGAAGAAATGAAGGAGAGTGCGGCGTCGAACGATGTGGCGATCACGCCGCTGGCGATCCCGTTCCTCGCCGGTCCGGCCGCGCTCTCGACGGTGGCAGTACTCAGTTCGAAAGCCCAAAACTGGGGCGAATCGGCAATGGTGCAAATCGCCATTGTGCTCACCGGCCTCTGCTGCTTCATCACACTCCGGCTTGCGGAGCCCATTCAAAAACGCCTCGGCATGACGGGCATTCACGTGCTCGGCCGGGTGCTCGGCTTGGTTCTCGCCGGCATCGCGGTGCAGTTCGTGTTGGATGGCGCCGCCGCGGCCAAGCTGATTCCGCCGGTGCGGGGGGAGTAGCCGCCCCGCGCAAGCCCCGTGAACGGGGCTAAAATGTCACGGGTAGCCCCGTTCACGGGGCTTCGATCCGCTCGCCCCGTCCTTGAGGGCGGGGAGCAACGAGGACGACCATGCGCCACCGACTCCTCGCCGAACCGGGCACCGTCGTCGTGAAGGTCGGCACCAACGTGCTCGCGAATGCCGAGGGCGTCCTCGACCGAGATCGCATCGCGTCGCTCGCCCATCAACTCCACGCCGTCCGTGAGCGCGGTTGGCGGGTGGTTCTCGTCAGTTCCGGCGCCATCGGGGCGGGTGTCGGCAAGTTGAACCTCGGCAAACGGCCGACCGACCTGCCCCATTTGCAGGCTTGTGCCGCCATCGGCCAAACGGCGCTCATGCAGATCTACCAGGAATGCTTCGCCCCCCACGGAATCCTGCCGGCGCAGATTCTGTTGACCGGCGGGGACTTCGACAACCGCGCCCGCTATTTGAATGTCCGCAATACGATTCTCACTCTATTCGAATATCAATGCCTGCCGATCATCAACGAAAACGACACCGTATCGGTGGCCGAAATTAAATTCGGCGACAACGACCAACTCGCGGCCATGGTCGCCAACTTAATGCAGGCGAAGTTGTTGATCTTGCTGACGAACGTCGACGGCCTCTATTCCGCCGATCCGGGGATCGATCCGACGGCGACCTTGCTGGAAACCGTCCCCGCGATCGACCGCAGCGTCACAGAATTGGCCGGGGCAACCAAAAGCCAGCTCGGCACCGGCGGCATGCGGAGCAAGCTCAAAGCCGCCCGACTGGCCACGTCGGCCGGCGGGGCGGTGATCATGGCCAATGGCGCCACGGACGGGATTTTGGAAGCCGTTTTCCGGGGCCAATCCGTCGGAACTCTGTTCCTGCCGCAATCGGACGGCGTCCCGGCTTGGAAGCGATGGATCGGCCTGACCGCCCGACCCAAGGGATTGCTGCTCATTGATGCCGGGGCGAAAAATGCCGTCCTGCAACTCGGCAAAAGCTTGCTGCCCGTCGGCGTCCGAGAAGTCGTCGGGGAATTCGGAAAGGGTGACTTAGTCAGCATTTGCGACGCGACGGGAGCCGAGATCGGCCGGGGGCTGAGCAACTACTCCGCCGTCGACGCGGCGAGGTTGGCCGGACTGAATACCCAGCAAATTGCCGAATTGCTGGGGAAAGTCGCCTACCCGGAATTGGTCCACCGCGACAATTTGGCAGTGATGAAATAGCCCGAATGGGGAATTCGGAATGCAGATCGATTTCTACATTCCGAATTCCGCACTGCGAATTCCGCACACGATTGTTAGCTTCCGCCGTGTCACCCGTCTGTAACTGTGACGGATGCGATTATGAAGCCCGACCTTCGAAAGCCGGATATGCGACGCACGGAGTTCGAAGCTCTGTACGCCATGCACTCCCGCGAGGTTTGGGCTTTGGCCTACGCTCGCTGGATGGACGCCGACTCGGCACAAGACATCATGCAGGAAGTATTCCTGAGATTTTGGAAACAGTTGGAAGGCCAAGGGCCGAAACAAACGACGGCCGAAACGATCCTCAACCCGCGGGCGTGGTTACTCCGGGTGGCCCGGAACTTGGCCGAGGACTACTCGAAAAGCTCGTTCCGCCGCCACGGCACACAACCGCCGGAAATGCTCGGGGGCTTGCAAGGCCGGGACGACCAGCCTTTGGCGAAAATGGAACGCGAGGAAGCCTTCGCCCAGATCCGCAGTGTTCTGGATGAAATGGCGACTGCCGACCGGGAAATCTTAACACTGCGGTACGCTTTCGATTACGAAACGACCGCGATCGCCGAAATCCTCGGCGTGGCCTCATCCGCCGTCCACATGCGGCTAAGCCGTGCCCGACAGAGACTGGCCGAGCGACTCTCGGCCGCAGGAGTGAATCAAGAGCCATGAACCGAAATACTCTCCCCACTATGAACCAGCCGCCCGACGAACTCGGTGAGATGGACCGGAAGTTCTCCGCCTTCTTCAAGGCGCAACTACCGCAGCAATGGCCGCATGCGCCCTTGGCCAAGGCCGAAGTGGCCCAGCACCGACTGGCCCCGCGGCTTGACAGAGGCCGCGTCACGCTGGCCGCCTCGGTCGCCTGCCTCCTCGGCTTGGGCTTGGCTCTGTCATATGGGCCGACGTTCCAAGCCACTCCGTCTCCGGATGGCAACCTACTCCCGGGTAGCAACGCCGACGGCAAGAATCTTCACAGGCACATGGCACCTGAGAATCAGCCGAAACTGCCGTGATCGACGTGGTAGATTTCGGCTCGGCAAGGGGCAAAAAAGCGTGGCTCAGCGTTGGTAAATCGGCAAGTAGTGCGACGGAACCGACAAGATCAACACCGCGATCGCGGTTTGGTAAGCGGGGCCGACGTGGCCTTCTTTCGGGTCTTTCCACGAGCCGTTGGCCTGCTGGCTACCCAATAGTTTGGTTTTCATCTTTTCGTAGAAATCTTCCCATTCTTTGCCGCCGACTTGGTGATACGCGTGAGCCGCGTAATAAGCCCCGTACCACCAATGCTGGCGGTCGTCGCCGGTGGTGTTGAGGTACTTCACGGCATTGGCGATTTCTTTTTTGTCGTACTCGCCGCAGAGTTGCAGGACGCAAACGCCGGCGGCGGTGCGGGCGTAGCCGGCGGGCCCGCCGCCGATTTGGTAGCGGTAGCCGCCGGTGCGGGCGTCGTGGCATTTGTTGATGTAGGCGATGGCGTTCTTCATCTTCTCGTCGGGGACGTGCAGACCGCTGTCCTTGGCCCCGCGGAGGGCCATAACTTGCATGATCGTCACCGAGACATCGGCCCCGGTCGGTTGCGGTTCGTAGCGCCAGCCGCCTTCGTGGTTTTGGGTCTTGCAGATCAAATCGACGGCTTTTTTCAAGACTTTCTTCACTTCTTCGTCGCCCGTCATCCCCCAGACTTGCGAAAGGGCGAGCGTGGCCATCCCGTGGGCGTACATGTTGCCGCCGGTGTTACCGACGAGGTAGCCATCGGAGTCGCGGGCACCGGCGACCAAATTGCGGACGCCCTTGGCGACTTCCGGGCCGTATTTGCCTTGGCCGGGGAGGTGCCCCTGCGACATGTACGCCAGTAGCACGAAGGACGTGATCGCGGAATTATTGCCCCAGCTACCGTCTTTGTTTTGGGTTTCTTTCAGCCACTCGAGGGCTTGTTCCATGGCCTTTTTGGTCTTGTCGTCGATCTTCACTTTTTCTTCGGCGGCCGGGGCGCGGGCCGTGTTGCCGACACCGGCCAAGAGGGCGAGCAACAACAGGCAGGCGAGGGTGCGCATCGGGAGTCGCCTCGGGGGAATCGCGGATGAAGAAAGCCACGGGGAAAACTCCCCGTGGCTAGATCGTTCGGAACTCCGGTGAGTTCCGATGCGGGGCCGGCTACTTGGACGGCTTGGCGCCGTTCTTGATGTTCAAGTTGTACTGCTTGATGAGTTCGCGGAACTCGGCTGGGAAGGCGGATTCGGTGGCTTGTTGCACCTTGTCGCGTTCCTTCTTCTGGAGTTCGATGAACGAACCTTTGCCCTTGGCGTCGGCCCCGCTCGACTCGGTCTTCTTGTTCTCGCCGGCGCCGGTGCGGTCACCCGTGCCCGCTTGGCCTTCGTTCTTCTCTTGGCCCATGCCCATGCCCATCCCCATTCCAGGGGTCATTCCCATTCCCATTCCCATTCCCATGCCGGGGGTCATGCCCATGCCCATGCCGGGCGTCATTCCCATACCGGGCATCGGGTTGGCTTGGGCTTGCTGGGGCTGGCCCGGTTGAGCCGGTTGCTGGCCCATGGCCATGGCGGCTTGGTTGAGCGCGCCGAGTGCTTCTTGGAGCTTCGCGGCGGCTTGCTCTTGGGCGGCTTGGGCCATGCCAGGTTGGCCCATTTGCAATTGCTGTTGGGCTTGCTGCAGTTGTTCTCCGGCTTGTTTCAGCTGCTCTTGGACAGCCATCGGGGCTAGGGCCTTGGCTTGATCGACGGCGGCTTGCGCGGCCATGTTGGCCTGCTGCGATTGCTGGAGGGCTTGGGTTGCTTCCTTGAGTTTCTCTTGGGCTTTGGCGAGTTGGCCGGGATCTTTGGCTTCGCCCATGCCCTCGCCGGGTTTGCCTTCGCCCATTCCGGGCTTGGCTTCGCCGGCTTCGCCTTTCATGCCTTCGCCCGGTTTCGGCTCGCCGGGCATCGGTTCGCCCTTCATACCTTCGCCCTTCATCGGCTCGCCCTTCATCGGCTCGCCTTGCTTGGCTTCGCCCGGCATCGCAGGCTCGCCGGGCATCGGCTCGCCCTTTTGCTCGCCCGGCTTCATGGGCTCACCTTTCATGGGTTCGCCGGCCATCGGCATGGCCTTCGCGGCTTCCATGAGCTTGTCGATCGCCTTCTGCTGGTTCTCGACGGCCTTCGGGATGTCCCCTTTTTCGAGGGCCATGGCCGCTTCCTTGGCGTCCTTGGCGGCTTCGGGCTGCATCAGCATTTCGGCTTGCTTGGCGATGTCTTTTTGAAGTTCGGCCAAGTTCTTCTGAGCGTCGGCCTTCATCGGCTCGCCCGGCATCGGATCCATCGGCTTCTGGCCGGCTTGCTCGGCGGCTTTCTTGGCTTCGTCGGCGGCTTTCATCGCTTCTTCGATCGCCTTGGCGACTTGCTTCGCGGTTTCGGCGGCGTCGACCTTGTCCGGTTGCAGCGCGGCTTGGTCGGCGATTTCCTTGGCCTTCAATTCGTCGAGCTTCTTGTTCACTTCGTCCTTCGCCTTGGCGAGGTCGTCGGCGGCCATCTTCGCTTCGTTCGCGGCCGGCATCGGCATGTTCTTGTCGAGGTCGGCCTTGGCCATGTCTTGGTTCTTGGCGGCGTCGTCGATTTTCTTCGCGGCTTCGGGCGCGGCTTCCTTCACCAGCTCGCCGACTTCCTTGGTCGGGGCTTTGAGTTCTTCTTGCTTCTTGGCGATGTCGTCGGTCTTCGGCGCCTTGTCTTCGGCCTTCGCGGCTTTGTCCGCGTCCGCGGCGACTTTCTTCTCGTCCTTCACCAGTTCTTCGAGCTTCTTGGCGGCGTCTTCGAGCTTGGCGATGTCGTCCCGGCGCATTTCGATCGCCGCGATCTGCTCGTCGAGGGCCTTCTTGGCGTCTTTGAGCGCTTCGATGGCTTTCTCTTGCTCCGGCTTGGCCTCGGCCTGGTCTTTCTTGGCGAGGTCGGCGGCGGCTTTGTCGGCCGCTTTGTCGGCCTTTTCAAGGGCTTCCTTCACCACTTTATTGTCCGGCAGCGGCAGGTTCTTGAGTTCCTCGGTCTTCTTGGCTACGTCCTTTTGGGCGTCGGCGGCCGGCTTCAGCGCGTCGGGTTTGGCCTTCTCGGTGAGTTCCTTCGCGGCGGTTTGTTCCTTGATCGCCTTTTCGATTTCCTCAGCGGCTTTCTTCGCGGCGGCGAGGGCGTCGGTCTTTTCCTTCTCGGCGGCGGCGATCAACTTATCGAGGTCGGCCTTGGCTTCGGTCAGCCGTTCTTCGGCGTTCTTTTGGGCTTCGGCGGCGTCCTTGGTGTCGGCCTTGCGGAGGTCGTCTTGGGCGCGTCGCATTTCCGATTCGGCCGGGGTGATCTTCGCGGCGACCTCCTTAGCGGTCTGCTCCAAGGTCTTGCGGACTTCGCGGGTTTCGAACTCCAGCTTGGCTTGTTTGTCGGCGATGTCGTTGGCCCGTTCCTTGACCGGATCTTGGCCCTTCTTGGCTTCCAGATCCTTCGGCTCGGGCTTCTTCTCGGTCTCCTTCTTGATCTCGGCTTGGGTCGCGATCGCCTTGGCGATCTTGTCGCGGGCTTCCTTCAGCGCGGCGACTTTTTCACGCGGCGTCCGCAGGGCGACGGCGAGCGCTTGCAATTCCTTGGAGACGCCCAGTTCGCGATCGGCGGCGGTTTTGAAGTCGGCGTTGTTGAGCGACATCCGGCTCAGTTCCATTTCCGCGATGATCCGCCCGCCGCGACCGGCGACGTCGGCGGCATCGTATCGCTCTTTTTGCTCTTCGGTCAGCTTCGCGCGGAGGACGACCGTCTGCTTCAAAAAGTTCGTCATGTCGGCGCGGAGATCGCTCTGGGCGTCGGCCTGCTCTTCGCGGTCATCGACGGGCTTGCGGCCGGTGCGCGGTTGCTTCGATGCGCTGGTGCTCGAACGGAGCGACTTCAGGTGCAGTTCGAATTCGTCTTTGGCGAAGCGCTCGAGTTTCTCGGCGGCGTGATCGAGCGATTTCAGGGCGTCCATATCGCTGAGCAGATCGCGCAGTTTGCTGACGATCTGCTTGTGTTGGTCGTAGGCGGCGCGCTGTTCTTTGGTGGCCGTCTCGGGATCCGGAGCTTTCGCGGCGGCGTCGATGTGCACGAGCACCGCTTGCATTTGCTCTCTCGATAGATTCGTGAGATCCTTCGAGATCTTCTCGAGGAGTGCTTTTTCCTTCTCGGCGGACACGTTTTGATACGACAGGACGCGGAGGGCCGTGGTGATGCGGCGGGCGGTCTCCTCGACGTCGGCGATGGCTTTTTGCTGCTGTTTCTTTTGGGCGGCGGGGTCGAGTTCGGCGGCTCGCAGTGCGGGAACCGCGGATACAGTCAGGGCGGCCGTGAGAAGAGATGCGGCCAACTGGCGGAGGGTCATGAAATCACCTCGGGGGAACTGCGGCATGGAATCCGCAGCATTTGGTTAGAGTATTCAGCATTCGGACACGGATCGCAACAGGAAAGTTCCCGTCGATGCGATTCTCATCACTTCGGGGCCGCCGTGGGTTTGAAAACCCCGCGTTGCAGTTCCTCCAACCTCCGCAGCCTCTCGCGGCTCTCGGAGCGGCGTCGGTTCCAATCTTCCACTTCGGTCTGTGTCACGACGTCTTTGATCCTGGATTCCGAGAAGCCGGGTTTGCGGCCCGGTGCGAGGCGATCGTTCGGCGACTGCTGCATTCGGTCGCGGTCGGCGACCTTTTCCAAGGCATATTTTCGGTCGTAACACGCGACGTAGTATTCAACCTGATCACCTTGCTCGAGTTCCGCACGTTTCGTTCCGTCCGCGCTCGGTTTGCTGAGCGCAGCCGTGAGGAAGCCGTACCGACCCCCCGCGATGAGGCCCGACGGCAGCGACTCCGGGTCCGTCGTCGGCAGTAGGTAAAGCTCCACCGATTGCAGGTGATCGTACTCTTCAAATACGCCGAGCTCGGGGATGAACTTGCCGACGTTCGGCTTCGATTCGTCCGCTTCGACCCGTTTCAACGGCAGCGATTGCCACGCCGTCCAATCCTTGATTTTGCGGTCGTAGACGCGGTAAATGACCCAGGCGCTCGAAATACCCAACGGCGATTGCGCCGCATAACCGATCTGCACGCGGCCGTCTTTGGCGAGTGGCATGCCGCGGACTTCGTAGTCGTCGATGGGGCCGAGGTCCTTGGGGGCCTTCAGCACTTCGTCGAGCAAGCGCACGTCCGGGGCGCGATCGGGGCTGATGGTGATACCCCGGCGCGGCGGACTGAGGTTCGGGAAGTCGTTGTCGTCGAGCAGTTCGACGCTGTAGCCAGTGGGGAACTTCGCCAGATCGAAGGTCGCCTCGGCCGTCTGGCGATCCGCCGAAAGGCTCATCGCCGGGCGGGCCAGCACCGATTCGACTCCTTTCGGATCGCGCGCGAACAGCACGAGCGTCGCCGATTTCAGTGGCTTGGTGGCCAGCACCGAGATCCTGACGGCGCAATCTTGGTGCGCGATCACTTCGCCTTGGCTGGCGATTTGCTCGTAGACCCGTGTACCGTCGGGATCCACGTACTTCGGCATTTGCACCCAAGCGTTGAGTTCCTGCACGGCCGGACGCGGCTCGAAGCGGACTTTGCCCGGCTCGCGCAAGCGACCGTCGCCGAAGCGGGCTTTGAAGGTGAATGGTTCGGACGCCGGCGGCAGACTCGCGGTGAAGATGGCCGAGCCGTCCGGCAGGCGTTCGAGGAACTTCCCGGCGTATTTTTCACGCGGCTGGTCTTCGGGGAAAACGAAGACGGTGCCGGTGGCGTCGTCCGACACCGGCCCGGTGACGCGGAAGCGCAGTTCCACGGCATCGCCGCTCGGCCAAAGGGGTTTGCTCTCGTTTTGAACCGTGACGTTGCGGGGAATATCCACATCCAACAGGGCTTGCCGCTTCAGCAAGACAAAGGCGAGATCGCCTGCGAGGGCACCGGCGGCGCCGACGAATATCACGACTGCAAAGTACAGACCGATGGCCCAGAAGAGCCGGTTCGGATTGGCGAGCTTGGCGATCCGGTGCGACTGCAGCAGTGCCCCGGCTTCCTGTTCGACGGCCGCGATCAACTGGGCTGACATGCCTTTGGTCTGGGCGTCCGGCCGAGTCAGTTGCAGGGTCGTCACCAAGCGGTGGTCGAATTCCGGGATCGCTTGCTCGGCCCGGCCTGCGAGTGCGACCAGCGACGGCCCGCGTACCTTCAACACCAATAAATACGCAGCAGCGACGAATAAAAGCCCTTGGCCGAGGGTCAGC
>Ga0105047_10016085_pt1 | contig 11749 bp, 10 predicted proteins | sample MAT04_FD_78384 | JGI IMG/M metagenome (GOLD analysis project Ga0105047, IMG submission 78384) | Freshwater microbial communities from Lake Fryxell liftoff mats and glacier meltwater in Antarctica - MAT-04 (megahit assembly) | ecosystem: Environmental > Aquatic > Freshwater > Ice > Liftoff... | reverse complement strand
GAGATCGCCGGGCTCGAGGCTCCAGCGATACGCGTCGGTGGTGGGCTCGCCGCCGGTCTGGCCGAGCGCGTCGGTGAGGATGTTCTGCGGCAGCGGCGGCGGGAGGCGGTGCTTCTCGGTGCTCGAGACGTGACGGCCGTCCTTCTTGAAGTGCATCGCGCCCGAGTCGCCCACGCAGAGCAGCACGGCCTCGGCGCCGGTGATGCGGCCGGCGATGAACGTGGTGGCCTCCTCGTGGCCGCGCTTCCTGATCTCGTGGTGCGCGTCGAGCGCCGCGCGGCGCAGCGAATCGGCGATGTTGTTCTCGGTCTGGCGGGCCATCGCGCGGGCGTGCTCGAAGAAGCAGCGCGCGGCGATCTGGCTGGCGGCGCCGCGATCGCGCGATCCGAGCCCCATCCCGCCGGCTTGATCGAACACGCCGAGGTAGAGGTGGCCGGCGTCGTCACGGAACAGCGCGCCGCTGTCCTCGTTCACGTCCTTGTAGCCGACGCCCTTGCTCGTGTGCAGGCTCGCGCTGACCAGCGGCGTCGAGAGCGCGAACACGTCGGACGTCTCGCGATCGCCGGCGATGAGCCCGTCCTTCGGCTCGGGCACCGTCGTCATGTGCTCGATCGCCTGCGGGCCGACACGCGCGGCGACGACGACGACCGGGACACCGGCGGGGCTGCTCAGGGCCTTCTTGGTGGCAGAGACGCGCGCGGTCGCCCGGGCGTCCTTGAGGCGCGCTCGGCGTAAACGGCGGCGCTTGGGATTACGACCTCGACCCACGTCGGGCACTTTTCCACGGGTCGCCCCGTTTTTCACCTCCTTGGACGCACTTCGTGACGATCCCGTGACCGAGGGCCGACCGACCCATCACCGGCGCCCACGAAAAGCCTTCTAAGTTGAGGCCATGAAGACCCCCGTCGCCCTCACCCTCTCCGTCCTGGCCCTGTCGGCCGGCTGCGCCGCCAGCCGCGCGATGGCGCCCGTCCAGATGGCTCCTCTGGCCCTCGCCGACGCGCCCGCCCCCGAGGCCCCCCGGCCGCTCGAGGACCACTTCCTCCGCGACAGGGGCAGCGCCGTCACCCCCGAGGCCCTGGCCATCATCCTGGCCGCCCCTACCTATCTGGAGGAGGCGGCGCGCATCGGCATCCTCCCCGTCTCGACCGGCTACGGCATCGACGCCGACGTTCCCCTGACCACCGTCCCGGGCGTCCTGGGCGAGAAGATCGAGGGCACCGGCCTGTTCGAGGGGGTCAGCGAGGTCTCGACCGACTTCCCGAGCGACGGCAACCTCGCCGGCCTCCGGGAGCTGGCCGCCCGTTACCGCGCCGAGTACTTGCTGCTCTACCGCCACCGCTTCGTGGACGACGGCTACGCCAACCCCTGGGCGGCGAGCTACGTCACGCTGGTCACGATCCCGTTCGTGCCCGGGACGACGATGGAGACCTCGGGCGTCGTCGAGGCGACCCTGCTCGACGTCCGCAGCGGCACCCTCCTCTTCACCGTCTTCGAGCGCATCCGCGCCAAGTCGAGCGAGAACGTCTGGCAGCACGACCGCAAGCGCCGCGAGCTGAAGGAGACGCTGCTCGCGGACGCGACGGCGAAGCTCACCGATCAGGTGCTGGCGAAGATGCGGAGGCTCGTCGCGGCGCGGCCGTCGAGCAGCGCCGCCGGGATCGCCACGCGCTAGATCTTCTGCCTCACGCGCTCGGCGAGCTCGATCGCCGCTTTGCGGGCCGCCGGGATGAGGCCGGTGAAGTTGACGAAGCCGTGCACCAGGCCGAGCGCACGGTACTGGGTGACCTCGTTTCCAGCTTGTTTCAAAGCCTCGGCGTAGGCCTCGCCCTCGTCGCGCACCGTATCGAACGCGGCGGTGACGATGAGCGCCGGCGGGAGGCCGCGCAGATCGGCGAACAGCGGCGAGATGCGCAGGTCCTGGCGATCGCCCGCGGGCGCGTACGTGTCGAAGTACCACTCCACGTCGGCCTTCCGCAGAAGGTACCCCACGCCGAACTGGTCCATCGAGGGTCGCGCGGTGACCCGATCGACGGCCGGGTAGATCAGGACCTGCAGCACCGGGAGCTCGCGCTTCTCGTCGCGCGCGCGGATCGTGGTGACCGCGGCGAGGTTCCCGCCCGCGCTGTCGCCGCCGATGATGAGGCGACCCGCGCCGAGCTCGTTCTTGTGCGCGAGCGTCCACTGGTACGCAGCCCAGGCGTCGTCGACCGCGGCCGGGAAGACCACCTCGGGCGACTTTCGGTACTCGACCGAGAGCACCGCGACGCCCGCGTGGTGGCAGAGCAGGCGGCAGAACGCGTCGTGCGTGTCGAGGTCGCCGATGACGAAGCCGCCGCCGTGGAAATAGAGGAACAGCGGCCCGTCGTTCGCGTAGTGCCGCGCGCGGAGTGGGCCCGCAGCGCCGTCGATCAGCAGATCGCGCGTCGCGGCGACCGGATCGAGGACGCCCTGGTGCACGCGGGCGTCGCGCCGCATCTGCTTCCGCGAGAGGGCCGGCGGCATCGCGCTCAGGGGCTTGGTGCGCTTGTCGTGCAGCCACATCATGACGCGCACGGCGTCGTCGAGCGGCGCCCCATCGACCGTCACGTCGCCGCGGCCCACGAGGCGCACCAGCCAGCGCGGCGGCCGCGTGAACAGGCGCCGGGCGAGCGCGTGCTCCATGCGGCCCAAGAAGCTCAAAAGCTGGCGACGACGCCGAGGTGCACCGCGAGCTCGTCCTCGAAATCGGAGAAGTCCCAGAACTCGCCGGAGAGCTTGATGCGCAGCCCCTGGTAGATCACGAAGTTCACGCCGACCGTCGTGCGCAGCACCGCGCTCTCGCTCCGCAGGCGCGACGTCGAGGGGACGTTGCCGAAACGTCTCAGGCCGTCGAAGCGCGCGAGCACCTCGAAGCTCGGGAGGATCGGATACTCCGCCTCGACGTAGAAGCCATCCTTCACGAAGAAGTTCTTCTTCGGGTCGGTGAACGCGTATCTGAACTTCAGATCGGGCCGATCGCCGAGCGCCATGTCGGTGCGCCGGATCAGGTACTCGCCGCGGATCGTGAGCTGATCGAAGCGCAGGAACAGGTCCGCGCCGAGGATGAAGTACGCGAGCTTGGCGGTCGGATCGTAGTGCCCGTACATGCCCGAGCCGCCGAGCGTCGCGCTGACCGAGTCGCTGAGGTTCACGGTGACCACCGCGCGGCCGCCGAACGCCGGCTCGGAGTTGTTGTCGACGTAGTAGAGCGAGCCGCTGCGCGACTGCGTGAAGTCGAGATCGGTGCCGTCGTTCGAGCCCTTGAGCCCGCTCATGATGAACGCGGCGTAGTCGATCTGCACGGTCTCGCCGAAGAAGTGGGTGCCGCTGATCTCGACGCCGTTGTCGACGTACGGTGACGGCAGGATGCCCTCGTTCCACTCGTTCTTTCGCAGCATGCGGCCCATGTCGTAGGGCAGCGGCTTGCTCGAGGCGCGGTGGTTGGCAGGATCGTGCCGCAGCCCGAACTCACCGAAGCTGGGGTTCATGCGGCCGACGCGGACGTTGAGCTCGTCGGCGACGCGCAGATCGACGTGCGCCATGTCGGTCTCGAAGCCGTGGCAGCCGTAGCAGATCTTCACGCTCGCCGAGAGGCGATCGGTGAAGTCGACCGCGAGCTTGATCGAGAGCTCGGTCGTGAAGCCGTCGAAGCCGAGCTGCGCGGCCGGGAACTCGGTCGGCACGAGCAGGTAGTCGAGCTGCGCGGAGCCCGCGAAGTTGCGCTCGATGTCCTGCGCGAGCGCCGGCGACGCGATGAGCGCGAGGATGAGACCGATCGATCTCATGGCTCACCTCCCACGGTGCTGGTCGTGACGACGACCCCTTCGTCCAGCCGCATCTTGGTCCAGTACTCGAGGAAGACCAGGATCTGCTCGGCGTCCGCGGGCGAGATGCCCGATCCGGGCTGGCGCCGCATGCGCGCGACGTAGTGCCGCCAGTGGCCCGGCTCGTCGATCTGCGCGGTGAGCGGGCGCGCCAGCGAGTGGCAGCGCGAGCACTTCTTCGTGAAGAGCTCGTAGGACGCCGCCTCGTTCGGAGGGAGGGCGGCGACCTGCTCGGCGGAGATGCCGCCGCGCGCGCCGACCGACGCCATCGAGGGGCACGCGGCGAGGAACAGCGAGAGCGCGATGAGCCTAATTCTCAAGCGCACCCTCGGCGATCCAGTCGGCGATCAGCTGCTGCGTCTCCGCGCTCAGGTACGGCGGGCCGTTGAACGGCATGCGCGCACCGACCGGCGGCGCAGGGCCGATCTTCTGCACGATCAGGCTCGAGCAGGGCTGCCCGGGGATGGCCGCGGTGCCACGGCTGCGACCGCCGCCGGCCCGGATGCCGTCGATGGTGCTGAGATCGAGGCCGGTCTGCTCGAGGCCGATCGGCGTGGCGCTGGTGGGCAAGTGGCACGAGCAGCCGGGCGTGCCCATCACCTCGCCGCGGATCAGAGGCGCGATGTGCATCGCGTACGAGACGTCGGTGTCGGGATCCGAGTCGGCGTCGTCACAGCGCGCGCTGGTCGGCGCGCCGACCTCCGGATCGAACGGATCGATCGCGCCGATGCAGCCAACGACGAGGAGCGCTACACCCACGATTGCGCGCTTCATAGGGAACCTTTGGCGACCTGGATGGGGCAGTTCACCAGCCGACCGCTCGGCGTGACCGAGAGGATGAGCTGGCCGACGTTGTTCACGATGTCGTCGTCGCTGCGGATCGGCGGAGGCGCGGTCGACGTGTCGATCGAGCGCAGCTCCGGCACCGTGCGCACCAGTGTCGTCTCCCACGCCGGCGTGTAGTCGGTCTCGCTGGTCCCGGCGGCGAACACGTTGTTGCTCGCGTTGATCAGCCCGTCGCCGTCGAGATCGACGTTGGCCACGATCTCGTAGAGCGGGAACGTCTCGTTGATGCGCTGGAGCGTGTAGACCGGAAGCACGTCGAGCTCCTTCAGGGTCACCGGGCGATCGATCGTCTTCGACCACTGCACCCAGGCCGCCTCTTTTCCGCGGTAGTACGCCTTGGCCGGCATGACGGTCATCCCATCGCCCACGGCGATCGGCGCGATGTCGCGGCGCACGACGACCGCGTCCACGATCCGCGTGGTGAGCGAGGGTGCCTCGAGCAAGCCGAGCTCGACGCCCGCGGCGATCGCCAGGCGCGAGGTGAAGCGCTCGTTGGTGCGCTTGGGGGTCGCCTTCACGTGCACCACCCGCCACCACGGCGAATAGCCCGGCTCACCGGGGAGCGCGTCGATCACCGGCGGCTCGGTGCTGCCGTCCGCGTTCTCCACCACCAGCATCGGCGCGATCAGCTCCGGGACCGGCCCGTTGGCGTTCCAGTACCAGATGGGCGCGCCGGCCGCGAAGCCCTTGAGATAGTCGATCTTGGTCGTGAAGGGCTTGGCGGCGTTGGCCGGATCGTCGTCGACGTGCGCGAGCGGCGCGTTGGGATCGCCGATCTCGTCACCGAACGGGACCTCGTCGGAGACCATCGGATCCAGGCACGCTCCGAGGAGGAGCGCGGCGGTGAGTAGTGCGGTGCGCATCGACGTCCTCACGAAGACTTGAAATCGACGCTGAACACCAGCGTCGCCTCTCCGGTGTCGGGCTTGGGGAGGACCGCGCTCTCGAACGCGTTCACGGTGCAGGCCTCCGCGCCCGGGAGCTCGGATTCGACCTTCACGTCCTTGAGCCGGCCGCGATCATCGATCGTCGCCTTCACGCGGACGCTGCCTTTCGCCGGCTTTCCGAGCGCAAAGGCGGCCCTCGAGAGGCACTTCTTCGCCGCGGCGAGCTTCTTCGTCAGCGCCTCGGTGGTGCGATTCGAGGAGATGCCGCCGGTGACCTTCACCGAGGAGAGCTCGACCTCGATCTGGGTCAGCTTCTCGATCGCGGGCGTCGGGGTAGGCGACGGCGGCGGTGGCGTGACCACGGGCGTCGGCGTCGGTGTCGGCGTCGGCGTCGCGACGGGGACCGGCGTCGGCGTCGCGACGGGGACCGGCGTCGGCTCGGGGGTCGGCGGCGGCGGGGTCGCCACCGGCGTGGGCTTCGGCGTCTTCTTCGGCGGGCGGCGCGGGTCGGGCGAGGGCTCGACGTCCGGCGCGCTCGCGACCGGTGTCGCCGCGGGCGTCGGGGTCGCGACCGGCGTCGGCTTCGGCGTCGGCTTCGGCGTCGCAACAGGCGTGACGACAGGCTCCGGCGTCGCGCTCGCCGACGCCACCGGCACCGGCGCGACGGACGCGAGCGGCGCGGTCGACGTCTCGTCGCGCACGAGGAGCGCCAGCGCAGCGAGCAGCACGACACCGATCGCGGCGAGCACGGTCCACGGGGGCGATCGCGGCGGCACCGCGGCGATCGAGCCTTCGCCGAGCGTCGTCGGCCCGGCGAGGTGGGCCGGGGCATTCGGGAGCCCGTGCTCGGTGGGCGGCTGTTGCGTCGCGGAGGTGGGCCGCGGCGCGACGAGCGCGCTGGCGGTCTGACCGGGCACCGTCAGCTCCGGCGATCGCGGCATCACCGACATCGGCCGCATGGGCGTCGACAGCTCGCCTTCGTCGCCGCTGTCGCGCAGGAAGACCTTCAGCGCCGCGCGCATCTCGCGGGCCGACGCCCAGCGCTTCTCGCGGTCCTTCTCCATCGTCTTTTCGACGATGCGGATCAGCTCGGGCGGAAGATCCGGCACCCACTGCTCCATCGGCGGCATCGGGTCGTTGAGCTGCTTCATCAAGATCCCCCACGCCGTGTCGGAGTGGAACGGGGGCTCACCGGTGACCATCCGGTAGAGGATGATGCCGCACGAATAGAGGTCCGATCGCGCGTCGAGCGTGTCGCCGCGGGCCTGCTCCGGGGACATGTACGCGGGGGTGCCGAAGATCGCGCCCTGTTTGGTGAGCGGCGCGCCCGAGGGGTCGTCGAGGCCGGCGTCGAGGATCTTCGCGAGCCCGAAGTCGCACACCTTCACGAAGTCGCCGTCGCGGCCGTCGTCGTCGGTCTTGCGCAGCAGCATCACGTTGCCGGGCTTCATGTCGCGGTGGATGACGCCCGCGTCGTGCGCGGTGGCCAGCGCGCCGAGGACCTGCACCATGATACGGGCCGATCGCTCCGGGCTCAGGCGGCGCTCGCGCTTGATGGTGGCCTGGAGATCTTCGCCCTCGACGAACTCCATCGCCAGATAGAGGAGCCCGTCCTCGCCGTCCTCGCCGAAGTCGAGGATGCGCACGCTGTGGGGGTGATCGAGGCGGCTCGCGGCGCGCGCTTCGGCCTTGAATCGCCGGGCGCGCGTGGGGTCGGCCTTGCCCTCGCTCTTCAGGACCTTGATGGCGATCTGCTTGTCGAGCGCGAGGTGGTGGGCGCGATAGACCACCCCCATCGCCCCGCTGCCGAGCACCTGGCGGAGCTCCATCTTCCCGGCGAGGACTCGCCCGAGCATCGGGTCGCCGAGGTGGGTGTCGTCCAAGCCATCCTCCATCTGCGCGCCGCGAGACTACCCCAGGTAGGGCCCGAAGTTCCAAGAGTCGGCCCCTATGGCCCAGCCCCGCCCTATACGCGGGTGCTGACCGGCTGGATCGGGCATGATGTCGCCATGCGCCGCTTGGCCCTCGCTCTGCTCCTCGCCGGCGCCTGCGCGCGATCGTCGAGCAGCCCCAGCCCCGAGCACCGCGCCGCGATGCAGGCCTACGAGGCGGTGATGGGCCAGACGCTCGATCCCAGCTACGCGGATCCTGCGTTCGACGACGTGTTGGCGCTACTCCGCGCGGTGCCAGCGGATGCCCGCGAGCACGCGTCGGCGAAGACGCTGGCCGACGAGATCGCCGCGGGCCGGGCCAAACACACCGCGATGAAGGCGCAGATCGACGCTTCGATGAAGGTGCCGGTGGTCGTCGCGCGGAACGGGCCCGCCGAGAAGGAAGCCCGGACGGTGGTCGTCGCCGTCGAGGCTCCGGCGGAGAAGCCCGCGCCAAAGACCGTCGCCGCGCCGGTCGCGGCGGCCCAGCCGAAGCGCCGGCCGAACGGCCCGATCATCATCTACACCACCGCCTGGTGCGGCTACTGCAAGAAGGCCAAGGCGTTCATGCGCGAGAAGCAGGTCTCGTTCATCGAGCGCGACATCGAGGCCGACGCGTCCTACGACCGCGAGGCGAAGGCGAAGCGGGCTGCGAACAACCTCGGGTCGGGCGTGCCGATGATCGACGTGGACGGCGCGTACATGGTCGGCTACTCCGCCGAGTCGCTCGGCGGACTGCTCGAAAAACAGGGCTTTTTGTAAGGCGTCTTCGCCGCCCCTTCAGAGCTTTTTCGTGAGGCGCACGCGCTCGTCGTAAAGCGCGCCGCCCTCGCCACCGTCCGTGAGGCGCGCCTTCACCAGCGCGTTGGCGCACTGCCCGCGCGACAGATGCCCGCCCTTCGGCACGAGCGCGACGTCGGTGCGCTGGCTCGGATCGATCAGCACCCGCACCTCGATGCCGGCGATCGACGACTCGAGCCGCGCGATCTCGCCGTGCGCGACGCCGGCCTGGGCGGCGATCGCGGGGTGCACGGTGCACGGCAGCGCGCCCTCGTGCGCCCTCGCCCACTGCGCGGACTGCGACTTCTCGGTCGAGAGCGACATCAAGAACAGCGGGAAATCAGGGTCGATCGGGCCCGGCTCGGGCGGCGCCGAGGTCATCAGGCGCGCCTTGCCGGTCGGCGTCGGGAACCGCTTGTCGGCGAACAGCACGCGCGGCGGGAGCGGGCTCAGCACCGGCCCGGCCTCCAGCTGATCGACGGTGATGCCGTGCGGGCCGAGCCGCGGCGCGACGACCTTCTCCTTCCACGCACGCGCGTCGCCGGCGAGATCCGCCTCGAGGCCCACGCGCTCGGCCAGCGCCTGGATGATCTGGAGATCGCTCTTCACGCCCGGCGGCGGCGCGATCACCGGCTTCGACGCCGACAGATAGTGGTGGCCGTAGCTGCCGAGGAGATCGTCGTCCTCGAGGAGCGTGGTGGTCGGGAGCACCAGCGTCGCCCGGCGCGCGGTGTCGGTCAGGAAGCTGTCGACCACCACGACCAGCTCGCGGGTCTCGAGCGCGCGCGCGGTGGTCTCCGATTCGGGGAGCATCGCGACCGGGTTGCCGGCGGTGATCCACACCGCGCGAATCGGCGGATCGCGCAGCGCGAGGATCTCCGGGCCGAGCAGCGGCTCGGGGATCGAGCGCGCGCTGGTGCCCTTCACGAAGCTCGTGTCGAACGCGCCGCGGCGCTTGAAATAGAACGACACGCCGCCGCCGGGGACGCCGATGTTCCCGCTGATGGCGCACAGCGCGTCGAGCGCGCGCACGATGCCGGCGCCGTTGACCCGACGGCCCATCCCCCAGCCGACGAGGATGGCGGTCGGCTTCTCGACGCCCAGGCGACGCGCGAGATCCTCGACCTGCTCCGGCGTGACGTCGGCCTCGGCGCACCAGACGTCGAGCGACTTTCCGTGCGCGAGCTGGCGAAACTCAGCGAAGCTTTCGCAGTATCTTTCCGCGTCGGGATCGATCCAGCCGTTGGCGAAGAGCCGCTGGGCGATCGCCATCGCGAGCGCGAAGTCACCGCCCGGGCGCGGCTGCAAGAACGCGTCGACGTGGTTCGCGGTCTTGTGGCGCACCGGATCGATCAGCGTGAGGTGGGCCTTCGATCGCTTCAGCACCGGCAGCGTGTGCGGGCTCGAGACGACGACGTTTTTGCCCCAGACCAGGATGTTCCGCGCGTTCTCGAGGTCGTCGAGGTGGTGGCTGTCTTCCTCGCCAAAGTCCTCCATCTGCGCGAAGTCCCCGGCGCCGGAGCAGATGTCGCCGCGCTTCACGGTGACCGGGCCGAAGCGCTCGAAGAACAGATCGGACAGCACCTTGAGGATGCCGAGCGAGCCGCCGCTCCGGTAGTGGAGGATCGCCGCGGGGCCGGACTCGGCGCGGATCCGCAGCAGCTCGCGGGCCGCGAAGTCGAGCGCCTCCTCCCAGCTCACGGGTGTCAGCGCGCCGTTCTTGCGGAGCAGCGGCGTCATGAGCCGATCGGGCGCGTACTGGCGATCGAGGAACCTGCTGGTCCGGAAGCAGAGCGAGCCGTGGGTGATCGGATGATCCGGATCGCCCTCCAGGCGCACGATCCGCTCGCCCTCCACGTGCGCGAGGATGCTGCACACGTCCGGACAATCGCGGTTGCACGTCGTACGGCGAATCTCCACGCGCCGGTTTTAGTACGTCGCTCTCGTTGCGAGCAATCGTCGTCAGCTGCGCCGGAGGTTTCTAGCGAATCCTCGCCTGGTCGCGATATTCACTAGAAACCTCCGGCGCAGCTGACTAGTCTCCGCGCGCCAGTGCTCAACGGGATCTTCCTCTTCCTGATCGTCGGCTCGGTGCTCACGGCGGCCTTCACCGGTACGATGGCCAAGCTGACCAACGACAGCGCCGAGGCCGCCAAGGGGGCCGTGACGCTGGCCATCGGGCTCATCGGGCAGATGGCGCTCTGGCTGGGGATGATGCGCATCCTGCGCGAGGCGGGGCTGCTCGCCGGGCTCGGGCGCGCGCTCAACCCGATCATGCGGAGGCTCTTGCCGTCGGTGCCGGCCGATCACCCGGCGATGTCGGCGATGATCATGAACATGGGCGCCAACATCCTCGGGCTCGGCAACGCGGCGACGCCCTTCGGCCTGAAGGCGATGCGCGAGCTCGACACGCTGAATCCGCGGCCCGGTGTGGCGACCAACGCGATGTCGATGTTCCTCGCGATCAACACCTCGGGCGTCGCGGTGCTGCCGCTCGGCGTCATCGCCATCCGCGCGTCGCTGGGCGCCAAGGATCTCGGCGGCATCATCCTGCCGTCGATCCTCGCCACGGCGTTCAGCACCAGCGCCGCGATCCTGGTGTGCAAGCTGCTCGAGAGCCGGGCGCGCTGGTCGCCTTCGCGCTTCGAGACGAGCGGCGAGCGGGTCATCGGGCCCGAGATCAAAGGGCTGGCCGACGCGGAGAAGCTCGCGACCTCGGTGGCGCCGAGCGATCCGGTGCGGCTGGCGGTGATGGGCCTCATCTACCTGGCGATCGGCGTCGGCCTCTTTCGCACCGTGAGCGCGATGCCGAGCGGCGATCCGCTGGCGACGGTGAAGACGGTGGTCGGCGACTGGCTGCTGCCGCTCCTCATGATGCTCATCGTCAGCCTCGGATTCGTGCGCAAAGCGAAGGTCTACGAGGTGTTCATCCAGGGCGCCAAGGAGGGCTTCGACATCGCGGTGACGATCATCCCGTTCATGGTCGCCATCTTGGTGGGCATCGCGATGTTCCGCGGGTCGGGCGCGATGAGCGTGCTGGTGGACGCGATCTCGGTGGTCACGACGCCGCTCGGATTTCCGGCCGAGGCGCTGCCGATGGCGATCATCCGCCCGCTCTCGGGGAGCGGCGCGATGGCGGTGATGAGCGAGACGATGAAGACCTACGGCCCCGACTCGTTCATCGGCTTCGTGGTGTCGGTGATGAACGGGAGCACCGAGACGACGTTCTACGTGCTCGCGCTCTACTTTGGCAGCGTCGGCGTGCGCGCCACCCGCCACACCGTCTGGCCCTGCCTGGCGGCCGACTTCGTCGGAATGTCGGCGGCGGTCGCGTTCAGCTACGTGTTCTGGCGGCCTCTGGCGGGGTGATGACCTGGGGAATCGACGAGCGGGGTAGTTAGTTCGACGCCTGCCCGCGCGCCCAGACGCCGGCCGGCATCGCGCCCGCGAGCGCGCCGAG
>Ga0105047_10016082_pt1 | contig 11749 bp, 7 predicted proteins | sample MAT04_FD_78384 | JGI IMG/M metagenome (GOLD analysis project Ga0105047, IMG submission 78384) | Freshwater microbial communities from Lake Fryxell liftoff mats and glacier meltwater in Antarctica - MAT-04 (megahit assembly) | ecosystem: Environmental > Aquatic > Freshwater > Ice > Liftoff... | reverse complement strand
GCCCGCCTGGGTGCCGGGCAGCTATCTCATCCGCGAGTTCGCCCGTCATGTCGTGGCGATCGACGCCCACGCCGGGCCTGACCGGCAACCGGTGCCGATCGAGAAGATCGACAAGCAGACCTGGCGCTGCGCCCCGTGTACCGGGCCGCTGGAGGTGGTCTGCGAGATCTACGCCTGGGACCTGTCGGTGCGTGCCGCGCATCTGGACACCACTCACGCCTACTTCAACGGCAGTTCGGTGTTTCTGGCTGTCGTCGGGCGGGAGCATGAGCCGTGCACGGTCGATATCCAGGCGCCGCTGGCAGCCGGGGGACGGACCCCGGTTTCGCAAGCGCCTGACCGGGGACAGACCCCGGTGAAGCCCGGGTCAGTCCCCTCGGCCGGGTCAGTCCCCTCGCCTGGGTCAGTCCCCTTGCCTGGCTCAGTGCCCTCGACGGGGTCGGTCCCCTGCGCAGCCTGGCGGGTCGCCACGACACTGGCGCGCGCCGGGGCACCCGAGTTCGGCTTCGGTCGCTACCGTGCGACTGACTATGAAGACCTGATCGATCACCCAGTCGAATGTGGCACCTTCGATCTGGTGTCGTTCGAGGCCCATGGCGTGCGTCACGACATTGTGGTCACCGGCCGCCATACCGGCGATCTGGCGAGGCTTGCTGCCGACTGCGCGCGGGTGTGTGCCTGGCAGATCGATCTGTTCGAGGGGCCGCCGCCGTTCGAGCGCTATCTGTTCCAGATCATGGTGGTCGGCGACGGCTATGGCGGGCTCGAGCACCGCAGCTCGACCAGTCTGCTGTGCAGCCGGGAAGACCTGCCGCAGCCCGGGCGCAGCAGGATCGGCGACAAGTACCGCACGCTGCTCGGTCTCATCAGCCATGAATACTTCCACGCGTGGAACGTCAAGCGGATCAAGCCGGCCGCCTTCCTGCCCTACGACCTCACCCAGGAGGCTTACACCCGCCAGTTGTGGGCGTTCGAGGGCATCACGTCCTACTACGATGACCTTGCGCTGGTGCGCTGCGGGCTGATCACGGTCAGCGAGTATCTTCAGCTTCTTGGCGAGACACTGACCCGCGTCCTGCGCGGCAGCGGTCGGTTCAGACAGTCGGTGGCCGAATCGAGTTTCGATGCCTGGATCAAGTTCTACCGCCAGGATGAAAACTCGCCGAACTCGGTGGTCAGCTATTACACGAAAGGGTCGCTGGTGGCGCTCGCCCTGGACCTCAGGTTACGTGAGGCGACCGGCGGCGCTCGCTCGCTGGATGATCTGATGCGCACGCTGTGGCAAACCTACGGCGCGCCCGGCGTTGGCGTGCCCGAGGGACGGATCGAGGCGCTCGCCTCGGAACTTGCCGGATGCGATCTTGCGCCGTTCTTCGCCAGCGCCGTGCATGGCACCGAAGACCTGCCGCTGGAGGAACTCCTCGCCAGTGCCGGTGTATCGCTCAATCTTCGTGTTGCCGTCAGCGATACCGACAAGGGCGGCACCGCTGGACCGCAACCGGGTCCGGACGATGCGCCGCGTGCCTGGCTCGGTGCGAAGGTCGGCGCCGAGGGCAGGCTCACGGTCGTGCATGAAGGCAGTCCGGCCCAGCACGCGGGCCTGGCAGCGGGCGATCAGTTGCTGGCGATAGATGGTATCCGGGTCGGCGGCGCGTTCGAGTCCCGGCTCGCCGACTGCACGCCTGGGCGGAGCCTGCAGATCCATGCGTTTCGTCGTGATGAGCTGTTCGAGTGCGCGGTGACACTTGCAGCAGCCCCGCGGGATACGGCCTGGCTGGTGGCCGAGCCGGGCGCGGGCCCGGCAGCCGGCGCCCGGCGCGGCGCGTGGCTGGGCGCCGCGGCCGCGCCGGACTGACTCACGATGGACGCAGACCGGCGCCGTCGCGAGAACCGGCAGCTGCGCGAGCGTCTGGACGCGCTGCTTGCCGATGGACGGCAGAACGCACTGATCTTTTCCCGGCATCGCCGGATCGAGCTCGGTCTGATGGAAGGCTCGACGCTGCCTGAGCTGTTCCACATGCTGTTCGGCGAGTTCAAGCAGATCAACGACCATGACGCGGTGACGCTTGCGCTGTTCGACCCGGATCACGAACTGCGCCGGCTGTTTGCCGCGATCGAGATCGATGTCGACGACTGGCCGGATCTGATCCTGCTCGATGCGGACAGCAGTCTGCAGCGCGCGCTGGCTGCCGCCGGCGGGGCAACGCTGGGTCCGTATGTCGATTCGATCCACAGCGTGCTGTTTCCGCTCGATCTGGTGCCCCCGGAGAGCATTTCGCTGCTGCCGTTGAAGCGGCGCGGCCGTCTGATCGGCTCGGTCAACCTGGGCAGCCGTGATCTCGCGCGCTTCACGCCAGGCCTGGGTACCGACTTCGCCGATCGCCTCGCCGGCATCATCGCGATCTGCTTCGAGAACGTGGTCAACCACGAGCGCTTGAAGCATGTGAGCCTGACCGACCCGTTGACCGGGGTGCACAACCGCCGATACTTCGACCAGCGCATGCGCGAAGAGGCAGACCGGGCGCGCCGCTCGCACCGGCCGATCTCCTGCCTGTTCGTCGATGTCGACCGTTTCAAGTCGATCAACGATCGCTTCGGCCATCCGATGGGCGACGAGGTGCTGCGCGGCGTGGCAGCGCGGGTGAAGGGCGAGTTGCGTCTGTCCGATGCGCTGGGCCGCTATGGCGGAGAGGAGTTCTCGGTGGTGCTCGCCGATACCGATGCGGCAACGGTGGCGTCGATCGCCGAGCGCGTTCGCGCCGCGATAGAAGGCGGTGAGTTCAGGGATTCGAGCGGGGCCATGATCCCGGTGACTGTGTCGATCGGTACGGCAACCGCATTGCCGGAACGCACCGACGACTCGGCACGGCTGGCCGTGCAACTGGTGAGCCGGGCCGATGCCGCGGTTTATGCCGCGAAGGATGCCGGGCGCAACTGCGTGCGTGCGGCGGACTGAACAATGGCCAGACGATACGGACGACTGGCCTTGTAACGCGCCCTACGACCCGGCCTACGGCACACCACTGATCTGTCGCCGGCGCATCAAGGCGAACCAGGTCACCACCAGCAACACCGCAGCGATGAATGGCAGAGATCCGTAGTTGATGGCATGCCAGCCCCAGCCCTCATGCGAGAGCATCGCGCCGGAGATCAGTGAAGTCACCGCCATCGTGGCGAAGGTGATGAAGTCATGCATCGACTGGGTCTTCTCGCGTTCGGATGGCGCATAGGTCTCGGTGAGCAGCGTCGAGCCGCTGGTGAACAGGAAGTTCCACCCGATGCCGAGGATGAACAGCGACGCCCAGAAGTGCATCACCGTCTCGCCGGACAACGCGATGCCGATGCACACGACGTTGAGCAGCGCGCCCGCAACCATGATCGGCAACACGCCGAAGCGGGTGATCAGGTGGCCGGTGAAGAATGATGGTGCGAACATGCCGATCAGGTGCCATTCAAGCACGAAGGCGGTGTTGCGGAAGGGATAATCGTGGTGGTGCATCGCCAGCGGGGTGGCGACCATCAGCAGGTTCATGACGCCGTAGCCCACTGCCGAGGCGGTCACCGCGACGATGAATGCCGGCTGACGCATGATCACCCGCATCGGTCGGCCAGGCTCGGCGCGCTCGACAGCGGTGAGCGGCGGGATTTGCAGTGGCCGCAGCGCGAGCAGGGTCAGCGCTGACAAAACCGAGATCGCGATGAACGAGGCGCCGAAATCGATCCCGGTCCAGGCGTCCTTCGTCCAGTTCGCGAGATTGGGGCCAAGCACGCCACCGACGATGCCCCCGGCGAGCACCAGCGAGATCGCCTTGGCTTTGAACTCTTTCGGCGCAGAATCGGCCGCGGCGAACCGGTAAGCGCGGCCGAAGGCGACGAACACGCCCAGGATGGCGGTGCCCACGCAAAGCAGCAGGAAGCTATCGACATAGAGGGCAGCGGCGCAGACCAGTCCGCCGCCAACACCGAACAGCGCACCGAACGTGAAGCCATTGCGTCGTCCATGGCGCTTCATGAAGGTGCCAGACGGCAGGGTCGCCAGTGCCGAACCGATCACATAGATGGTGATCGGCAGGGTGGCCCAGGTCTTGTCGGTGGCGAGCGCGTAGCCGGACAGGCCAGCGATCGCGATCAGCATCGACATCTTCACCTGGGTGATCGCCTGGCAACTGGCGAGCACGACGACGTTCTTCTTTGCGGTATCCATTGCAGGCCGTGGTTCGACTGGGGTCGAGTTTACTCGCATAATACAAAGACCCTGGCCTGCACAAGCCCTCGTCGCGTGACCCAGCGGTGGCGTGCCCCCGCGGTGCCGCCTCCTGCCCGCCGTCTACCGCCCCAGAACGACTTTCAGTGCTCCTTTCGTTTCCGATCCACTCATGATGGCCGCGTCAAGGCCAGTCAAGCTCATCGTCGCGATGAGCCTTGCCACCCACATCGGGTTCGGGGGCAGCCGGGTACTGTCTACGCTGTTCGCGCTCAACATGGGTGCCTCGCCGCTGATGATCGGCGTGGTCGTATCGCTCTATGCGCTGCTGCCGTTTTTTCTGGCGGTTTCGGCCGGGCAGATCGTCGACCGGCTCGGCATGCGCCTGCCGCTCGCCTTCGGCGCGCTGATGGTCGTCATCGGACTGCTGATTCCATGGTTCTTTCCGACCCTGGTCGCGATTTGCGTGTCGGCCAGTGTCCTCGGGGTGGGCTTTCTCTCCTGGCAGGTCGCCGCACAGACGATGACCGGTTCGCTGAGCGGGCCGGAGAACCGCGCCGGCAATTTTGCGCTGCTCGGCATGGGCTTCTCGCTGGCCGGCCTGCTCGGCCCGCTGGTCTCAGGCTTTTCCATTGACCTGATCGGTTACCGATCGACCTATCTGGTGCTTGCCGTGTTGCCGGCGGTTTCCCTGATCGCGGTGTGGTGGTTCCCGGGCTGGATTCCGCAGCGTCGTGCATCGTCCAGGCGCGGGCCGAAGACCAGCTCGCTGGACCTGTGGCGCGTCCCGTCTCTCAAGCGCACGTTCATTGCCGGGGGCATCATCGCCACCGCCTGGGACCTGTTCAACTTCTTCCTGCCGGTCTATGCGCGGTCGATCGGTCACAGCGCCACCGCGATCGGCTTAATCATGGCGGCGTTTGCCGGCGCCACCTTTGCCGTACGCCTGGTGGTCGCGCGTCTGGCCGCCCGGCATGGCGAGTCGGCGGTTCTGGTCGGTTCGATCTTTCTGACGGCCGTTGGCTATGCGATGTTCCCCTTCGTGCAAAGCGCCTGGGCGTTGGCGGCGATTGCCTTCGTGCTCGGTCTGGGCTGCGGCTGCGCCCAGCCGATCACGATGACGCTCATCTACAACCTTTCGCCGAGGGGGCGAGCAGGCGAGGGCACCGGTATCCGGGTGATGATCAACCAGCTCACCCATGTGACCATCCCGCTTGCGTTCGGCGCGCTGGCGAGCGTGACCGGCTATTTGCCGGTGTTCATCGGATGCGCGATGATGCTGTTCGGCGGCGGTGAGTTCTACCGGCGATCGGCTGCGCGTGCGGGGCCGTCCGCCACCGCCTCATCCGTGCCACCGAAAGACCCACCGAAGGACCCACCGAAAGACCCACCGAACGAGCCGCCGAAACACCCACCAGTCAATCCGCCTTGATGCCGGCTTCCTTCACCAGCCTGGCCATTCGGGCCACTTCTGCACGAACGAAGGCCGTGGCCTGCTCGGGTGAGGCGCTGGCAATCAGCTCGATACCGAGCTCACCCAGGCGCGCGCGAAGTTCCGGTACCTTGACCGCCTGCACCAGCCAGCCATGCATGCGCGCGACGATCTCGCGCGGCACCGCCGCTGGCGCGAGCACTGCGTTGAAGGTCGAGGCCTCGTAGCCCGCCGCACCGGATTCAGCGATGGTGGGCACATCAGGCAGCAGCGCTGAGCGCTGCACGCTGGTCACGCCGAGGGCACGCAGCTTGCCGCTTCGGATCAGGGGGATCGACGTGCTCACCTGATCGAACATCGCGCTGACATGCCCCCCCATCAGGTCGATCAGCGCGGGCGCATTGCCCTTGTATGGGATATGGGTAACCTCGATGCCGGCAGCTCGATTGAACGCGACCGAAGCCATATGCCCGGTGCTGCCGGCACCGGACATGGCGACATTGAGCTGTCCGGGCCGAGCCTTGGCGAGGCTGATCAGTTCCTTCACCGTCCTGGCTGGCAGCGCCGGATTCACCACCAGCACTTGCGGGATGCTGGCGATCACACCGGCGGTGACGAAGTCCTTGACCGGGTCGTAGGGGACGTTCGGAATCACGCTCGGCACGGTGACGAAGGTGTTCGCGATCGATAGCCAGGTGTAGCCATCCGGCGCAGCGCGCGCGACGAACTCGGCGCCGACCACGCCGCTGACGCCCGGCCGATTCTCGACCAGCACCGGCTGGCCGCTCAATTCCGACACCCGCTGCATCAGGTTGCGTGCAATCAGGTCTTGATTGCCACCGGCGGCCACCGGAACGATCAGGCGCAGCGGCTTGCTGGGGTAGCCGGTCTGTGCGATCGCTGCGCCCGAGCCGGTAGCCAGAGCGAACGCGAGGCATATGCAGGTTCGCCCGACCGCGTTAGTGCCCTCCAGACCAGTTTCGGGCGCGCCAGTCACCGTCGCTGCCGCTGCCGCGTTCGTCACCGCAGTCATCGTTCCTCCGGTCGTCGTTCCTCCGGTCGTCGTCCCTTCCGTCATCGTCCTTCCGGTCATCGCCGCATCCTCAGAAGTCGTACAGCCGCGCCGGGTTGTCGACCAGCACCCGGTGGCGTGCTGCGGCATCCGGAATCCATTCGGCCAGCAGGTCGATGAGATCGGCGTCGTTGGGCATCGGCCCGTCGAAGTTCGGATGTGGCCAGTCCGAGCCCCAGACCAGTTGCTCAGGGTTGGCGGCCACCAGCGCGCGGGCGAACGGGGTCACCTCGGCATAGGACGGATGGTTCTGCGACAACCGATAGGCCCCCGAGAGCTTCACCCAGCAGCGCCCTTTGGCGAGCGCGGCGAGAAGGCTGCGGAACGTGGGCGTATCGATGCCTCGGGCGATATCGGGCTGGCCCATGTGATCGATGACCACCGTGCCACCGAGTTCACTCAGCAGACCTTCCAGATCAGGCAGGGTGGAAAGGTCGGCATAGATCTGCAGGTGCCAGCCCAACGGTCGAACGCGCGCTGCCAGCCGTTGTGCGTCGCTCAGGCCGAGCATCGCGCCCCGGGTGTGCAGGTTCAGGCGCACGCCACGAACACCCGCGTCATGCATCGACGCGAGCTGCGCATCCGACTCTTCGCCACTGATCACTGCCACGCCACGGAAGGCGAAACGGCCCGAGCGCAATGCATCCAGGGTTGCGGCGTTATCGGTGCCGTAGCAGCTCGGTTGTACGATCACCGCACGCTCGCAACCGATCGTATTCAGCATGTGGATGTAGGCGTCGGTCGGGCAGTCCGGCGGCGTGTAGCTTCGCGCAGGCGCATACGGGAACCTGGCGGCCGGCCCGAATACATGCGAATGGCAGTCGCAGCTGCCGGGAGGCAGCGCGAGCCGGGGTTGGCGCGGCGCCGGGTCTGGCGGACGGATCGTAGGCACGGCCGAAGCCATCGTCCTGCTCCTGTGTGGATCAAACCTGTTCTTCTGGCTTCGCACGGTAGGCGGCGACCGGTTCACCTGTCAAGTCGCCGGGTGTCCCGAGGCAGGTCGGAAAAGGGGCGATCTTCGCCAGCGAGGCCGAAGCCTGTTTTTGGCATGTGCCGCGGAGATCGACCCCTTTTCCTTCAGTGGACTGTAAGGCGCCAGGTTTCGCTGCCTGGGAATTCGGCCGAAATGGAGCGCGACCCCTTTTTCCGTAGAATCGGCGCTTCGAATTCGATCAGGTGTTTGCCGTTCGCCATGCTAGACATCCAGTTGCTTCGTTCCGATCTCGATCGGGTGGTCGCCCGCCTGGCCGACCGCGGCTTCGTGTTCGAGCGCGAGCGCTTTCTCGCGCTCGAATCCGATCGCAAGCGAGTGCAGGTCAACACCCAGGAGCTGCAGGCGCGGCGCAATCAGGTGTCGAAGCAGATCGGCGAGGCGATGAAGCGGAGCGAGGATCCGGCAGCGCTCAAAGCCACGGTGGCCGGTTTCGCCGATGAACTCGCGGCCGACGAGAAGCGGCTGGCGCAGCTTCAGGCCGAGATCGAGGCGTTCATGGCAATCGTGCCGAACCTGCCGCATGACAGCGTGCCCATCGGCGCGTCGGCCGATGACAACACCGTGGTGCGCATCGTCGGCACGCCACGCAGCTTCGACTTCACGGTGAAGGATCATGTCGATCTGGGCGAAGCGCTCGGCCTGCTCGACTTCGAGACCGCCACCCGGATTGCGGGGACACGCTTCACTCTGATGAAGGGGCCGCTTGCCCGTCTGCACCGCGCGCTCGCCCAGTTCATGCTCGACGTGCATACCGTCGAGCACGGCTATACCGAGGTCTACGCGCCGTACCTGGTCAACGCCGACAGCCTTCGCGGCACCGGCCAGCTGCCCAAGTTCGAGCAAGACCTGTTCAGCGTGCCGCGTGGCCAGGAGGGCGAGAAGGGCGGGGAGGCGAAGCTGTACTTGATTCCGACTGCCGAAGTGCCGGTGACCAACATCGTGCGCGACCAGATCGTTGCTGCCGAGGCGCTGCCGCTGAAGTTCGTCTGCCACAGTCCCTGCTTCCGAAGCGAGGCCGGCTCTTATGGCCGGGACACCCGTGGCATGATCCGCCAGCACCAGTTCGACAAGGTCGAGATCGTCCAGATCGTGCGGCCGGAGCAGTCCGATGACGCGCATGAGGCGCTTACCGGGCATGCCGAGACCATTCTGCAAAAGCTCGGGCTGCCGTATCGGACGATGCTGCTGTGTACCGGCGACATGGGTTTCGGCGCGGCCAAGACCTATGACCTGGAAGTATGGCTGCCTGGCCAGCAGGCGTATCGCGAGATATCTTCCTGCAGCAACTTCGAAGCGTTCCAGGCACGCCGGATGCAGGCGCGCTATCGCAAGGACGCCAAGGGCAAGCCCGAGATCGTCCATACGCTCAACGGCTCCGGCCTCGCGGTCGGGCGCACGCTGGTCGCGGTGATGGAGAACTACCAGCGGGCCGACGGCGGCATCGACATCCCGCCAGCACTGCAGCCTTATATGGGCGCAGGCACGTTGGGCGCAGTCACCTTCATTCCGGGGCCGGCCGCCAACCGCTGATCAGATTGATCGATCAACGCGCCTTCAGGGCGGGCGCCCGCTCGCGCTGGGGGAGCAGCGCGAGATCCTGCCTCAGGCTCTCGAACTCCGGCCGGTGTGGTGCCTCGGCGCGCAGCAGGATGTCATAGTACTGGCGCACGTTCTCGGTAAGGATCACAGACTCGCCGCCGCGCGCATAGCCGAACTTGGTGATCGTCGAGTACTCCGGGCGCATCAGCAGCGGCAGCACCTGCTTCATGCTCACCCAAACGTTCGGATCGAGCTTGAGCGTACGCGATATGCTGCGCGCATCCTCGAGGTGTCCGAAACCGATGTTGTACGCGGCCAGCGCGATCCAGGTGCGATCCGGCTCGGCCGCCTTGGACAGCAGATCGCGCAGCAGCGCGAAATAGCGTGCACCGCCGAGGATGCTCTCGCGCGGGTCGAGCAGGTTCTTCACCCCCATCTGAGCAGCCGTATCGTCCTGCATCATCATCAGCCCTCGAACGCCGGTGGGCGACACCGCTGTCGGGTCCCAGTGCGATTCCTGGAAGCCCAATGCGGCGATCAGTCGCCAGTCGATGCCGGTGAGGTCCTGAGCATCATGAAAGTGCTTCTTGTACTGCGGCAGCACGGTTCGCACCCGGTTCATGAAGTGCAGGATGTCGGCCTCGGTCAGCCGCTGCAGGTGACCGTAGTACTTGTCGACGATACGGGTCAGCGTCGCGTCGCGCCGGATACGGGTGAAGAACTCGTTCACCTGCGTTTGCAGCATCGGGTCTGCATTCCTGGGCAATGCCCATGCGAGTTTGCGCGGCTGTCCGATGGAGAATGCAGTCGCGATCGACGGATGGAAGTTCCTGGCCACGTCGACCGCATGCGATTCAGCCACTGCGAAATCGGACAGGCCGCCGGTGACCCGCGCCACGATCGATTCGGTGTCGCGCGCCGCGATCGTGTTCCAGGTGAGTCTGGGGAGCTTCGCCTGAGCCCGAACGAGTTCCGGCTTCGCGAGCGAGCCATCGAGCACGTCGACCCGCTTGCCCACCAGATCGTTCAGTGAGCGCGGGCGGCGCGCATCCGAGTCGTAAATGACTTCCAGCGCGACGTCCTGGTAAGACGGTCCGAAGATGAACCGGGAGGCAAGCTCCGGCGTGACCGTGATGCCTGCCGCCGCCATGTGCCCGCGCCCCTTCTCCAGCGCCGGCAGCACCGAGGAGAACTGCGGCAGCGCGATGAAGCGCATCTTGTAGCCGTGCTCCTGCGCGAACCGCTGTACCAGCTCGTATTCCAGGCCGGCATAGCGCCCTTCGCTGTCCTGGTAGAAGGTGGTCGAGCTCTGGTGGGTGAGCACGACCAGTTCTCCGCCAGAGATTAGCGGTGGGACCCTGTCGGCCTGCCCGGACGGGTCGCAGCCGGACGCGAGCAGACCGGCTGCCAGGGCGAGCAGAAATGCTCCGATCCTGGATTGCGTCGAGGATTGCGACGGGAGTCGCAGCAACGACCTTGACGACAACGATAGCGATGGCGATAGCAACAGCAGCATCAGCCTTCCCTGGACGTCCAGCGGGCCGCGATTGTGCCACGGTGAACGGCCCGTGGTTGCGGGTTATGTCACGGCTGACAGCGCACTTTCCGCACGTCGTGCGCGCATCGAGGATGCGTGTAAAATCGCGCCCTCCGGAGAGGTGGCAGAGTGGTCGAATGTACCTGACTCGAAATCAGGCGTAGGTGCAAGCCTACCGTGGGTTCGAATCCCACCCTCTCCGCCAGATACCCCTGCACTCGCAATGCATCGCCAGTGCAGAAAAGTGCAGTTCCCCTCTGATTCATAAGGCGAACTAGCTTAGTAACCCTGCACTGTAGGTGCAGACGCCAGCGCCGTAAAGCACCCACTCGGGCGTGTTTGATGGCGGATTTTATGGCGGATTCTGCAGACCTAAACTCGCAGGGGGTGATGATGGCTGGTTCGACACGTAGGGGCGCGCTGCACCGGATGACAGCGCGCGAGGTACTGACCGCCAACGATGGCGATCACACCGACGGCGGGGGCCTGATGCTGCGGGTCCGGCTGGACCGCAAGGGCGCCAGGGGTCACGACATCGCCGGTCAAGTGTCTTGGGTATTCAGATTCAGCGCACCCACCGGTGAGCGCCGAGAGATGGGCCTTGGCGTGTGCGAGCGCCACAATCTTCAGGCATCGGGTGCGAGCCTCGTTGCAGCCCGCCTAGCCGCTGCCAAGGCGCGCGCGATGCTCGCCGAGATGGCCTCCCCGCGATCCCATTGCCGAGCGCGCCTGCGCACGCGCGGCCGCGCGGGAGTCAATCCGGGTGGCGGCAGCCGAGCGTGCGCAGACTGATGCGACGCTCGCCCGGGTGGCGCGCGGGTATCACGCGCGAGTAATCGAGCCGGTCAAGTCGGCCAAGCACGGCGGCGAGTGGATCAGTTCATTGGAGCGGCTGGTCCCGCGTGCGCTATGGCAGGCGCCGATCAACAGCATCACCGCACCGGTCTTGCTCGATGCGATGATCGACCTGT
>Ga0105047_10016080_pt1 | contig 11750 bp, 9 predicted proteins | sample MAT04_FD_78384 | JGI IMG/M metagenome (GOLD analysis project Ga0105047, IMG submission 78384) | Freshwater microbial communities from Lake Fryxell liftoff mats and glacier meltwater in Antarctica - MAT-04 (megahit assembly) | ecosystem: Environmental > Aquatic > Freshwater > Ice > Liftoff... | reverse complement strand
GCACGCGTGATTCGTTGGGCATCTTTGCCAACAGTCGAGCGATGTTGCTTTGCGTCGTGGGGCAAACTCCCGCGCAGGTGGTGAAGAAGAAGTGAATGATGGTGGCGTGTTTCGCGAATGCCGAGTTGGTGATGTTGGCACCATTTTGATCGGTGAGTTTGAACGCACCGACTCGATGCGTGCTCTTCGCGTTCGCGACCGGAGCACTCAACCACTCGGGGGTCAACTCGGCCGTTCGATAAAACGGGACGGCCAGTTTGCTGTCGTGACACGCGGACAACAGGCAACACGCAACAGCAATACTCGCGGAGATGAAAGCGTGTGCCCGATTCATAACTCACCGCGACAGCCGGCACTGCCGGGCAATCCGTACCGACGACCATCGCGAATGACAAAGTTGGCGCGAAGTTTCCCTTCCGTATCCCACATCTGTTGCTGACCCGTTTCCTGGCCGTTGGCGAAATGAAACAGTGTGTACGGTTTTCCGTTGCGGTACCATTGTTTCGAAATGCCTTCGGACAGGCCCTTGCTGAAATGATATTCAAATCGACGACTTCCGTTTTCGTACCACCCTTCGTGGGTACCTTCTTCCAGCCCGGCGGAGTACGTACGCGCGTAGTCCAGGCGCCCGTTGTCGTGCCACCCACGAGTGAGTCCCTGCAGTTTTCCGTCGTGATAGGTTGCATCGCGTTTGAGTTCGCCGTTGGCGAAGTGTTCGAGCACGTGCCCACTGAACGGTTGTTGATCGACCAACACGACACCGTTCGTTTCGGATACACGCGCACTGGTGCTCTCAACCGTTGACCGGCTGGAATGCGGTGCAACCGCAACCGTCAGCAGTGCGAGCGCGAAAATCCCCGTTAACGGATGCGTCAACATAGTAGTCGCGTTCATGTTAGCGCACCACGGTGCCCGGCGTGCCCGCAAAGCCGGACCCATTGATGTACGGCGCGTCAGACGTGGTGTGATAGTGATAGATGCCCGCGGGGAATTCCCTGGTCGCACCAGTGTGACCGTGTGCGGCGTCCAGGCTTGATGTCAACACGAGCGCACCGTTCTCCATCGGGCCGTACACGGGATAGCCATCCAGCAACACACCAACCAGTGCTTCGCGCGAAATGCGCGTCAGATATTTCGGCTCGACGTGATAATGGTATTCACCCGTTGGTGCGGGGTGTCCGTTGTACTGATCGAAGCTGTCGATCTCGCCGGTGAGCGGCTGGTTGTTGGCGGCGTATTGATTGAAAATCGCAACGCCATTGAGCGCGATACCGATGGGTCCAAGCGGCGTTGGCGAAGGCGTGGCCAAGCGTGTTGACGTGATTGGGATACGCAACTTCAATTGCGATTCCGTAATACGATTGGAGTTGAGTGAGAACCGGGCATTCGAACCGTTGTACGCCTCGTAGCTGGCATTGCCAACGCCGTAATACGGACTCTTGTGATCGGGGAGATTCTTTGACGAGAGGACTACAAAGCTGCCCTCGACGGTCACGGTGACGCCGTTGCCGAAGTTCTTGTAGAACGCGGGAGCCTCAGTGCTGATCGTGCCTGTTTCGGTACCCGTTGGTGTATCAGCCGTACTTGAACCACAAGCGGCGGCGGTCAAACAAACGCCGGCAATAGCGGTCGCACATTGGCCAGCCAGCAGGGTGGTGTTACTGATATGTCGCGGCATGAGAGGATCCTCAAAATGGTGGCGGAGTGGGCGCTTTCTCCTTGGACTGGCCACCCGTCGCGTTCATTCCATCACATCTCATCCTCCATTCAAGCCACGCACGTCTGCCATATTGCGTCGCTGGTGCTCCTCGTTGCAAATAGGACATTGCTCAGGGTCTTAGGTACCGTTGAAGCCCGCATGGAATGAAACCACAGGACCCCGAGTCTAACTGCATGGTGAGTTCAGGATGACAGCCGAACGGCAGCGTGACCGCCCCCTCGAAGCAGGCCGGATGCTGCAGCTGGCTGCGGCCGGTGACGAGCGCGCCTTTCGGTTAATCGTTCAGACGCATGCATCGACCGTTGCGGGGGTCGTCACATCAATGCTGGGCCCGGGCGATGACGCCGACGATGCCGGGCAGGAAACTTTCATTCGGCTCATACGCGCGATTCCAACGTTTCGCGGGGATTCGTCGATTCGCACGTTTGTCACACGCATCGCGATGAACGTCAGTCTCGATGCGCTGGCCCGTCGAAAGCGCGATCGGCGGTTCGTCAGCCTGGGTTCTGCTGAAGACACCGCAAGCGGAGCAGTCCCCAGTGCCGATCGCGGGGTCGATGAAGAGCAGGAGCAACGCGATCGCCTGCGTTTGGTGCAACAGGCGGTTGATTCGCTGGATGGAAAACATCGCGCGGTGGTCGTGATGCGATTGCTGGAAGAACGCTCCACCAGGGAGTCCGCGCAATTGCTGGGAATACCCGAGGGCACCGTGATGTCACGGTTAACACGCGCGATGCAAAAGTTGGAACACATTCTTCGACCGGTGCTGGATCGATGAGCGACTTCGACAACACTCCACACGAACATTCACGCTTCAGCTCTGTTGACGCCGAAGTGAAACAGGTGCTCACATCCCTGCGCCGGGATAACTTCGCACCCGGATTTGAAGATCGTGCACTGGCGCGCTGGAATCGCGAACGTACTGTGTCGTTCAATACGTTCACGTTCATTGAACGTCGCGCGTGGCAACTGCTGCCGCTGGCAATTGCGGCGTCACTGGTACTGGCGGTGTACTCGGCGCTGTCCAACACGACACCGAACGCATCGTTTCTCGCGCGCACGCTGGGATGGGAGTCAGCAACGACTGTCGTATCAGACAACGGAGCGCCACTGGATACTTACGAGTCGGTGTATGCGAAACTCTATGGTTTGTCGCTGGTCAACTCGTCATCGGGAGCGCGGTAACCATGCGTCCACAAGTCAAAGCGGGAGTGTGGATTGGTGCGACGTTTGTTGTCGGCACCGCGTTCGGCATGGTGTTGAACGGTGCGCTATCCGATCGTTCGTCTCGGGCCGCTACGGTTGCGGCACAACCCAACGATGCCGGAGGGGTGCCGCCCAACGGTGATCGGGCTATGCGCGCGAATGGTGGAGACCCGCGTGGTCCCGCGCGGTTTGTTGCCCAGATGGAGCGCGTTGTTCAGCCGCACGATGAGACACAGCGTAATCAGTTGCGGCCATTCTTCGAAGCAACGGATCGAGCGAATCGCGCCAGTGTCGATGGTGCACGACGGTCCATGGCGGCGGCGCTCGATTCGCTCCGTGCGGCGATCAATCCGTTGCTCGACGACTCGCAACGCCAGCGTCTCGCTCAATTTGGCGGTCCGCCCCCAGGCGAGGCGACTCCGGGTTTGGGTGGTCGCGGAATGCCGCCAGGCGGAATGCCGCCAGACGGTCGCGGAAGGGGTCGCGGAAGGGGTCGTGGAGGCGCGGGTAGGCCGGAAGGACCGCCACCGAAGTGATGACCGTCGACTAACGCTCCTGATTGTGGGAAAGCGCGGGGAACGGAATCGCCGAAGCGTCGCTGACGTGGCGAGGCACTTCGATCGTGAAGATGCATCCCTTGCCCGGCAGATTACGCACCCGAAGCGTCCCGCCTTGCGCTTCTACGCCTTTCCGACTGATCGACAAGCCCAGACCCAGCCCTTTTTTGTTCAATCCATTTTGTGAATACGCGACAAAGAGATCTTCGCCGTCCTGAACCGGGAGGCCGCCGCATTCGTCTTCGACTTCGAAACACACGCGAGCTTGGTTGGCGGTCGTCGTGAGGGAGACTTGCCCGCGAGCGCGACTGAACTTGAACGCATTTTGGAGCAAATTGTGCAACGCCCCGGTCAGGATCGCCCGATCGACCGACACCTCGAGGCCACGCTCCACGTCGGCCACGAGCGGGGTGATGCTGTATTGATTGGCTTCAAAGGACACATCGACCTCAATTTCCTGCAGCAGCTCCGCGACGAGCACGCGTTCCCAATGTTGTTTGCCCGCCTCAATGCGGACTTCCGCCAACGCGTTGTCGATCAGCTCTCGCAGCCCTCGGTGCGCCCGCTCGACCACGGCGGCCGTACTGCCGCCGATGCCGAGCCGCCCCCCTTTGAGCGCCTCATAAGCGAGGGTCGCGGTGGATAACCGATTGCGCATTTCATGGGCGAACGCGCCCATGCGATCCGTTTCGTTGTCAGTCCACGCTCGCTGCCGGAGCCGGGAATATTCTGACACCGCCTCGGCGATCGCGTCGTCCAGGCACCGGTTGAGCGTGTGAAATTCCTCGATGGTGACCGTCGCATAACGTTCCTCGGCCAGTTCGGTCACCGCCTGGCAGATATCGCCATAGTCATGTACGACCTGGGAAATACTGAACCCCAGGCGAAGCAGATTGGCCCCATGACGCGCCGCGCTCGGACCGATGGCGGCTTGCGTCGAGGTGGCGTGCGCCAACGTCTCGACCAGTTGATCAAGAAACAACGGGACGCCGTTTTCGAGTTCGGCGTCCGTGACCTTCGGGCTTGGACGCAGTGCCACCTTGGCCCGCGTCCGTTCGATGAGTTCCGTGCGATTGGCGGTGACAAATTCATGGAGCATCGTGAATGCTACGCGGCATTCTGATTGCGGCAACGAGGCGAAAACAAACTGAAATGTGCGCTGTGTCACATTCAGGCGATGTCGCGAGAAGATGCTTGCGGCCAATCCGCCATCATCTTGTTCATGTTATCCATGTTCATCTTGCTCATGTCCATCTAGTCCAGCTTGTCCTATTTCCCATCTGGTCCTGGGCTAATGCTGACTGAGTCAGCGTTGTTGCCAGGAGAAGTGCAGACAGTGGCGTCATGATTCGCGATAAGAATAGCAGTCGCCGCAATGTGCTGTTCATCAGAGTTCCTTGAAAGAGTCAGGGCTACTTTCGGGAAGTAGGGTCTTTGCAACTTCGCGCCTTTCAGGACGTGGCCACAAACGGGAACATTCTTTGCATCTGTTGGTTGGTATCGGCCGCGCGGTGCAGCCGCGTGCCCAGTTCGACAATTTGCTCCTCATCGCGCCTCACCTCGCTTGCAAGCGCGAAGGGAATGACACGCCCTGATGAGTCGCGCTGGCGCATGGCTCCCCACGGAAGTTTATTTCTCCGCGATGTGCGTCACACTTTCAGGCGCGTTGGCTCAAATACGGAGTACGCTGCATGCACACAAGGGTGTCACCGTCGCTGTCGGGAGCGTTGAGCGGCACGTTATTCGCGCGGTTGCGGACGGGCCGACCGGGCGCAGCTTCGTGAAGAAACAAAGCGCGAAGCTTGCGGCGTCAGGACTTCCGAAAGTAAAGCGCCCAGTTCGCTCGACCGCGACGAAAAAGTCTGCACCCACCGAACAACCCCTCAAAGCACCGTACCCGATTGTTGGTGTGGGCGCATCGGCCGGCGGACTCGAAGCCTTTCAGGAATTGCTGCACGCACTCCCTGCAGATACCGGCATGGGTTTCGTTCTCGTGCAGCACCTCGATCCGGTGCACGAGAGTGCGTTAACGCAGTTGCTGGCACGCTCCAGCACAATGCCGGTGTACGAAGTGACGCAAAATATGCACGTCGAGCCGAACACGGTGTATGTGATTCCGCCAAATGTGCAGCTGGCAATCGTTGACCGTGTGCTGAAATTGACGCCGCGTGGGAAAGTTCGCGGTGCAGCGCGATCGATCGATTTCTTTTTCGAAGCGCTGGCTCAGGATCAACGCGAACGCGCCATTGGGGTGGTGTTATCGGGCACTGCCAGCGACGGCACGCTGGGTCTCGAGGCGATCAAGGCCGAAGGTGGACTAACGTTCGCACAGGACGACTCGGCGAAATACGATTCAATGCCACGAAGCGCGATTGCGGCGGGATGCGTTGACTTTGTGTTGTCTCCTCAGGCAATGGCCGCGGAACTGGCGCGTATTGCGAAACATCCGTATGTGATGAACGCGGTGCTCGAGCATCCTTCGCCTGCGCCCGAAGTGGGCGATCCAGCCGCTGGCTATGAATCAGTTGCAGGCACGGGCTCGGGCGACAGCCAGGCCTCAGTCGCCCCGCCGCAAATGCATTCAGAGGCTGAACGCGAAGCCGATCAACAGGAGAGCCCCGACGCGGCGCTCGCCTCGGGCGGGCACGGCACGCCCCGCACCGGATCGCGGCAAGCGAAGCAGGAAGCAGCTGCAGGTACTGCTGCCGCAACGGACACGGTTCAGGATGGGTTCAAGAAAATTCTGCTGCTGCTGCGCAACCACTGCGGTGTGGATTTTTCCCTCTACAAGTCGAATACGATTCAGCGGCGCGTGACGCGACGGCTGGTGCTCAACAAACACCAAACACTGGCGGAATACGCCGTGTTCCTGAAAGGAAATACCAAGGAACTGGACGCACTCTATTCTGATGTGCTGATCAGCGTGACCAGTTTCTTTCGCAATCCTGAAGCGTTTGATGTGCTCAAACGCAAAGTGTTTCCAAAGTTGTTGAGCCAACGGGTGCGCGACGAGCCCGTACGCGTGTGGGTGTTGGGCTGTTCAACCGGCCAGGAAGCATATTCGCTGGCCATGACATTCGCGGAATCGGCGGCCGACGACGAGCGCGGTGCACGTCTGCAAATTTTTGCGACCGACCTCAACGAAGCGCTGCTGGAAAAGGCGCGCCACGGGCTCTACGCAAAATCACTCGCGCAGGACGTTTCACCCGAGCGGCTGCGGCGTTTTTTTGTAGAAGAGGAAGGCGGTTACCGCGTTACAAAAATGCTGCGGGAACAGGTTGTGTTTGCGCGTCAGAATGTCATGAGCGATCCTCCGTTCTCGCGCATGGATCTCGTGACGTGTCGCAACCTGCTGATTTATCTCGAACCGGAACTGCAGAAGAAAATTTTCCCCGCCTTTCATTACGCGCTCAAGCCCGGTGGATTCCTGTTTCTGGGAGCCAGTGAGTCGGTTGGACAGTTCACGGAGTTGTTTGCGCCGGCCGACAAAAAGCAGAAAATCTTTTCGCGGAAGGCCGCAGCGACGCCGCTGTTTCGCTTGCCGCTGCCAGGGGTTCGTGATACGGCGCCCGTGCCAGGTCGGCCTTCGCCACTGCAGTTGTCTCGCGAACAACCAACCACCGATGACGTGCACGACGAGTTCAGTGCGCAGAGGCGCGAGTTCAACGCGCAGCGAGAAGCCGACCGTATTTCGGTGAGTCAGTTTGCGCCGCCGGGCGTGATCATCAATGCCGAGGGGCAGGTGCTGCAATTTCGTGGGTCCACCGGCGCCTATCTCGAGCCGCCATTGGGCAAAGCCAGCTTCGATATATTGAAGATGGCGCGCGAGGGTCTGATCTTGCCACTGCGAGCGGCCATCACCAAGGCGAAGCGCGAGCACAAGCCTGTGCGGCGGGATGATGTGCGCGTGCGACATGATGGGGGCACGCGAGCGATCGCCCTGCAGGTTATCCCGCTTCGGAATGTCAAGGAGCCGTGCTTCCTGATTCTTTTTGAGGAAGCAGGTACATCGCCAACGGGAGTCGCGCAGGTGCCGACAGCACGGGCGCCAGCTAACAAGCGCGAAGTGGCAACCCGCGTTGCAGAACTCGAGCGCGAACTGGCTGAGACGCGCGACTATCTGCAGTCCATGCAGGAGCAAAACGAAGCGGCCACCGAAGAGTTGCAGGCGTCCAGCGAAGAGCTGCAGAGCGCCAACGAAGAACTGCAGAGTATCAACGAGGAGATGGAGACGTCGAAAGAGGAATTGGAGTCCACCAACGAAGAGCTGACCACCATCAACGATGAAATGGTTAGCCGGAACGGTGAGTTGAACCGGCTCAACGCCGATCTCAATAATGTGCAGGTCAACATTCACACGGCCATTCTGCTGCTGTCGCGCGATTTGACTATTCGCCGCTTCACGCCCGCCGCAATCAAGCTCTTCAACCTTACGGCCTCGGATATCGGGCGCACGATTGGAAGTATCCGGCATAATCTCGACCTTCCCACGCTCGAGACGTTGCTGGCCGACGTTGTTGATACCGTGAGCCTCCACGAAGCAGATGTGCAAGACAAGCATGGGTGTTGGTACAGCCTGCGCGCACGCCCGTATCTCACCCTGGATAACAAGATTGACGGCGTGGTGTTGGTGTTAAGCGATATCGATAGCGTCAAGAGCAGCGAACGCGCCGTCGCGGGCGAGCGCGACTACGCTGAGGCAATTTTGCGTACTGCCCCGGTGCCGTTGCTGGTATTGTGCGACGACCTTCGTGTGAACACGGCCAATGAGGCGTTTTACGATACGTTCCGGGTCGAACCGGCCGCTACTGAAGAGCGCCTGATCTATGAGATTGGTGGTGGGCAATGGAACATTCCCGAATTGCGCGCGTTGCTTGAAGATATTATTCCGCGCAACAAGGTGTTTAATGGTTTCGAGGTGACGCATGACTTTGTCGGAATTGGCCCGCGTACGATGTTGCTGAATGCGCGCCGTCTGGACAGCGAAGATCGTGCGCCCGAACGAATATTACTTTCCATCGAGGATATTTCTGCGCGTAAGGCGGCCGAAGAGGTACTGCGACAGAACCGGGAATTGTTTCTGGCGGTGATCGAGCAAGCGCCGGTGGGTGTGTACACGCTGGATACGGAGCTGCGCGTGCAGCACATGAATTCGCGCGCGTTGCCCGCGTTCGCGGAGCTGCATCCTATCATCGGCCGCGGTTTCGCTGAAATGGCACACGCGTTGTGGCCTGAACCGGTGGCGAATGAGTTGCTGACCATCTTCCGCAACACGCTGGAAACCGGGGAAGCTTACACAGCGCCCAGTTTCACGCACGAACGCGTTGACCGCCACGTGGAGGAAAGTTACAACTGGGAGGTGCGCCGCATTCTACTGCCGGACGGCCAGCGTGGACTCGTGTGTTATTTCAACGATATCACCGAGCGCGTGCAGACCGAGCGCGCGCTGCGGGAAAGCGAAGAGGGAATGCGGCTGGCCACCGAGGCAACAGCCGTGGGCATCTGGCAATGGAATGTGATCACGAATCAGGTACGCTGGGATTCCCAGATGTTTCGCATGTATGGAGTCGAGCCGACCGCTGACGGTTTCGTGCCATTCAGCGAGTGGTGCGAATGCGTAGTACCGGAAGATCTGCCGCACCATCTTGAAACGCTGCGAGAGACGGTGCGGGTAGCGGGCAAGAGTCGAGGGGAATTTCGCATCAGGCGTCGCAACGACTGGGCTCCTCGCCACATACAATCGGTGGAAACAGCGCGCACCGACCCTCAAGGCCAAACCGATTGGGTGGTGGGAACCAATCTGGATGTAACCGATGCGAAGGCAGCCCAGCTGTTGCTTCGTATTCGTGAGCGCGAGCTGCAATCACTGGCCGACAACACCCCGGACATGTTGACGCGGATTGACCGGGAATATCGTCACCTGTTTGTGAATACGGCGGTGGAGCACGCCACGGGAATGTCCGCATTCGAAATGTTGGGGAAAACCCACCGCCAGATGGGCTTTCCCGCACAACTCTGCGAGCTGTGGGAATCGGCGATTCAATCGGTATTTGATAACGGCCAGCCAAAGCTGATTGAGTTTATGTACGCCGGCACCGCTGGCGAAAGACAATACTCGACCCGTTTCGTACCAGAATTAAGTGCCCGCGGGTCAACTGAATCTGTGCTGGGCGTAACCATCGATATCACCAATCAGGTGCGGCTGGAGCAGTCGCTGCGCGCGGGCGACCGTCGGAAAGATGAGTTTCTGGCGACGCTGGCTCATGAACTGCGCAACCCATTGGCGCCCATTCAGAACGCAGTGGAAATTCTGAAGTTGTCGCAAGTCGGTCTGCCAGCCGCTAACCTGTCGATCGAAATCATGGATCGACAAGTAAACCAGATGGTTCTCTTAATTGACGATCTGCTGGATGTGTCCCGCATTACGAACGGCAAGCTTTTTTTGCGACGCGAGCGTGTACCGCTGGCGGTCATTTTGGACGCTGCTCTGGAAGCCATCGCCACACTGATGCGCCAGCGCGAACACGAACTCACGTATATTCGCGTGGCAGACAGCATTCATCTGGACGGCGACCCGACTCGGCTGGTGCAAATTTTTACGAACTTGCTCACGAACGCCGCCAAGTATACCGAACCCAGCGGAAAAATCACGCTGAGCGCTGTGCGGGATGGCTCCGATGTAGTGGTATCGGTGTCCGACTCCGGCGTCGGAATTCCGTCGCACATGCTGCATCAGATCTTCGAAATGTTCAGCCAGGTTGATCGCGCGCTGGAAAAAACCACCGGCGGTCTTGGCATTGGTCTGGCACTGGTGAAGGGGCTGGTTGAGATGCACGGTGGACTCATTGAAGCCCGCAGCGACGGTCAGGGTCGAGGCAGTGAGTTTCTGGTGCGGTTGCCCGTGTTACCGAATATCGTGAAACCCGTCGCGCCGGTGGAGGGTGATGCGCAGCCGGCAATCAAGAGCTTGCGCGTGCTGGTGGTGGATGACAACTACGACGCCGCCAATTCCATGGCGACAATTTTGCAATTACTCGGGAACAACACGTTGACCGTTCACGACGGAGAAGCAGCAGTGTTGGCGTGCGAAAATTTTCAGCCTGATGTTGTGCTGCTGGACATCGCGATGCCGAAGATGAACGGCTACGAGGCCTGCCGGCAGATTCGCCTTCAATCTGGTGGAAGTGCTGTCGTGATTATCGCGTTGACCGGTTGGGGTACCGACGATGATCGGCGCCGGACGCGCGAATTCGGCTTCGACCACCATCTTACGAAACCGGTACACCTGGCGACATTGCGCACGATTTTGGGTAGCTTGACGCCGCGCTCTCGTTAGAGGGGGCAGTCCCACACTTTCTGACAACGGATAGACACCATGCGAAGGCTCCTTCCCGCAGTTGCCCTCCTCCTTGCGGCCTCAACGCTTCACGCCCAATCCTCCGCGCGCCGCGCCGCGCCAAGTACGCGTGCAAACGCTGAAGTTGCGCTGACGTTCACCGATACCGCCGCCCAGCGCGTTGCGGGTAAGCCGGCACTGCTTCACCTCGATTACGGGCAACCGCATTTACGCGGGCGACATATCAATACCGACAGCCTGGTTCCGTTTGGAACCGTTTGGCGCCTTGGTGCTAATGGCGCGACGTTGTTTACCACCGACGTCGACCTGACCATCGGCGGAAAGAATGTGCCCAAGGGTCGCTACATCGTGCAGGTACTGCCCACGCGAACCACCTGGACGCTCATTTTGCAGGCCGAGACCACTGGTGCGGCTTCGGTCAATTCGACGGCGTACGACGCGACCAAGGACGTTGCTCGGATAGACATGACCATGCGGACACTTTCGGCCCCGGTCGAATCGCTGTCCATGTGGCTCATTCCATCTACGGCACCGGGCGTGCAGAAAGGCGAGTGGCGAATAACGTGGGACACCGTGCAGCTCTCGACGGAATGGTCGGTTCGGTAACTGGCCGGCAGCGCGTTCACGATCTTGCCCAAGTCTCACGCGTTTGCGTTCGCGATCGTCTCGTTGATTCCTGTGATTCTTTTTTCCCCGACGTATCGCGCGTGGCTCGCCACGGCTACGACAAACGACAACCGGTAAGTGTGGAGTACAGCCACGAATAAACGGGAGTCGTTTTGAAGTACGTAAGGTGCTGGACGCGAAAAGAGGTCTGTGGTGCACGATGCACGCACAGACCCCTCTCCCTTGCCACCGCTGGGGCTACACGATGAACGGATCGACAATCGCGAGCACCTGACCCATCGTC
>Ga0105047_10016078_pt1 | contig 11751 bp, 9 predicted proteins | sample MAT04_FD_78384 | JGI IMG/M metagenome (GOLD analysis project Ga0105047, IMG submission 78384) | Freshwater microbial communities from Lake Fryxell liftoff mats and glacier meltwater in Antarctica - MAT-04 (megahit assembly) | ecosystem: Environmental > Aquatic > Freshwater > Ice > Liftoff... | reverse complement strand
TGTGCCAAAGCGGCAGGGGACTGCCGCACTCCAAAACGCTTCGCGCTTGACGGCATGGATCGCGGTTTGCGGCAGCTTTTGGAGTGCGGCAGTCCCCTGCCGCTTTAGGCGTGGGAGCAAGTCTGGCAAGCGGATGCGCAACGTTGGCTAATTTCCACTTTCCCGCTGGTTCCTGCATCCCCTCATGCTCCGCCTGCTCCAACGCGAAACAAAAAAATACCTCGCCGCCCTCGCACAATCCTCCACTTTCCTCACACGTCAGGATGGGGTGCATCTCCAAAAATTGCAAAAGGTGGGGAAATATTGGAAGCCGGTGAGACGGCAGCGCTCCAGGATTACAATTTTCGGAGATCCCCTCGTCAGGATGTTTGAGCTTAAAAAAGCTTTGACTCGGAGCGGAAAGGCTTGCACTCGGAGGGTTTGAACTGCATCCATTTTGCGTTCTCGAAAGTATTATATACCATGGAGGCCTCCGTTAAATCTTCCGCAGTTGATAGTGATGCGTTGATGAAAAATTCCTCGCTCTACAAGGAATTCCTTGCCGAGCGCGAAGAGATCCTGCGTCACAAATGGCTCGAAAGCGAAAAGCTCGGTCAGGATATTGGATTTGAACGCGCTTTACTTGATTGGATCGTGCGGCACCGTTCCCATTGGAAAACCGGCAGGTCTAAAGCGGTTAAAGCCTGAGTTTACTTCACGCTGGCAACATAGCTCGTCGCGATGCTGCGGAATTCCGCAACCGCCGCCGCTTTTTCATCGGGCGACCATCCCAGCTCGTTTGCCATGCAATCCGCCACGGCGTCCGTGGCTTCGAGCGTGGCGCGTGCATCCAAAAACAGAGCGCGCACGCGACGAGCCAACACGTCCTCGAGAGTGCAGGCCATCTCATAACGCACCGCCCAAATCACGGCTGCTTTCGTGTAAGGCAAGCGTTCGTGAATCAAGGTTGCCCATGCGGGTTCTTCCAAATGCAGCGCCTCCATTTCCGCGGCATCGGTGCCATACCAGGCCAGCCATTCAGGTTTTCCTGCGGGGGCTGCGGCACACCAACCGTGGAGTTTTAAATGTTCGGTCGGGCAGGGGATTTCGTCGAGTCCACCGAGCAAAGCGGCATGATCCACGGCATCCTGCGCCATTTTACGGTAGGTCGTCCATTTTCCTCCTACCAAACTGACGAGTCCACCGTCGGAGACCAGGACCTCGTGATTGCGGGAGATGGATTTGGTGGGAGCCCCGTCGCGGCCGGGTTTTCGCACTAAAGGACGTTGCCCCGCAAAGATCGAAAGCACATCTTCAATACCCGGATCCCGCGCAAGATAGCGCCCGGCATTTCTTAAAATAAATGCAATTTCCTCCTCCAAAGCGCGCGGTTCGACATCGGCATGATCCATCGGCGTATCGGTGGTCCCGACCAGCACCCGGTCGTGCCAGGGGATGACGAATAAGACACGTCCATCGTCAGTATGCGGCACCATCAACGCTGAATCGCCCGGCAACCAGTTCCGATCAAACACAAGATGGACGCCCTGGCTGGCTTGCACCACGGGCGGCAGATCCGATTTTTCCATGCGGCGAATCGTGTCGGTAAAAATCCCGGTGGCATTGACCACGACCTTTGCCCGCACCGTGTGATGTTCGCCGGTGAAAACATCTTCAATGAGCGCGCCATTGGTGATGCCGTCCACCTGGGTTAATTCTAGGACGCGTGTGTGATTTAATAAACAAGCGTCATGTTCCGCAGCGGTTCGTGCCAGCACGATGGCGAGGCGTGCGTCATCAAATTGTCCATCGAAATATTCGACGCCACCGAGGAGTTTTTCAGGCTCGATATTTGGGATGCGCTCCAGAGTCTCTTCGCGGTTCAGAAGACGGGACGGGGCGAGATTCAATCGACCCGCGAGGGCGTCATACATTTTCAATCCAATCCCGTAGAACGGTCCTTCCCACCATTGATAACGCGGCACAATGAACGAGAGATTCCGCACCACATGCGGCGCATTTTGATGCAACAAACCGCGCTCGCGCAATGCTTCCAGCACGAGCGGAATATCGCCTTGTTCCAAATAACGAACTCCGCCGTGCACCAACTTCGTGCTGCGGCTGGAGGTGCCTTTGGCAAAATCATGGGCCTCAACCAGCAGCGTGCGATAGCCGCGAGCGGAGGCATCAACCGCGACACCCAAACCGGAGGCGCCACCGCCAATGACGAGCATGTCCCATTGTGGCGTTTCAGCTAATTTATTCTGCATCGTGCCTCTGTTCATTCGGTCTCCCATTTTGCGGAGCGTGCCACCGCGTTTTGCCAGCGTTTACGAGCGGTTGCGCGTTGATCTTCGCTGATCGACGGGTGGAAACTTTTGCTTGGAGAGGCGGATCGCGACGGGCCTTTCGCATCCCATAGACCGCAGCCAATTCCCGCAAACAAGGCCGCGCCCAGCGCAGTGGATTCCAGGTCCGTCGGTCGTTGAATTTCCACGCCAAGATAATCGGCAGTGGTTTGCATCAGTAAATCGCTGGCGGACGCCCCGCCATCGACGCGCACCACCGCGGGTGGCGAACCGGCGTCGGCGGACATCGCACGAACCACATCGACGACCTGCATCGCAATGCCGTCGAGCGTGGCTCGGGCCACATGAGCCGCGGTGGTGCCTCGTGAAAGACCGATCAGCAATCCGCGGGCGCCCGGATCCCAGTGAGGCGCTCCAAGGCCGGTAAATGCAGGCACAAACATCACGCCATCGCTGTCCGGCACCGAGGCCGCGAGTGCATTTACGTCTGGCGCGGATTGGATCAAACACAAACCATCACGCAGCCATTGAATCGCCGAGCCACCCACAAACACCGCTCCTTCCAGCGCAAAATGGCGCCCCGCTCCCGGGAGCTGCCAGGCGGCTGTGCTGAGGAGATGATGTTTGCTGCTGCGACGTTTTGTGCCTGTTTGCATCAAAAGAAAACATCCGGTGCCAAAGGTGCACTTCATCATCCCGGGCTCAGTGCAATGCTGGCCAAACAAGGCCGATTGCTGATCGCCCGCCAGCCCGCAGATCTCCGTCCCCGCCGCTGGCAGACCGGTTGCGACGCGGCCAAATGATCCTGCGTTCGGCACGATCTCCGGGAGCAACTTTTCCGGGATATCAAAAAGATGGCACAAGGACGCACACCATTCCCCTTTTTCCAGATCCATCAACATCGTGCGCGACGCATTGCTGAAATCGGTGAGATGACTGGCGCCAGCGGTGAGTTTCCAGACGATCCAGGTCTCCACCGTGCCTGCGGCGAGGTCGCCGGCGATGGCACGTGTTTTTAGCTCCGGATGTTTTTCAAGAATCCACGCGAGTTTGCTCGCCGAGAAATAAGGATCCAGCACCAGGCCGGTGAGCTTCAGGATTTCCGGTCCGTGGCCGGCGGCTTCGAGGCGTTCCAATAACGGTGCAGTGCGACGATCCTGCCAGACGATGACGCGATGCACAGGTTGACCGGTAGCGCGTTCCCAAAGCACGATTGATTCCCGTTGGTTCGTGATCCCAATGGCGATAGGAGCATGGGAATCGCCTGCTTTTTGTAGAGCCGCGGACATCGTGTGGGTGACCGCCCGCCAAATCTCGCTGGCGTCATGCTCGACCCAGCCTGGCTGCGGAAAATACTGCGGAAATTCTTCCTGTGCGGAAGACACGATGCGGAGCGATTCGTCGTAAATATTTGCGCGCACGCTGGTGGTGCCAGCGTCGATGGCCAGGAGGAACGGCATGTTTTTAAATTAAACCAACCGTTTTAAAATGTCGATCCGCTTGCGGGTTCCGTGCGAAAATGCAGCGTCAAAAACATCTCCAGCGCCTGCATCGCTTCTTTCACCAATTCGCGATGCCTGATGGCTTCCGGGGTATCATCCCAGGGTTCGGTAAACACCGCAGCGTAACGAGTCGCGAAGGCTTTGTTTTCCCGGTCCTCACCCGCCGCTAAAAACCGCTCCCGCACCTGCAACACCAAGGCCTGCGCCTCCTCGATGCGTGCCAAGGCATCGTTTTCCTTGATCCGGCCAGCTGCCAATTCCAGCAATTGACGGCAATCAAACATCCGGCAACGCGCAGGTCTCGCCGCGTAAATACTGCAACCCGTTGTGGTCAGAGCGGGACACGGTTGTGGACAATGCTCACCTGATTTACGGCGTTTCACCTTCAATCCCAGCGCAGTCAATTGCCTCGCAGAATCGGTGGGCTGCAATTGCATGGCGGTAAACATCACCCCGTTGCAGCACATACCGCAAGCCGCGCACAATCGCTGCGCGGCGTCGCTATTTGCATCGGGTATCATTGGGGTAGATTGCACAGTTGCGCGAAATGTTAAAGCCGGGGGTAGAATGCCCGGAGCAACAACTGATTGATCGTGGCTCCCTCGTGCGTGGCACGGATTTCCGCCAAACTAAGCGGCAAGAGCGTGAGGACAGCCGTTCTGCCCGCTAGTGATTGGGAGACGTCCCGCATGAGCAGAAAATTTTTGGACCCCGTTATCCTTTTTAATCTGTGGTTTTAAAAAACCTAACAGGAGCGCCCTTGCAGAATCCGATTTGATGCGTCTTCTCAGGCCAAATGCGAAGAAACCACATTTGAGGTTTCATTTGCAGTTCCAATTGTCGGCTCGGGATAAAAGTAGGTCTTTCCCTCGTAATTCCGGATCGTGATTCCGGCGTCGTTGGTGTCCACGACGTATTCAGGATTGACCGGCACTTTTCCGCCACCACCCGGCGCGTCGATGACCAATTGCGGAATCGCGTAGCCTGTCGTGTGCCCGCGCAGAGATTGAATGATTTCGATTCCTTTCCGAATGCTCGCGCGAAGATGGGCGCTCCCGGAGATCAGGTCGCAGGCATAGAGATAATAAGGGCGCACCCGGCACATCAGCAGACGATGCACAAGTTCTTTCATGGTGTCGGGATCATCGTTCACGCCAGCGAGCAAAACGCTTTGGTTACCTAAAGGAATCCCTGCGTCCACCAGTCGCTCCAAAGCAGCTTTGACTTCAGTGGTGAGTTCTTTGGGATGATTTACATGCACGCTCATCCAAAGCGGATGATGCTTGCGCAAAATGGCGACGAGTGCCGGCGTAATGCGTTGAGGGAGAAAAATCGGAACGCGAGATCCAATTCGCAAAAATTCAATGTGCGGAATGGCGCGTAAATCGCCTAGTAGCTTGTCCAGCTTGTCGTCGGAGAGCAGCAGGGCGTCACCGCCGGAAAGCAGGACATCGCGCACTTCGGAATGCTCGCGCAAATATTGCAAAGCCGCGCCGAGGTCGGTATGCAATTCCTGTTCTCCCGCACCGCTCACGATCCGGCTGCGCGTGCAGTAACGGCAGTAAGAAGCGCAGCGATCTGTCACCAGCAACAACACACGATCAGGGTAGCGATGCACGAGACCGGGGACCGGCATGTGACTGTCTTCGCCGCAAGGATCTGCCATTTCGCCAGTGGTGTGCAGCGTTTCTTCGAGCCGTGGGATGACCTGGCGACGAATGGGACATTCGGGATCTTCGGGATCGATGAGATTGAAAAAATGCGGAGTGACCGCAAAAGCGAGTTTGTTGCCGGTGAGCGTGATGCCTGCGCGCTCATTTTGGGTTAGCGTGATCCGGGCTTCGAGCTGCTCGATTTTGGTGATGCGATTACGCATTTGCCAACGCCAATCCTGCCACTCTTCTGGGTTGACCTCTGACCAGTGGCCAGGGAAGGAAGGGGAAAAGAGACGTTGGTCGGGAGGTAGCTGATGAGCCGGAGCGTGCATGGATTTTTAGAAAAGAAAACTAATGGGGAAAAAGCGGGTGTCAATGCACCAGCAAACCGGAAATAGCGCGGGGGTTGAAAGCGGGCGCGGATGGCCTTATGGGTGGCATATTCATGAACTCCACCTTAATTCGCACGATGGCACGCACTTGGTTGCTCGTTGCGGTATTTTTTGCCCCGCGCTTAGCCATCGGTCAGGTGGAACCCCCGCCGCAGCCCCTTGTTTTAGATGGTGCTGCCATCGTTCGCGGGATGAACGACGCCTTCGTTGCGGTCTATGAAAAAGTGTCACCGGCGGTGGTGATTATTGAAACCAAACGCAACGCCTCCAGCGGACGGCGGGCGGATTTTTTTCATGATTATTTGTTTCGCGGCATCCCGGATGAGCCAGCTTCCGAGCGTGAAATGATGAGTCAAGGCTCGGGAATGTTGATCCGGGCCGACGGTCATATAATGACGAATTATCATGTGATTGCGGGCGGAGACAGCATTGAGGTGACCCTGCGGGACGGGACGAAACGAAGCGCAAAATTGGTTGGGATGGATGAGCGCACGGATATCGCCGTGATCAAAATCGACGGGGAGGCCCGGCCCTTCCTGGAATTCGCTGATCCACAAGCAGTGCGTGTCGGGCAGTTGGCCTGTGCGATTGGAGCGCCGTTCGAATTGGATTACAGTCTCACGGTGGGTTGGGTGAGTGGCCTCAATCGCAACCGGCTGCAAATGCGGCGTTGGGGGAGTAATTTGCTATATGAAGACTATCTACAAACCGATGCAGCCATCAATCCGGGTAACAGCGGCGGACCTTTGGTCGATGTGGAAGGCAGTGTGATCGGTATGAACACGATGATTCAGGGGATCAACAGCGGCGTTGGATTTGCGATTCCTGCCGATATTTTGCGGCACGTCAGCGGCCAATTAATCGCGGAAGGAAAAGTCGCGCGCCCTTGGCTCGGAATCTCCATTGAAACCTCGCAAGCACGTGAAGAACAGCCGAAAAAGCCGCGCGGCGTACTAGTCAAAACGGTAGTGAACGATGCGCCCGCCTTTCACGCGGACATGCGGGAGGGGGACGTGATCGTGGCGGTCGATGATCGCGCTGTGCGAAGCGACCGCGAATTGCAACGTGAGGTCTTCTTCAAAAAAGTGGGTTCGCCGGTGAAATTGGACGTCTGGCGCGCAGAACGAGAAATGGAAATCGTCGTGACGGCTGGCGAGATGCAGGCGAGCCCTGTCTTTACCCGGTCGAACGAATCAAGGGAGGATCGTCCGCTGCTCGATGCCTCGGGACTGTTTGGATTGGAAATTCAACCGGCCACGGATGCCGTGCGCTTGCAATTCGCGCTGACCTGCGAAGATGGCGTGCCGATCATCACCGTGGTTCAGCCGCACAGCGCTGCCGCACGCGCGGCGATGAAGGCCGGGGATGAAATTGTGGAGGTCGCCGGGGAATCACAACCGGGTCCTGAGCGGCTGGAGGAACTTTTTCATGAAGCTACGAACGAAGGTATGGCCACGTTGAGGATTCGGCGGGAAGGTAAAATCCAGACTTTTAATCTCAAACTGGAGGCGGTCGATGAATAGCCGGGTCCTGTTTGACAAAATTGGTTCGGCGCAACGTTTCCGCGTGTTGGAACGGATCAAACAGGCAGACGGCATCACCATGGCGGAAATCGCCGTGCTTGTCAGGCTTAGTTACATGGGAGTGCGCGGTCATGTGAACTCCCTGGAAAAAGCGGGTTTGATCACCTCACGCCTGCGCCGGGAAAAAGTGGGACGCCCTGAACGACTCTACGCTCCTACTCCGAAAGGCCACAGTCTTTTCCAGCCTGAACCCATTCCATTCTTACTCCGGACCCTGGGAGCGGCAGGGCAGTTGTATGGAGTGCAAGCCCCGGAAAAAATCCTATTTGGCGTCGTGCAATCCCTACAAAAAGATTATCTTGCGAAGTTGAAAGACAAGGCCTTCGAAGATCGCGTCTTTGCGTTTGTAAAAATGCGGGAGAAAGAAGGAACCATTCCCAAACTCGAAAAACCCACAGCAAAAGGACCCTTTGAATTGTTGGAATTCCATCCTCCGTTCGCAGAAATTGAAATGCTGTATCCCGCGATGGGACGAATGGAACGGGACATGTTTGAAAAAGTGATCGGGGCTTCCGTGGCGCGTTCGCCAAGTGAAGACCATGGTTTGCAAGTGGTGCACTACCGGATTGGCGAACCATAAATAAGACAAGCGAAAACCTAATCGCAGGTTCACCTGTTTTTGATCGCTCGCGGAGTCGGAAGAATGGATGGAATCGCAATTGCGCTTTTTTTGGATTCTGGTATTTCCCGCTTTGACAAAGGCCACACCGGATTTTCCACCTGCCTCACTTGGGTGAGACGGGCTTCTTCCTAATGGAGGGGAAAAATCGGTCGGCACCTTCGTCATCTACTTATGAAACTTGGCACTTTTGCCCTTGTTGCTGCTGCGGCTCTTGCAATTTTAACACCACGCGGTGCGTTTGCAGACCAAACCATTGCTTATCCCACCGTTGAGGAATCCTTGTTCACCATTGTCAGTCCGGAGGACTGGGAACTCACCCCGGCGGAAGAGAAGGACGACTATTTTGTTTTGGAAGGCCCGACTGGAGCCACGCTTTATTTGCGGGCGATGCCAGGAAAAATCGAAGAAACAATCGATGAAAACCTCGAATACCTCGAGGAAAACTACAAGGATATAAATATCGGAGAACCGTCGGAATCTTCTGAAGGCGGATTTGCTTCTTTGGCAGCGAGCGGCACTGGGAAAAGCAAGGAAGACGACACGGAAGTCTCCTTTGGCATGGCTTGGATCGCATTTCCAACTGGTCAGGTCGCGGAGATTTGGTTTGAGACCACGGCGGACGACAAAGAAGGAGCCGCTGCCGCGCAGAAGATTCTGCAAAGCTTTACACCAGCTAAATAACGATTTTGTTTTCTGAAACCCCGATAGCGCGATTTCGTGTCGCTGCTATCGGGGTTTTCTTTTTTTAGCGAGGGGCCAGGACCGTCGCTTGCCGCGAAAATGCCACACAATGCGGTTTCAGCGTTTCGATGTGGATTTTTGTGGCGATTGCGTTAACTTTGGCCACATGAAATCCCTCCTCGGAATGTCCGCAGCCCTCGCGATGGGCGGCTATTTTTTTATGGGTTCCCCGCTGCAAGCCCAGAGCGATGCCCCAACTTCTGCTCCTTCGGAATTGCCGCCGCCGCAAACCGTGCCAGCTCATCCCGCCCCGTGGCCTCGTCAATTCACGGCTGATGCATTGCAATACACCGTCTATCAACCACAGTTGGAATCGTGGGACGGCCGGACCTTGAAATCATGGGCCGCCGTCCAAGTCTCGTCGCCGACCACGGATGGAGCCCAGAGCGGGAACGCCATGCAACCGGTGTATGGATACATCGTAATGGACGGCACGACCGATGTTGATAAAGCCGCGCGGATGGTGACGCTTTCGAAAATTAACATCACGCAAATCAATTTCCCGTCCGCGCAGGATAAGCAGGATGCCTTCCTGGTAGCACTCCGGGCCCAGATGCCGGACACATCGCGTCAGATTGCACTCGACGATTTGGAGGCGGCGCTTGCGGTGGCAGAAACGGTAAACAAAAACGTGAGCGTTCACTTTGATAACACGCCGCCCGCTTTTGTGTTCAGTCCTTCGCCGATGTTAATGGTCCAGATTGAAGACAGCGCGGTTTATACACCCGTGGCTTCTACCAACCTGCAGCGGCTAGTAAATACAAGAGCACTTATTTTGAAAGCACCGGATGGCACGCATTATTTGCATCTGTTCGATGGCTGGCTTTCCGCGCCTGATTTGAATGGGCAATGGGAAGTCGTCACCGCTCCACCGGCTGATCTACAGACCGCGCTTGATGCCGCTGTGTCCGCCAAACAGGTGGATCTTCTTGCCGGTCAACCCAACCCGGACACGCAGGCCATGCCATCCTTGAAGACCGATCCGGTGCCTTCCATTCTCATTGCAACGGTTCCCACAGAATTGATTGTGACCGAAGGCGATCTTTCCTGGTCTGAGATAGATGGCACTTCACTTGCTTATGCGAACAACACGATTGCTAGTTTTTTCCGCGATGAAAGCGACTTGATTTACTATATGCTGGCTGCGGGTCGATGGTTTAAAACAGGGGACTATGAGAACGGCCCTTGGACCTTTGTGCCAGGCGCTTCGTTGCCCGGCGATTTCGCGAAAATCCCGGTAAATTCTCCAAAGGAAAATGTGCTCGCCTCCATTCCAGGGACGCCACAGGCCAGTGAAGCATTCATTGCCAATAGCATTCCACAGACTTCGCTGGTGGAACTCGCCACAACTCAGCCTAACACGCCGATTGCTTTTCAGGGGGACCCTGTTCTGGCACCAATTACCGGGACCACCTTGCAATATGTGCAGAATAGTCAGGCGCCGGTGATCAGGGTATCGGAGCACGAATTTTTTGCGCTCTCAGACGGCGTTTGGTTTACTGCCACAGCAGCGACGGGTCCGTGGATTGCGGCCAGCAGTGTTCCTGATGTTATCTACACCATTCCTCCTGCCTCTCCTGTCTATTATGCGACTTATGTTCGCCTCTATAATAGTGGCACAGAAGGCACAGTTACCGTCGGGACATTTCCCGGTTACTATGGTGCGATGCCAAGTGGCGATGGGACGGTGGTCTTCGGGACGGGATATAATTATCCTAACTACGTGGAGGATGACATTTTTATAGGTTCACCGGTCACCTACGGATATGGTACAAACCTATATTGGACCCCGTGGGCAGGGTGGTATATGGGCTTTGGTGCCGCCATTGCCTGGGGCAACGAATGGGGTTATCGCAACTATGCCCCAGTTGCACCCTATTGGGGCGGATATTGGGGTGCGACTTACGGTTGGCACTATAATGCAGCAGGTGGCATCAAGGCATGGGGTCCTTACGGCTGGGCGGGCGCAAGCGGGCACTACTGGGCCGGGGCAGGTCCTCGCGCAGGGGTGACCAATACGGTAGGCGGTTACAACCCGTGGACAGGCAACGCCGCAGGCGCTCAATCCCGCTATAGCTACAACTCACGCACAGGCGCTTCAAACGCGGTGTATCGCGCTGGAGAGGGCAACGTTTATACTGGCAACTATGCCGACAGTGCGGCTGGCGCACGCATAAATCCCCGGACGGGCGCGGTGACCACCGGCGAGAAAACAACGGCGGGCAATGCCTACACCGGAGCCAATGCCACGGTGGGTTCAGCTACACGCGTCACCGCTACCGGGAATGTGCAAAACGCTGCTGGTGTGCGCACAGACAACGGCGCCGCGGTGGATGTGAATGGTAACGTTTACGCGGGCCGCAATGGGAATGTCTATAGTCGGAATGACGATGGTGGATGGAACAATCTAAATGGCGGGGACAACGACTTGCAGCGCGACAATAATCTCGATCGGGATTTTGATTCGCGCAATCTAGGTAGCAACAGGGCGAGTGCATTTTCCGGGGCACGAGCAGGTGGTTTCGGTGAAGGCTTGGGTGGAATGCGGGGTGGCGGTGGAGGTCGCCGTTAATCGGTCGTTTGCGCGAAATTGATCCTCGCAAAAAGAGATTGATACGAGCGCGGAAGATAATAGCGTGCGCTGATGAGTTCCCCATTGCACGAAGCCCCTACTTCCCACCACCATTCCGCACTGGACGCGCCTGCTCCAAAGAAGCTGCGGGTCTTGCTGGATACCGACACCTTCAATGAGGTGGATGATCAGTTTGCACTGGCGCATTTGCTTTTGTCGCCAGAGCGCATTTCGCTGGAGGCGGTGACTGCGGCACCATTCCTGAACAAACGTTCGACCAGTGCCGGGCATGGAATGGAACTGAGTTATGAGGAAATTCAGCGCGTTCTGGAGCGCATTGCTCCCGTAGTGATACCGCCCGTGTTTCGCGGGGCCACGGAGTTCATGGGAGAAACG
>Ga0105047_10016077_pt1 | contig 11753 bp, 9 predicted proteins | sample MAT04_FD_78384 | JGI IMG/M metagenome (GOLD analysis project Ga0105047, IMG submission 78384) | Freshwater microbial communities from Lake Fryxell liftoff mats and glacier meltwater in Antarctica - MAT-04 (megahit assembly) | ecosystem: Environmental > Aquatic > Freshwater > Ice > Liftoff... | reverse complement strand
TGCAGACCAGTTCCTGATCAATCAGCAGAGGCCGACGCGTGCCTCGGGCGATAGCGTCCAGGCATGAGATCTCGCGCGCTGGGACGGTCAGGACCGCAAGTGTCGGTCGTCGGCATTGGGTGCAACAACTTCGGCTGGCGCCTGGATGAGCAAGGCACGCGCGACGTCGTCGACGCCGCGATCGACGCCGGCATCACGCTGTTCGATACCGCCGACATATACGGCAACAAGGGTGGCTCAGAAGAGTTGCTCGGAACAGTGCTCAAAGGCCGCCGCGAACAGATCGTGCTGGCCACGAAGTTCGGGCATCAGCAGGCTCCGATGGGCTACGACGATGGTCTCGGGCCCATGGGCGGGCGGGCCTACATCAGGTACGCCGTCGAGCAGTCGTTACGACGTTTGCAAACTGATTACATCGATCTGTATCAAATCCATACCCCGGACCCAGTCACCCCGATCGACGAGACGCTCTCGGCGCTGCACGAACTCGTGCTCGAAGGCAAGGTGCGCACCATCGGCAGTTCGCAATTCGCCGGATGGCAAGTGGTTCAGGCTGCGCACGTGGCCAGCGAGAACCACCTCACCCCCTTCATCTCGGCGCAGAACCAGTGGTCGTTGCTTGAGCGCGATATCGAAGCCGAATTGGTGCCCGCCGCCATCGAATACGGCATTGGGGTGCTGCCGTTCTTCCCGCTGGCTAGCGGCTTGCTCACAGGCAAGGTGCGCCGGGGCACCGAATGGCCCACGAACAGCCGACTTGAGGATCGTGAAGGTTCGGTATCGACGGCTCAGATCGACGTTATCGAGGCATTGGCTGAGTGGTCCGAGGTCAACGGGCACACGCTGCTTGAAACTGCGATCGGCGTGCTCGCGGCGACCCAACCGGTGGCATCGGTCATTGCCGGGGCCACGTCGCCAGATCAGGTGCGGATGAACGCCGCTGCTGCCGAGTGGGTGCCCACAAAGCAGCAGATCGCGGAGGTCTCCACGATTACCGGACCCCCGACTGACTAATTAGGCAGGGGGCTCAACGGAGGGCGCCGACGGAGCAGCAGGCTTGCGCTCCATCGAGCCATCGAAGGCTCCCGCTAGCGCGCTCATCGCTGCGGTGAGTTCGGCCGGCACCACCCAGATCTTGCTCGAGGGCGAATCGGCGATCTTGGGCAACGCCTGGACGTACTGGTAGGCGAGCAGTTTGGGATCAGGGTCGCCGTCGTGAATCGCGGCGAACACGGTGGCGATCGCCTGCGCCTCACCCTGTGCCTTGAGCACGTCGGCTTGAGCCTCACCTTCAGCGCGCAAGATCTGCGACTGACGCTCACCTTCAGCCGTGAGGATCTGCGACTGCTTGAAACCTTCGGCCGTCAAGATGGTGGCACGCTTCTCGCGCTCGGCGCGCATCTGCTTCTCCATCGACTCCTGCACCGAAGGGGGCGGATCGATTGCCTTGATCTCGACGCGGTTGACGCGCACGCCCCACTTGCCCGTCGCCTCGTCGAGAACGCCGCGCAGCGCGGCGTTGATGACTTCGCGCGAGGTGAGCGCACTTTCGAGGTCGAGCCCACCCACGACGTTACGCAGGGTCGTCACCGTCAACTGCTCGATCGCCTGGATGTAGTTGGCGATCTCGTACGTCGCCGACTTCGGATCGGTCACTTGGAAGAACACCACGGAGTCGATGCTCACGACGAGGTTGTCTTCGGTGATCACCGGCTGCGGCGGGAACGACACGACGTTCTCGCGCAGGTCCACCAAGGGCCGCAATTTATCGACGAAGGGCACGAGGAACGAGAGCCCCGCGTCAAGGGTGCGGTGGTAGCGACCCAGACGCTCGACCACACCGGCACGCGCCTGCGGCACGATCCGCACGGTGCGAATCAGCACGATCAAGACGAGGAGCAGGAGAAGTAAAACGACCACGAGCGTGACGGTGGTGCCCATCTATAGCTCCTTGGGAGACACGATGGCCGTGGCTCCATCGATGCGAATGACCTCAACGGTGGTTCCGGGTGCGAGGTCCACAGAGGTATCTGTCGTGCGGGCTGACCAGATCTCGCCGCCGAGTTTTACTCGACCGTTCTGTGAGTGAACCCGTTCGATGACAAGCCCCGACGTGCCCACCAGAGCGGCGGTGTTCGTGACCGTCTCGCGAATGGGTCGCAGCATGCGAAGGGCCAGCGGTCGTACGAAGAAGAGCAACAGCAGCGACGTACCGCCACCGACGAGCGCGGCGAGAATGATCGAACCACCCAGAAAAGACGTGAGCGCTGCCGCGAGAGATCCGACGGCGATCATCAAGAAGAACAGATCGCCGGTGAAGAGTTCGGCTATCGCTAGCGCTATTCCGGCGGCTACCCACCATGGCCACGTCATGTTTCGACTCTAGGTCATGACGGGCAGCTTGGCCGGGCGTCGGTACTCGTTGGCTCGATCTCAGCCGGTTGACACCACTCTGAACGCTTCGGCCACCGCATCTTCGGCGAACTCCCGACCGGTATCGCGAGCGTTGGCGGCTGCACCGCGCATCCATTGACCGATGAAACCGCCGATGTCTTCCATCTGAGCGGTCTGCGAATGGTGAGCCTTCAAGGCAGCCAACTTGGTGTCGAAGTGGGCCGACACGTCGATCCAGTGGTCGGGCTTGGGATCGGCCATCAACCACACTTCGCGCACGGTCCAAGCCTCGAGCTCTTCGTCCTGCAGCAGTGAAGCGTGGGCAAACGGATTGCGAGCGTCTGGATAGACCGCCTGGATAGCAGCTTCTCCTGCCGCCAGGTGGTCAGGATGCGAGGCGCCGATGCGTTCCCAATGGCGCTCTGGCGACTGGATGAGCATGCGGTCAGGACGCACCTGGCGAATGACGCGCACGATGTCGCGCCGCAGGTCGTGCGATACAACTAGCTCGCCATCGCGGTAACCCAGGAAGCGCACATCGGTGACGCCGCAGAGGGCCGCTGCAGCGGTTTGCTCAGCGCGTCGGATGATCGGAATCTGCGAGCGCGGCACATCCGGGTCACTTCCGCCGGCGTCACCGTCAGTGATGATGCAGTAGGTGACGGCTACTCCCTGTGAGGTCCAGGTGGCGATCGTTCCCGCCGCGCCAAAATCGACGTCGTCCGGGTGGGCGGTGACCACCAGGGCGCGCGTCACCTCTGAATCCTCAAGCACGGAATGTCCTCCATCGGCGTCGATCAGGCGTGGTTGGCGACGCGCTTACTAGGCGGCAGCAAGCCATCGCCCGACATCGTAGGGTCGATTCAAGGAAACAGCCCCTCTATGCCGATAGAGACACATGCCCCGGTTACGCCCGACGCGATTCGTCGCCCTGCTCACGCTCGCCCTGACGTTGGGCGTGCTCCAACCCCTGGTCGCTTCCGTTCAGGCGGCACCACCGACCCCGGCGACGCGCACCTTCGCGGCGCCCATCGATTCCCTGGGCGGCTACCAGGGACAGACGATCTGCGATCCCATTCCGCGACCAGGCGTCAATGCCACGAAGGCGCTTCTGCTCAAGACGTACGGCGACCGCGTGATCTACATCCCGCGGTACGGCTGCAGCGGAACCAGCGAGCACCACGAGGGTCGTGCGCTCGACTGGATGATCAGCGTGCGCAACTCGAGTCAGAAGGCCACCGCGGAATCGTTCATTGCGTGGCTGCTGAAGACCGATCAGTTCGGCAACAAGCACGCCATGGTCGCGCGCATGGGCATCATGTACATCATCTGGAACAACAAAATGTGGCGCGCCTACGATCCCGGACGCGGCTGGACCGAATACAAGAATTGCTCCACGCGAACCTCTTCGGGCAACGACACCGAATGCCACCGCGACCACGTGCACATGTCGTTCACGTGGGACGGCGCCATGGCCAAGACCTCCTTCTACACCGGCAGCCCGCTTGTCGGCGGCAGCACCTGTGGACCCCTCTCGGGCGCGGGTGCCGCTGCTCCTTCCGCAACCAATCAGCAGTTCGTTCCCGTGCGCGCGTCGCGTTTGGTCGATTCGTCCAAGGGCATCGGCGTGGCCAACGCGCAACGCTGTCGTCTTGAGATGGACGGCTACGCGGGGCAAGGACGTCGCATGGATGTGCAAGTAGCCGGCCGGGCGGGTGTGCCCGCGACCGGAGTTTCTGCGGTGGCGTTGTCACTTCGCGTGGGAACGAACGCTCCGGCCAACGTGTTTGTTTGGCCCACGGGTGCCACCAAGCCCAGCACAGTGCAGGTTGCTGCCGCTGGTGGCGGCGATGGCCGTGCGACCGTCGTCGTGCCTCTGGGTGCAGGTGGACGCATTTCGCTGGCCACCTCATTGGGTAACCAATGGGTCAATGCTGACGTCGTCGGCTACTACAGGCCCGGCGACGGCATGCTCTTCAATCCGTTGAACCCCTGGCGCGCGGTTAATCCCGTCCTGCTGGGTCCGGGCGAAGCGAAGTCGATCAAACTCGGCGGCGCGCACAGCATCCCCACCAGCGGCGTTGGTGCCATCGCCGCGTCGGTGACCACCCTGAACGCAACCTCCAGCGGTGCGCTGCGAGTGAAGGCGTTCGGTGGCGAAGATCCGGGTGGAGACTCCGCGGTGTATCGAGCTGGCGTGCCCCGCACTGCCACGGTCATCACGCGTACCAGTGACAACGGTTCCATCGTCATCTCCAACATGAGCACTACTGCGTCGGTTGCTGTGGCCGTCGATGTGAATGGCTACTACAGCGCCACCGGCTATTCGTACGCGAGCAGTAGGGGCGGCCGAGTACTCGACACACGTTCACGCACAGGTGCCTCTGGCGTGGTGACCGTCGGTCGCACCATCACATTCCCCGTGCGCGGTGTTGCCGGTGTGCCCTCGTCAGCCAAGGCTGTCGCCCTTCAACTGACGGCGAACAGGCCCTCGGGGGCTGCCTCGGCCACTGTGTGGTCGGCGGGGGCTTCCACGCCCAACGGCCGTCAACTCACCACCGAGCAGACGAACAGCACGTCGCAGTACGTCATCGTTCCCGTGGGTGATGCGGGCAAGGTGTCGCTCCGCGGTTCAGGTTCGGCATCGGACTACCAAGCCTCGGTGGTCGGTTGGTGGACCACGACCTCGAACACCGGCACGATCACGGGTGGGGGGTCTGCAACTCCTCCTCCCACGTCACCGCCGACAACCCCGCCGGTTATCCCCTCGACGTACAAACTTGCGACCGGCCTCACGCCGGGCGCGGTGGTGCTGCCGGCAGGTGCGCTGGTGTCGGGTTCGGTCTACCCCGCATCGGCTTCTGCCGGAAAGCGTGTGGTGATCCAGAAGTGGGTGAGCCGCGCATGGAAGGACGTCGCGAGCACGACGGTGCGTTCCAACGGCCGGTTCAGCTACGCCGCGACCCCAGCGATCCGGGGAAACTACGTCTACCGCGTCTGGAAGCCGAGCGATGGCTGCACCACGACGGGGTGCAAGACGCGCGGCGCAGTCTCCGGCGCGTTGCGCCTTGATGCTTCGCAGCGGTACACGGTCGGAATCGGTGTAGCCGATGCGACGGTGACAAAAGGTTCGGTGGCCACGATCCAAGGTGCCGTTTCGCCCGCGCTCGCAGGTTCCCGCGTCCTCGTTCAGCGGTACACCGGTGGCACCTGGAAGAACCTTGGTTACGCCGGGGTGCGAACCAGTGGTCGCTACTCCTACGGCACCAAGCCGAGCGGAGTCGGCGGTTATGTGTACCGCGTCTGGAAGCCCAGCGATCAGTGCGTGTCGGGTGTCTGCCTTCTGAAGGCGGCTGTCTCCAAGACCATCACGGTGACCGTTCGCTGATTCGGGAGCGTCGGTCTCGCCGCATAGGATCGGCAGGTGTCCACTCTCTTCGATGACGTCCCCCTCCTCGGCCGACCAACGGGCGGTGAACCGTCCAGTGGGCCCGACCTCTTGAGCGGTTTGAACGAACGTCAACGGGCTGCTGTGGTTCACGCGGGTTCGCCGCTGCTCATCGTGGCCGGTGCTGGCTCAGGCAAGACTCGGGTGCTGACACAGCGAATCGCTCATTTGCTGGGCGAACGCGGGGCGCGACCCAGCGAAATATTGGCGATCACCTTCACCAACAAGGCCGCCGGCGAAATGAAGCAACGGGTCGCCGACCTCGTGGGTCCGCGCGCGAAGGCTATGTGGGTCAGCACCTTCCACTCCGCGTGTGTTCGCCTTCTGCGGAGCGAAGCCACCCGCTTGGGGTATTCGTCGTCGTTCTCGATCTATGACTCTGCTGATTCACAGCGGCTCATGACGATGGTGTGCCGCGATCTGGATCTCGACAGCAAGCGCTATCCGCCTCGATCGTTCTCGAATCAAGTGAGCAACCTCAAGAACGAACTCATCGATCACGAGACGGCGGCAGCGCAGGCCACGAACCACATCGAGAAGACGGTGGCCGAGGCGTACTCGTTGTATCAACGTCGCCTTCGTGCCGCGAACGCGATGGACTTCGACGACCTCATCATGGTGACGGTCAATCTGCTGCAGGTGTTTCCAGACGTGCTTGAGCACTACCGACGTCGATTCCGCCACATTCTGGTTGATGAGTATCAAGACACGAATCACGCGCAGTACTCGCTGATTCGCGAGCTCGTAGGCGCAACCGGCGGTGTGGTGCCGCAGGGCGAATTGTGTGTCGTGGGCGATTCCGACCAGTCGATTTATGCCTTCCGTGGCGCCACGATCCGCAACATCTTGCAGTTCGAGCAGGACTATCCGGACGCCACGACAATCGTGCTCGAACAGAATTACCGATCCACGCAGACGATTTTGACGGCAGCCAATGCGGTCATCTCGCGCAATGCCAATCGGCCGTCGAAGAACCTGTGGTCCGATGCAGGCGACGGCGCACCGATCGTTGGCTATGTGGGCGACGACGAGCACGACGAAGCCACCTTCGTGGCCCAAGAGATCGACAAACTCGGCGACGAACATGGTGTGCGCCCGTGCGATGTTGCGGTGTTTTACCGCACCAATGCGGCTTCCCGTGTGTTCGAAGAAGTATTCATTCGGGTGGGCATGCCCTACCGCGTGGTGGGCGGCGTGCGGTTCTACGAACGACGCGAGGTGCGTGACGCGCTTGCCTATCTGCGGGCCTTAGCCAACCCCGAAGACCTGGTGTCGCTGCGACGGATTTTGAATACGCCCAAGCGCGGCATCGGCGAGCGCGCACAAGCATCAATCGAGACTCTGGCCGATCGTGAACGCATCACGTTTTGGCAAGCGCTACGACGATCTGATGAAGCGCCGGCGCTGGCTACTCGGTCAGCGGCGGCCATCTCCACTTTCGTGGAACTGCTCGATGCGCTGCAGACGCTGATCGAAGCCGGCAATGGTCCGGCCGACATCCTCGAGGCTGTGCTCGAGCAGACCGGCTACCTCGCGGAACTACGCGCCTCTGAGGATCCGCAGGATCAGACGCGTATCGAAAACTTGGCCGAACTCGAAGCCGTGGCACGCGAATTCGAAGAGTCCGCGGCCCACGCCGAGGAACCGGCGACGTTGTTCGGATTCCTCGAACGGGTGTCGCTGGTGGCTGATGCCGACGAGATCCCCGACGGCGATGAGGGTGGCGGCGTCGTCACGCTCATGACGTTGCACACGGCCAAGGGGCTGGAGTTTCCGGTCGTGTTTCTCACCGCGATGGAAGATGGCGTCTTCCCGCATATTCGTTCGCTGGGTGATCCGACCGAACTCGAAGAGGAACGGCGTCTTGCGTACGTCGGTGTTACTCGTGCCGAGAAGCGCCTCTACCTATCCCGTGCTGTTTCCCGCTCGACGTGGGGAACACCGAGTTTCAATCCGGCCTCGCGCTTTCTCGATGAGATTCCGCCGGAATTGATCGATTGGCGTCGCGAAGCCGAGCAGGCACGACCTGATCGTTGGAAGTCGGGGGCACCCACGGCCACTGCGACGTATGCCCCGGCCGCGGTCCGCAGTGCCAAGCCGTTGATTTCCTTGAACCCCGGCGACCGGGTCAGCCACGACACGTTCGGACTTGGCACGGTGGTGTCGGTGACGGGTGCAGGGGATCGCGCAGAGGCCACCGTCGACTTTGGTGCTACCGGAGAAAAGCGACTGCTGTTGCGGTATGCCCCGGTCGAAAAACTCTGACCCCGGCCGTCGTTCCCCACGAGACTAAGCCCGTACGACGTTGCGCTTCTTCATCCACGGCAGGGGATCGATGGGTGCTGCGGTGGCCGAGGGTCGCACTTCGAAATGCAGGTGCGGACCGGTGGAGTTGCCGGTGGATCCGACGTTGCCGATCTGCTGCTTCGTCGTCACCTTCTGCCCCTTCTTGACGACGATCTTCGACAGGTGGCCGTACCACGTCTGTGAGCCGTCTTTGTGCTGCAGATGAACCACGTTGCCGTAGGGCCCATCAACTCCGGTGAAGACCACGACTCCTGAGGCGGCGGCGCGAACGGATGTGCCGGAGCGCGCGGGGAAGTCCTGCCCCGTGTGCTGACCGCTGGCCCAGAGGGGTCCTGCTGCGCCGAACCGTGCGCCGAAGGTTGGCGAGGCCAGTGGCCACACCCATGCACGAGCAAGCTGTGCGGCGGCCGCGGCGCGTGCCTTGCGAACGGCGGCTTTCTTGATCGCAGCCACCTTCTTCGCTGCTACAGCTTGGCGCGCTGCGGCACGAGCGGCCTTGGCCTTGGCGATCGTGCGGCGTTCCTTGGTCTGGGCCTTGATCACCGTCGAGACGTCGGTGATCGAGGGTGCCAACGGGGGAGCAGAGGCAACGTTGGTGCTTGCTGCGGGGGTCCAGTTCACCGGTGCGGGTTGTGCGGCTGCGGGTGGCTGGTCTGCGGCGTCCGCGTTGCTGGTGGCGAAGGCGGGAATCGCGGTCGCCAAGGCCAGGCCGATCGCGGCCAAACCGAGCACCTGCACCACGGACGCGCGACGCAAGGCCGCGAAGCCGCGTGAAGCCTGTTCGGCGCTACGGCTGATCAACTCGCCGCTGGGCGAGGGTCGAGCGTGGGCAGAACGTCGGGCGTGACGAGCCACGGCCGACCTCCTGGGCGCCTCGGTGGTGCAACGTCGCTGACCGTTCGGCCATCGGTAGTTCCAGCGCGATCGTCAAGGGTGCGGCGGGCGCGAATGCAGGACCGTAACCCGGCAGCCGTGTCGGGTCTACCGGAGCCGTCCTGAATAGCCCGATCGGGTGGTGGGTTCGTGCCTGATCGGCGGGCGCGAAGGAATTTCGGGGTCGGTTGAGTCGCTCGGGCTGGTCATGGCCGGTGTCTTGGCATCAAGGGACTCCGACTAGCGTGAGCCACCGATCTGGCGGGCCCGGCACGACCGGTGCCCGATCCGGTGTCCGGCCGCTGGAAACCATTGTTGGCGGCGCCATCTCGAGCTCGAGGACGCAACGCGTGGATCTGTACGAGTACCAGGCGAAGGACCTGTTCGCCAAGCACGGAGTGCCCACCCAGACCGGCATCGTCGTCACGACGCCCGAAGCCGCCAAAGAAGCCGCTGAGAAGATCGGCACCACGGTCGTGGTTAAGGCTCAGGTAAAGGTCGGCGGTCGCGGCAAGGCCGGCGGCGTCAAGCTCGCCTCGACGCCTGACGAGACGTTTGCCAAGGCCAGCGACATCCTCGGTCTCGACATCAAGGGCCACATCGTCGGCAAGGTGTTGATCACCGAAGCCAGCGACATCGAGGAGGAGTACTACGTCTCCTTCCTCCTGGACCGTGCCAACCGCACCTACTTGGCGATGGCCTCAGTCGAGGGCGGCATGGAGATCGAGCAGCTCGCAGTCGAGCGCCCCGACGCGTTGGCCAAGGTTGCGGTCGACGCGCTCATCGGTGTGACGCCGGAGAAGGCCGCGGAAATTTCCGACGCTGCTGGCTTCGCCGCTGACATCCGCCCGCAGGTGATCGACATCCTGCAAAAGATGTGGGTCGTCTTCACTGAAGAAGACGCGACGCTGGTTGAGGTCAACCCGTTGGTGAAGGATCCCAGCGGCCAGATTCTGGCGCTTGACGGCAAGGTGTCGCTCGATGAGAACGCTGCCTTCCGTCACCCCGATCACGCTGCGCTTGTCGACGATACCGAGACCGACGCCCTTGAGCTTGCGGCCAAAGACAAGGGACTGAACTACGTCAAGCTCGACGGCGAAGTGGGCATCATCGGCAACGGTGCTGGATTGGTCATGTCGACCCTCGACGTCGTCGCTTACGCCGGTGAGGAGTTTGGCGGCGTCAAGCCGGCCAACTTCCTCGACATCGGTGGCGGTGCTTCGGCGCAGGTGATGGCTGATGGTCTCGAAATCATTTTGGGCGACCCGAGCGTGAAGTCGGTGTTCGTCAACGTCTTCGGCGGCATCACCGCATGCGACGAGGTGGCCAACGGAATCGTTCAGGCCATCGCCCTGATTGCCGAGCATGGCAAGGCCATCGACAAGCCGCTCGTCGTGCGTTTGGACGGTAACAACGCCGATCTCGGCCGCACGATTCTTTCCGAGGCCAACCTCAGCGTCGTCACTCTTGAAGACACCATGGACGGTGCCGCGCGACGCGCGGCCGAGCTCGCCGCAGCGGCGAAGTAAGGGGCGCGCGCAATGGCGATCTTCCTCAACGAAAACAGCAAGATCCTGGTCCAGGGCATCACCGGATCAGAGGGCACCAAGCACACCCGTCGCATGGTCAAGTCGGGCACAAACATCGTCGCCGGCGTCACCCCCGGCAAGGGTGGTCAAGATGTCGACGGCATCCCGGTGTTCAACAACGTCGGTGAGGCCGTGGCCGCCACCGGTGCCGATGTGTGTGTCGTCTTCGTTCCACCGAAGTTCACTAAGGGTGCTGTGATCGAGGCCGTCGACGCTGGGGTTCCGCTCGTCGTCGTCATTACCGAAGGCGTTCCGGTCAAGGACACTGCCGAGTTCTTCCAGTACGCCGAGAACTCCGGCACCACCCGCGTCATCGGCCCGAACTGCCCCGGACTGATCAGTCCCGGAAAGTCGAACGCCGGAATCATCCCCGGCGACATCACCAAGGCCGGTCGCATCGGTTTGGTCAGCAAGTCAGGCACGCTGACCTACCAGATGATGTACGAACTTCGTGACCTCGGATTCTCGACGTGCGTGGGCATCGGCGGCGACCCCGTCATCGGCACCACCCACATCGACTGCCTCCAGGCGTTCCAGGACGATCCCGAGACCGATGCGATCGTCATGATCGGCGAGATCGGTGGAGACGCTGAAGAGCGCGCCGCCGCGTTCATCAAGGACAACGTCACCAAGCCGGTCGTCGGCTACGTCGCTGGCTTCACCGCACCTGAGGGCAAGACGATGGGCCATGCTGGCGCCATCGTCTCTGGCTCGTCGGGCACGGCGCTGGCCAAGCAGGAAGCCCTCGAAGCCGTGGGCGTCAAGGTGGGCAAGACGCCGTCCGAGACCGCCCGCTTGATGCGCGAGATCATCGAGTCCCTCTAACCCCCCCAACACCCGATTGCGGTGCTCAGCGAAGCGTTTCCTGGCGGATTCGCTTCGCTGAGCACCGCAATCGCTGTTTGGGGGCGGCGTTGCGTTGCGAGGTCGACGGCGTCCGCGCTGCGAGGATCGGTCTATGACTTCCCTCGACGATCGCGCGACCTTCAACGGCTCGCGCGTCGAGCGGGGATCGCGCACTGCACGGGGGTCGGAGTCCGCACGGGGGTCGGAGTCCGCACGGGGGTCGGGGCCGACTGGTGACGCAGAAGCGCCTCGTCCGATCGGTGTCGCCTCGCTGATCGCAGCGCTCTGGGCCACGA
>Ga0105047_10016073_pt1 | contig 11755 bp, 9 predicted proteins | sample MAT04_FD_78384 | JGI IMG/M metagenome (GOLD analysis project Ga0105047, IMG submission 78384) | Freshwater microbial communities from Lake Fryxell liftoff mats and glacier meltwater in Antarctica - MAT-04 (megahit assembly) | ecosystem: Environmental > Aquatic > Freshwater > Ice > Liftoff... | reverse complement strand
GGCCAGGCTGTCGTAGGTCAACATCCCCCGCAAATGCATGCCCACTGAAGCTTCATCGATTCCAACGGTGACAGTCGCGATAAACGCCAGGATCAGCCCGATCAGCGAAACGAATGCGCTGGTGGCATTCAGCTTGCGCGAGACGAATGGGGACAAAAGCACCGCGACGATCGTCGCAATGAGGATGATCTCACCCATGAATGGGCGCAGGCTTGCACCCGGCGTGGTCCACCCGGGAACAAAAGGCTTTTCGATCATTGACAGAAGTTCAATCACAATACCTATCCACCGGCGTGGTCAGCTTCGCTGACCGCGTTCACAAAACTCATCCAAATAACTTAAACAGTGCCAACACCGTGGTGTTCGTCATCGAAAACACAAACATCGTTGGAAGGATCCCAAGGAGAATCGCCATGATCGCAAGAGGAGTCAGCACAGTGAGTTCCCTTCCGCTCACGTCGGCGAACCCTTTGTATTCCTCTTTCTCAGGACCGAAATAAACCCGCTGAATGGTCCAGAGCATATATCCCGCGGTGAGGATGACACCAAAGCACGCGATGACCGCGAAGGTGCGGATGAGGTTGGGGTCCGCACCGTTGCGCATCAGCACCGAATCCTTGCCCGCTGCCTGAAAAGCGCCGATCAGTACGAGGACTTCGCCGATGAATCCGCAAAGCCCGGGCAGTCCAAGATTCGCCATCATTCCGACTGTCGACAACCCGGTATACACAGGCATCGTTGTCGCGATTCCGCCAAAGCGGTTCAAGTCGCGGTGATGGGCCCGTTCGTAAACCACGCCGACGATAAAGAACAGCATCGCGCTGGTGATCCCGTGGGCAATCATCATGAACAGTGCGCCATTGACGGCTGCGTCGGTCATCATCGAAGCGCCCAGGACCACCAGTCCCATGTGCGACACGGATGAATAAGCGACGAGACGTTTGAAATCCGTCTGGCTCATCGCGCACAGCGCGCCGTAGATGATGCTGACAACACCCACCAGCGCCACCAGCCACCATAATTCCTTTGCTGCCCCGGGATAGAGTGGATATGCCACGCGGAAGATGCCATAGCCACCCATCTTCAGGAGGATGGCGGCAAGGATCATCGATATGGGCGTGGGCGCTTCCACATGGGCATCCGGCAGCCAGGTGTGAAGCGGAACGCTGGGCACCTTCACGCAGAACCCCAGCATCAGCAATGCGAAGAACACCGGTGCAACCTTCGGCGCACCAGCGAGAATCGCACCGAATTTTTCCTGAAAAGCAGGTGATGCCAGTTTCACCAGGTCAAACGTGCCATTTGGCACAATCTGGCGGCTGTATAGATAGGTGCCGATCAGAACGATCAACAGGCCGATCGAACCGAACAGTGTGTAAAGGAAAAACTTGATCGCGGCATATTCGCGTCTGGGCCCGCCCCACATGCCGATCAGGAAATACATCGGCAGCAGCGAGATCTCGAAGAAGACATAGAAAAGAAAGAAGTCGAGCGCGATGAACGTCCCCAGCATGCCGGTTTCCAGCAGCAGGAAGAGGCTCATGTAACCCTTGACCGACTTATCGATATTCCACGATGCCACGCACGCCAGCACCGTAATGAAAGTCGTCAGGAGGACGAGGGGAAGCGAAAGACCGTCAACGCCTACGCGATATTCAATGTTGAACGCGGGTATCCACTTCACCGCCTGCACAAGCTGGATGTTGCCGCCGTCCGATTCATACGCGTAGCCTTCGCCTTTGGAGAAGTCGAACATGAAGAGCGCGATGATCGAAACCAGAAAAGCAGCGAGGGTTGTCCCAAGCGCAGTCCACCGCATGCTTCTCTTGGTGTTGCAGAACAACACCAGGACCGACCCCACCAGCGGCAGGAAGATCAGGATCGTGAGGATGTGTTGTCTGAGAAATTCCATACCGTTACTTTCGTTCTAAGTCACATCCGTCGGCGTGTGGACTTTAATCACATGCTGACTCAAGTCAGCACGCCGGTTACATCAGCACCACAAAAACCGCGCCTGCCACGCCGATCGTGACGGCGGTCATCAACACCATGACATACACACGCACCCGCCCGGTCTGCGGCGTGCGGACCACTTCGCCCAATCCATGGGCAAAATCCGCAGCGCCGTTCACGGCGGAATCAATCACGTGCTGATCGTACCAGCCGATTCCGGAACTCAACGTCCTCACAGCTTTCGCGACGCCATTGACGATTCCATCGATCACATACTGATCGAACAGCCCGCACAAAACCGCCACGCCCCGCGTGCCCATCACGAAGACCCAGTCATACAGGTCGTCGATGTACATCCTGCGCACCAGCCAATGGTGAATCCATCGAAGGGGTGCAAATCGCATGAAGACGTTGACCACCGCGTAGGCGCGCAGATAGAGCAGCACGCCCGCACCGATCCCGATCAGCCAGGCAAAGCCGATCGTCTTATGCATCGTGTGCTCACCGGCTTCAACCTGCTCAGCGATTTCGGAATGGAGGGCAATGCCTTCCTCACGGTCGCCCGTAATCGCTTCAAGTTGGGCAGGCGTTGGCCAGGCGGTTTGATACGCGGAAACGGTATATGCGGTCTGTTGTTCCTTCTGTGCAGCTTCGATGGTCTCACGAACCTTGAACAGATTTCCCCCGAAGATGCTCGCGATTGCCAGGGCCACAAGGGGTAGCCAGAGAATGGGAGACTCATACGCGTGATCGTACAGATGCTGATTGCGCGGTTTGCCCCAGAAGGTCAGCATCCAGCAGCGCGTCATGTAGAACGCGGTGACATAAGCGATAATCGCAGGCGGAATAAAGAACAACCAGTAAAGTGCTGAAGTATGCTCGCCAAGATGCCCAAAAGCAGCCGCATGGGCGAGGATGAGGTCTTTACTGTAATAGGCGGAGAGAAACGGCGTTCCCGCAATGGCAAGCACGCCGACACCAAAGGTGATCGCCGTCGCCGGGATCTTCCGCCACAACCCGCCGTAGTCAGACAACTCCTGGTGATGATGCATCGCGTGAATCACGCTGCCCGATCCCAGGAAGAGTAGCGCCTTGAAGAACGCGTGCGTGATGAGGTGAAACAATCCCCCCACCCACGATCCGATGCCCAGGGCGAGCATCATATAGCCCAGTTGCGAGAGCGTTGAATACGCAAGCACCTTTTTGATATCCGACTGCGCCACCGCGATCAGCGCCGCCATCGTCAGGGTGATGCAGCCGATGGTCGCAATGACCAGTTTCGCGTCGGGCGTGAGGATCGGGAAGATTCGTCCAACCAAATACACCCCCGCCGCAACCATGGTGGCGGCATGGATGAGCGCGGACACAGGCGTCGGGCCTTCCATCGCATCGGGCAGCCAGACATGCAGCGGAAACTGGGCGCTCTTGCCCACTGCGCCGCAGAACAGACCGATGCCGATGATGGTCATCATCGACGCTGTAATCAGCACCGTGCCCTGATACATCACATCCCCGCCCTGCTGTGCAGAGCTAAGCATGATCCACAGGTTCGGCAGCGATGCGTTGCCGACATGATACACCAGAATTCCAAGGCCGATAAGGAACCCAAAATCCCCCACGCGATTGGTGACGAATGCCTTGATCGCGGCGTTGCTTGCGGATTTTTTCTCGTACCAGAAGCCGATCAACAGGTACGAGCACAGCCCCACCAGTTCCCAGAAGACAAACAATTGAATCAGGGTTCCGCCGAGCACTAATCCCAGCATCGAGAAACAGAACAGCCCGAGATACGTGAAGAATCGCGCGAACCTCGGATCTCCGCGCATGTATCCGATGGAGAACACGTGGATTAATGTCGCGACGCCAGTGACCATCGCGAACATCACCATGGTCAGGGAATCGACATAAATCCCAAGATCAAGGTATCCGGGATGATCTTGGTTCAAGCCATTGGGCGCACCAGCGTGACCGATGGGAAGCCAGGGATACGTGATGTTGATCGGCGCGACGCCAAATCCCCAGGGTTTGCCTTCATAAGTTCCCCCGTTCAACCAGCTGAAGGTTGCGCCCGTCGAGCAAAGAAACCCGACAAAGATTGCGAGGGTTCCGAGAATCCCTGCAAGCGGGTAGCCCATGCGCTTGCCGACAAACACCAGCAGCGTAAACGACGCCAGCGGCACAAGCGTCGCGATCAGAAGTAGGAGGGCCGGAGTTGGCATTTGGGTCTCTTCATGTTTCATGTTCCATGTCTTCAATGCTGAAACATGAAGACATGAAACATGAAGAATATTTCTATCCTTTCAAATTCCGTGCCCGCTCAACGTCAATCGTGTTGAAGTTGTTGTAGAAGTTCAAAAAGATCGCCAGCGCCACCGCAGCTTCTGCCGCTGCGAGGACGATGATGAAAAGGGCAAAAATCTGACCATCGAGCGCAGGAGCATTTTCTGTGCCACCCCAACTGAAACGGTTGAAGGCAACCAAGTTCAGCGTGGCTGCATTCAGCACAAGCTCGACACCCATGAGGATGCCGATGGCATTTCGTTTAAGCATCATCGTCATGATCCCGCAGGCAAACAGAAACGCCGCAAGGACGAGATAATGGTGAAGATGGACGGCTGCGAGGATCATATTCATGTGGCACGGGCGTCCCGCACGTGCAATTGCGGCTTTTGCCGCTGTTTGAATTTCCGAGTCGCCAAAGGCGACAAACGCACGTGCGGGACGCCCGTGTCACGTTGCTATTCCTTCTTCCTTCCCTTCGCCAGATATGCTGCTCCGATCATCACGACCAGCAACACCACACTGACGAGTTCAAACGGCACGAGATAATCGCCCAGCAGCGCCTGTCCGAGCGCCGTCATTGGATACACACCCTCACTCGACATTTGCGAAGGCACTTTTGTTTTAACAATCCCGACGACCAGTGAGCCAAGCACGACGATGCCCAGCACGCTGGCGATAGCCACTTCAATCGCTTTGGGTTCAAACCTGCTGAATGGGCTTTTGCTGGTTAACATCACCCCGAAGATGATCAGCACCAGCGTTCCGCCAGCGTAGACCACCAGTTGGACCGCCGCGAGGAATTCGGCGCGAAGCAGGAAATAAAGCGCGCTCACGCCCAGCAGCGTGAAGAACAGGCAGACCGCCATGCGGACGATGTTCCTGGATAGCACCACGCCCACCGCCGATATCGCGGTGATAGCGCCGAAGATATAGAACAGTCCCGCGGTGATATCGATCTGCGGAGGCTGTGCGAGGATCAGATTCACGCGGCTCCCATCTCGATGGGCGCGGGATCGGTCAGCCGTTGCTTGATCCCACGGCCGGTCGTGAAGGCGTAGCCGATCCAGAGCAACGTCGCGGCAAATCCAGCAACTCCGATCAGCGCGAGAATGGACTGCACCACGAGTGAGAATAATGCATTTCCCGCGGGCGATCCTGTCCAAGCTTCGAGCGAGAACGGTGCATATTGCATCCACGGAAGCCCGGGTCGATCCGGCACAAACAACTGCCAAAGTGCCGCCCCCGCCAGCAGGACACACGAGCCGGGCAACAGGACCTTGATGCAGGCGTACAGCACCTGGTCGATCCTCGGCCGCGGAAGCGTCCAGCGGAGCCACATCTGCACATAGACGATGATTAAAGCCTTGGTCACAAAAATCCCAACGGCGATAAGATTCAGCACGAGAAGCTTGCCGATATTCGCATCATCGCCAATCCACTTTGCGTAGTAATGGCCGATGAGTCCAAATGGGTCGTTCCAAGCGCCAAGAAACAACGCCGCGCAAATTCCGCCGACCACAAACATCGAACCATATTCCGCAAAGAAGAAAAACGCCCATCGCAGACCGGAATACTCAGTGTGGAAACCCGCAACCAGTTCAGATTCGGATTCAGGAAGATCGAACGGCGCCCGCTTGTTGCTGGCGAGGGAGGCGACAAAAAAGACGCCAAACGCCAGGAAAGTGAAAGGATTGCGGAAGACAAACCAGGTATGAATGCCCCCACTCTGCAAATGACCGAGCTGCACAAGGTTCAACGTACCCGCCGCACAGATCGCGACGATGATGGCGATTCCCAGCGGAATTTCATAGCTGACCATCTGCGCCGCTTCTCGCATCGCCCCATAGACCGACCATTTGTTGTTGCTGGACCAGCCGGCGAGGATCACGCCCATCACTTCAATGGACAAAATCGCCAGAATCCAGAACACGCCGCTGCTCAGGCGCGGTTCAAAGACCATGTTGGGTCCGTAGGGCAACGCAAGCCACGCGGCGAACGCCGGGGCAAAGGCAAGATAAGGTGCGATGCGGAAGAGAAGCTTATCCGCTTCCGCCGGGCATAAATCCTCTTTTCCGAGAAGCTTAATCCCATCTGCGAGAGACTGCAGGATGCCAATGGGCCCCACCCGGTTCGGCCCGAGACGCGCCTGAATGTGCCCTGCAACTTTTCGCTCCCACCAGATCGCAAACATCGCAAAAAGCAGAACCGCGGGCGTGAAAATCACACCCACAAGCAGCGAGCTATAGAGAACGTCGAAAAAACTCCCCGAAGTGGGAATGTGCAGGCGTTCCAGAAAACTGCCGCAATGCTCCAACAGCCAGCGCTGCACCAGGTAATCGGATGCGGGACCAGTTGATTCTGCCAGAATTGCAATACTCATCTCAGGTCTTCAACGTACGAGCCATATCGCAAATTGAATACCATCGCGTTCTAGTGAGATGAAGATTCCATGTCAAGAAAACAGAGCGCTCACTTTTGCCGCACAGATGAAGTCGTTTTCGCTCAGTCCATTAACCGAGTGGGTGGAATATCGCACTTGCACCCGATTGTACCCCACTATCATGTCAGGATGATGGTCCTCCTGATGTGAAATGAATGCCACCGCGTTTACAAAGGCCATGGCTTGGTAGTAATTCTTGAACTCAAAAGACCTGGCGATCGTTCGCTCTTCCCGCTTCCACCCGGGAATCTCGGTCAACAGCATATCCGCAGCCGCATCCGCAAGGGCATGCGAGCCGGTTTCCACGAGCGAACACTTTCGGCGAAGCAGTTCTGTTGTAGCCATCGGAAGACTCCAATCAAGAGCAAAAGTTGATTGTTGATTGTTGGATGTGGAATGTCGAATGTCGAATCTTGATTGTGAATTATCCGCTGCCGACTGCCTCAGAGCCTCGTTCGATCTGACAATGTCATTGTCGGTTCCCATGGCGATTGAGTGTAGCAAATCGCGCCTTAGAGGCCGAATTTCAATGTCTGGACATTGTTCCTATCTTTGCTATATTACATGGCTCGCCACTTTGCCGGGTGTTCCGGTTCGAAGTCCAAAGGGCGAAATGGTTTCAACCCGGGTTGAGCGGCCCGGTCCCCTCAAACGCTCAAGCAATACAATGGTTGATTACAATCTCTTGAACTCCCTTGGCGACATCGATGCCGAAGTAAATGCAGCCGTCGCCACCGCACTCGGCGATGCAGCCGACGATCTCAACAAGCTGGTTAAAGGCGACGAAGTACAGGACTTCGTTCCCGGCAACATCCTCAAGGGCAAGATTTCCGGGATGGCGGGCGATGACTTCGTCATCGAACTTGGGCTGAAATCTGAAGGCATCCTCGAACGCGGCGATTTTGATGAGCCTGAGAATGTCAAAATCGGCGACACTGTCCAGGTCCTTCTGGAAGATGTCGAATCGGAAACCGGTCTGGTGAAGATCAGCAAGCGCAAGGCTGATCGAATCATCAACTGGGAATCGATCATGAAGAGCAAGAAGGAAGGCGACCCGGTCGCCGGCAAGGTCACCAAGAAAATCAAGGGTGGCTTGCTGGTGGATATCGGCGTGCCAGTCTTCCTTCCGGCTTCGCAGGTGGACATTCGTCGCCCCGGTGAAATCTCCGATTGGATCGGCCGCACCATCGACGCGGTCATCCTGAAGATCGACGAAGAACGCCGCAACATCGTCATCTCCCGCCGCAAGATGATCGAACAGCAGCGCGAAGAGCTGAAGAAGAAGACACTCGAAGGCATCACCGAAGGCACAGTCATCAAGGGTATCGTCAAAAATATCGCCGACTTCGGCGCATTCATCGACCTTGGCGGCATCGACGGTCTGCTGCATATCACCGATATGTCATGGGGCCGCATCAATCACCCCAGCGAAATCCTCAAGATCGATCAAGAAATCGAAGTCAAGGTTCTTTCGATCGACAAGGACAAGGAAAAGATCGCCCTCGGCTTGAAGCAGAAAGACGCTTCGCCGTGGGAAAACATCGAAACCAAATACCCCGTCGGCAGTGTGCACGAAGCGTCCGTGGTCAACATTATGTCCTACGGCGCGTTCTGCAAACTGGAAGAAGGCGTTGAAGGCCTCGTTCACATCTCCGAGATGTCCTGGACGAAGCGGATCAACCATCCTTCCGAAGTGGTGGCGCAGGACCAAAAGGTCAAGGTCAAGGTTCTCGAAATCAACAAGGACAAGCAGGAAATCTCGCTCGGCATGAAGCAGGTCGAGGAGAACCCCTGGGAACGCGTTGCCGAGAAATATCCGCCGGGCTCGGTGGTCAAGGGCAAGGTTCGCAACATCGCGAACTATGGCGCATTCGTCGAGATCGAAGAAGGCATCGATGGCCTTCTGCACGTATCAGACCTTTCCTGGACGAAGAAAGTCGGACATCCGTCCGAGGTCCTCAAGAAAGGCGAAGAAGTGCAGGCGGTCGTTTTGTCGGTCGATCAGGAGAAGCAGCGGATTGCCCTGGGTCTCAAGCAGATGCAGGAAGATCCTTGGACCAGCGTTATCCCGCAGAACTACCGTCCGGGCATGGTCGTCAGAGGTCATGTCACGAAGATTGCCAACTTCGGCGTGTTCGTGGAACTGGAACCGGGCTTGGAAGGTCTGCTGCATATCTCGGAAATCTCCGATCAGAAGGTCGAGAAGCCCGAAGACATGCTCAAGATCAGCCAGGAAGTGGAAGTGAAGATTCTGCGTGTGGATTCGGATGAGCGGAAGATCGGCTTATCCCTCAAGCGTGCACAGTGGGCGCAAGAGGAAGAGAAGCGTGAAGAAGTACGTGCCGAACGCACCAAGGCCAAGGGCCTGCGTGGCGGTCTGGAAGGCGTCGAAGAGACGCACGGTTTGGGCGACCTCAAGCTCGGACGGTAAGTTTTGTCAGCAACGTCATTTAATGAGCAGCCCCGGATGCAAATCCGGGGCTGTTGTGACGAAAGCCTTGTGTGCACCTTGCCTTGTTTATGCTGAGCAATCCGGCGACCACCGCTCCGCGAAAGCCACCTGATCGCTACACAGGCGCGTCACACCCCGCGACCATCCTTCAACGTCAATCAACACCGCAAGTTCCGGTTCGGCTGTCTTTTGAGCATTGAGGCTCTTCGGAGAGGGGTCATGTCCCTGCCCACGGGAAGTTACGGTCCGCGGCGAAGCATTGCTTCCAAGCGGGCATGCTCATCGGCGGCGCAGGATCTGGTGGGCTTGGGCTTCGTAGGACATCGCGACGGCGAGGTTGCCGGTAATCAGCGAGGCGCGCGACTTTTCGCGCAGGGACCAGGCGCGCGAGGCAAGCCGCATCAGTTGCTTCAGGTCAGTTCCACATCTCTGGCAAATCTCCATGCCGCGAAAACCGGCGCCGCACACCGGACACCTCTGCGTCGTCGATGGTATGGACATTGATCGTCTTACCTGCCTTCAATAAAAAAGAGAAACTCACTGATTGCCTTGGCCGATTCATTGAGCAATGCGGCGTTGCCATCCTGCATGGCGGCGCAAACGGCTTCAATCAGGTTGAGGGCCTCTTCACGATCTTCCGAATGCATCGCGTCAAGCTTGGCGCGGCAACGGTCGATGAGCGTTTGTGCGGCGATGGTGTCGGCGCCGATGCCAGGATCGGATGTCGGCGAGTCGATCTCCGCGATCGCACCGCTGGGGGACTGCGCGCCGGCGTCATCATCAACAGGTGCTTCGCTCAATCTGCTGGCAAACAGGCGGTCAAGCTCCTGCTTGCTCCTCATCAGTTCCGCGCCATCGCGTTTGCGGACGGCACCGGTGATGCTGATGTGCTTGCTCAGTCCCGTTTCCTTTTCGATCGCCGTAACGTGCAGGATCCCGTCCAGGTCAAGCCGCATCCTGCACAGCACGGAATTGGGTCCCGCGACCGGCTTGAGTCCTTCAACCATAAACTCGCCCAGGTGCAGATTTCTCATCGCGTCGGGATCGTCGCCTTGATAAATCGGCAACTTCACTTCGGTCTGGTATTCGTAGGAGGTGAAGTATTCTTCGGTACGGGTGACCGGTAACGGCGTGTTGCGGTGGATGATCGGACGGTAGCAATGTGGATACTCGACGCCATGATATTCCCCGAGATAGCTGGGCCCGAACGAAAACGGGGAGACATCGACCAGCACCTGCTGGATGTCATGGCCCGCGAGCCGGCTTGCAAGGACGCCGGCACCCAGCGCCACGCAAAGATCGGGATGCAAGTCCTGCCTGGGTGTTTTCCGGCAGAGTTTCTCCAGAAGTTGCACGACCAGCGGGGTGCGAGTCGATCCGCCAACGAGCAGAATTTCGTCCAGCGCACTGGGAACAAGCCCTGCATCCGAAAGCGCTCGGCTGGCGCTGTCCAGCGTTTGCTCAAGCAGCGGCCGAATCATGCCTTCATAGTCAACGCGGGAGATTTCCGCCTGCAGGCTCAAAGGTCGGCCGTCGACGACGATCAATGACTCTTCGCGGATGGTTGCGAACGGCTCGTAACTGAGCTGCTTCTTTGCAGCCTCGGCGGCCCACCAAAGCCGGGCATACGCGCCAGGGCTGCGGTCTCGCAGATCGATGTTGTGCTGCTCGCGGAAGAGATGCAGGAGATGATCGACCAGCTTCTGGTCGAAGTCATCGCCGCCCAGGGCATTGTTTCCGTGGCTGGCGAGGACTTCGGTGACTTGGCCATCGATGCGGACGATCGAGACGTCGAGCGTGCCCCCGCCGAGGTCGTAGATCATGATGGTTCGGCTGCCCGTGGAATCGAGTCCGTAGGCAAGGCTTGCGGCGGTGGGTTCGTTGATCACGCGGACGACTTCAAGACCCGCCAGCGCGCCGGCTTCGCGTGTTGCCTGGCGCTGGGCGTCGGAAAAATAAGCCGGCACGGTGATGACCGCCTTGGTGACGCTCTTTCCGAGCCGCAGTTCGGCCCAGCGGACCAATTCCCGCAGGATCAGTGCCGAGACTTCCGGAGGCGTGAACGATTTGTCGCCGAGCGTGACCGATTGCGTACTGCCCATCAGCCGTTTAACGCTCTTGATGGTCCGCTCTGGAAACAGCAACATTTGATTGCGCGCGGCCTCCCCGATCAGCAGTTCTCCCGACGTGGATAAACCGACGCAACTCGGGAGCATCGATTTGGAATCGTACTCGATCACCTGCGCTTTGCCGTCGATAAAGGCGGCGATCTCGGAGTTTGTCGTACCCAGATCGATGCCGACGATGATTTCAGATTCTGCTTCGCTCATGGAATTTACCTGCCGTTCTATGTCTTCTGGGCCTTGCTGACGGTCACTTGCGCCGTCGCTTTGACGTTGCCATTGAGAGCATACCCGCTGCGCTGGACCGCCAACACCGTGCCGGGCATGGCTGAATCGTCTTCTCGAACCTCGACCGCGGACATGCGCCGCGGATCGAACGGCTCACCAATTTCACCGATCCGTTGCACGCCCCACCCCTGCAGCGCCGCGGAAAGACGCCCGAGCGTCAGCGCGCCAGCATCGCGCAACGCCTCTGCGGGGGAATTCAACTGCTGCGACTGCCGC
>Ga0105047_10016069_pt1 | contig 11758 bp, 10 predicted proteins | sample MAT04_FD_78384 | JGI IMG/M metagenome (GOLD analysis project Ga0105047, IMG submission 78384) | Freshwater microbial communities from Lake Fryxell liftoff mats and glacier meltwater in Antarctica - MAT-04 (megahit assembly) | ecosystem: Environmental > Aquatic > Freshwater > Ice > Liftoff... | reverse complement strand
TTGCAGCATCGTCCAGCGCCCTTGCAGGCGCGGCTGGTAGGAGCCATAGACCGCCGCAAAATAGCCCTGCTCCGTCTGCCACAGCTCCTTCTTGCCAGCGTTGTATTTTTTGAGCAACGCCATGAGCGCATCCATGGTCGTGCGCGCCAGCCAGAGGTCGCCGTTGGTGCCGTTGTAGGAGTGGAAGGAGAAGGCATCCACGTAGTCTGCACCGCCGGCCTGGAGGAATTCCTCGATGAAGCCGAGCCCGGCCTGGAGCGGGTTCAGGCAGACCGTGCCCGGCCCCGTCACTTTCAGGCTCGGGTCCACCGACTTCACCGTCCGGTGAAAATCCATCATCTCTTTGGCCAGGAAATCCCCGCCGTTCGAGCCGCCGTTCGGTTCGTTGCGCGGCTCGTAATACTTCACGACGTCCTTGTAGCGCTCGACGATCTTTTTCATGTTCTCGAGTTGCCCCTTGGTGCCGTTGGAAAAGGCAATGAGCAGGTCGCGCGGGCGGGCCGGATCGCGCCCGAGCTAGAGCGCTTTATCGACCCCGATCTCGGCATCCAGTTGCTTGATCGTTTGCTCCAGCTTGGAGGCATCGGCGGAATGCCGGCGCGGCCCCATGCCGCTGACCGCCCGCATCACACCGTCTCCCGCGGGATTCGGTTTCGGAAATCCCTCGGCGACCGGCTTCGGAAAATTCGGGTCGTCGCGCACGACGACAAACATCGTTCCTCCGATCCCATCGCCGTACCACTGGCGAAACTGCCAGGCGTTGCGCACGGCTGCGTCTTCTTTCCCGGTCGATTTGTCGCCATCGAGCAGCTTTTCCTCCGCCGATTTCTGCGCACCGGGATCCTTCATCGGCTTGCCGAACACATAGAGCTTGTACCAACCCGGCGGCTGGCTCTTCACCGGCAGCGACTCCCCGGCCACTGGACCTTTTTCCAATACTTCGCCCCAGTAGTCGCGCACCTCGTAGCGATCCCACGGCGGCGTCTTCAGCTTCGGCGACGCCGTCAGCTTGAACGCGATATTTTCTCCCACGTAGAAGAGCGGATTTCTCCGGCCCGATTCCACTTTCTCCTGATCCACCGGACCTTGAAAAAGGAAGCCCTTCTTCGGCGGTTTCAGTTCGTCGGCGGGCGCGGCGACCGACCCGGAAAACGCGCGAGGACGGCGAGCAGCAGGAGGCTTTGTTTGATCATAAATTCCTGGGGTTAGTGAGTGGTGACACCGCGCGTCCCGATGAGCAGCAGGCCCGCGGTCGTTTGTTTCACGCCGACGATCTCGCCCAGACTTTCGGGCAATGGGCTCGTCCCGGCCGGTTGGCCAGCCGCATCCCAGCGGCCGAGACGGCGCGGTTTGCGCTCGATGAACCAGCACCCGCCATCCGCGGCGTTCGCGAGCAGCAGCGGCATCGGTTCATCGGTGTTCGCTTTCTGCTCGAGCGGCGCGGCGGGGCGGGCGTTCTCGACGGCAAATTCCAGGCGGCCAGTCAGCCGATGGTTCGCGGCGCGGCCCGCGACGTCGGCGATCCAAAGCTTGGACGAGCCGACGGCCACGCTGCCGCCGGAGACCTTGATCTCACCGGCTTTCTGGCCGGTGGCGGTCTTGATGAGCACGATGCCTTCACGCCCTTGCGCACCGTGATAAGCGCTCACATTGCGATAGGGAGCGAAGAGCAGGTGATCCTTCCCAGGCCGATCCGCATGCGGGCGCGGTGGAGAGCCTCGACACGCTCAGCCATTGGGCCAGGCCGGCGCACGGCATCTCCGCGCTGATCGTCAGCAGCAAATCCGCCGGATCGCGCGCCGCATCGACAGTCACGTTCACGACGCCCGACGCGGCATCGCCGTCACCAAGCAAATCGCGGTCGAGGGCGACTTCGTCGATCGTCAGCGCGTGCCCGGGGAGAAGCGGCCACAGACAGGCCAGGATGAGGAGGGAGGGAGGGAAACGTGGCGCGGCGAGACAAGGGGGAAGCTCATGGGGGGATAACGTCGCGAGAATGGCCCGCCTTGCCCCTGGCAGCAACCCTTCCCATCGGGTGGGTGGATAGGGGCCCGCCGGGCTGCACTCTTCGTCTGTCGATGCGCCCGCCTTCTGAGTCGGAACGATGCAGTGGGAGTCCGATCGGCCAGGAAGACCACGCAGAGACGCCAAGGCGCGGAGGGCGCAGAGACCGCCACCGGAAGCCGCACCGAATGGTTGGCGAAAATTTTGTGGCCGGTCCTCTCGGCGTCTCCGCGTCTCCGCGTTTTGAATCCAACCGCAACCGCGCTCGGGCTCTCGGAAAACACCGTCCGCTCCTGCCTCAAAAACATCTTCGCCAAGCTCTAGCCGAACTTCCCCGCGCTGGGGCAAATCTCGCGCAGCTCGCAGGCGGGGCAATCCGGTTGGCGGGCGAAGCAGCGACGGCGCCCGTGCCAGATCAGCCAATGGCTGAAGAGCGTCCAGCGGTCTGGTGGGACGAGCTTGATCAAGTCCTGCTCGATTTTCACGGGATCGATATTTTTCGTCAGCCCAAGCCGCGCGGAGAGGCGCTGGACGTGCGTGTCCACGACCACGCCGACGTTGATGTCGAAGGCGTTGCCGAGGACGACGTTGGCGGTCTTGCGCCCGACGCCGGCGAGGGCGTGCAATGCCTCCATGGTGCGCGGGACTTCGCCGCCGTGCCGCTCGACGAGCGCGGCACAACAGGCGCGGATGTTCTTCGCCTTGGCGCGGAAGAACCCCGTCGTCCTGACCAAATCCTCCAACTGCTCAGGCGGCAGCGCGACGTAATCGGCGGCGCGGCAGCAGACGCGGAAGAGGTTCTTCGTGACGATGTTCACCCGCTTGTCGGTGCATTGCGCGGAGAGGATTGTCGCGACGAGGAGTTCGAGCGGCGTGGTGTAATCCAGCTCGCAATGCGCGTCGGGATAAGTGCGCGCGAGGATCTCGCAGACGGTGGCAGCGCGCTCGCCGCGGGTCACTTTTTCTTGGCGGGCGTGGCCGCGGGCAGCGGGCCAAGGACGGTGAGCCGCTCCTGGGCCTTGGGGGCGAAGTCAGAATCGGGGTATTTGGTGACGAGGGCGGTGTAGGTCTTAATGGCCTCGATCTTCTGTTTCAGCTTAAAGGCTTCGACGGCCCTGGCCTGGCGCTCGGCGGCGGTTTCCTTTTTTTTGCACGCCACGCCTCCGGACAAGAACGCGGCGGCCATCAGGAGGGGAAAAAATTTCTGAAACATGGAGGGGAGAATCGTGGCCGCGTTACTTCCTGGGCGCTTCTTTGGGAGCCGGGGTGGCGGGGATGGGCATCGGGATGTCGCCACTGGCCTGACGTTCGAGCAGTTGTCCGCCTCTCCAGAGACCTTCGGCGGCGACTTTCGGCACGGCACCGTAGAAGACGGAAATCTTGATGAAGTTGTCGATGGCCAGTTCGAAGCGTCCGTTGGCCTCGTGGATTTTTCCGAGGAGGAGCATGGATTTGGCGCGCAGTTCGGCGTTCGATTTTTGTGCGCGAATGACTTCCTGAATGCGCTTGATGGATTCGTCGTCCTTTTGCTGATCGTGGAGTGCGACGGCCGTCCCGTAGTTCACCTCGAGCATCTTCGGCGACCACGGATAGTTGGCTTCGAGATCGGCAAACATCTTGGCGCCCTTTTCTTTGCTGGCCGGGTCGCCCTTTTCCTGGAACGCCTTGCCAAGACCGGCGAGGACGATGGCCTGCGCCTCCTGCACGTCGCGGGGAGCGGCCTTCGGATTGTCACCGGTGATGGGGAAGTCCTGGTTCAGCTTTTCGTAGATCGTGATCGCCTCATCGATTTTCTTGTTCTCGATCAGCGCCTCGCCATAGAGGTCGAGATCCTGGGGGGCAAACTTGAGGTCGGGCTTGTAGGCGGCGGTCATTTGATCGACCGCCCTGGCCTTGTCCTTGATGTAGGTGAAGGACGCGAGGGTGAAGAGTACCTTGGCCTGGGTGCCGGGTTTGTCGGCAAACTTTTGCGCGAGATCCTGGAAGTATTTCTCGAGGTCGGCCTCGGTCTTGAGCTTGGCGCTTTGCAGCAGGCGCTGCACTTCCATGAGGTTGTTCAGCGCCTGGGCGACCTGCTGGCTCTCGGGGAAATTCGTGAGCAGTTTCTCCGCGGCCTCGGCGCTCTTCTCGATGCCTTTCTTCCATTCGGTGCGCTTGGCTTCCTCGATGACGATGTAGTTGCCCTGGGTTTCGGTGTAGCCCTTCCAGAGCGCGCTGAGCTTCAGGAGCGCCTCGGCGGTGGCCGGGTCTGAGGGGCGCTTGGCGACGAAGTCGTCGTACACGGCGATGGCTTCCGGTCCCTTGCCCTGGCTGGTCAGGATCTGGGCGGTGAAATCGTAGGCCTGATAGAGCGACGGGCTGTCCGGATATTGCGCGATGAATTCCTTCATCACCGTGAGGCATTCATCGACCTTCTGCTGGCTGTTGAGGATCTTGGAACGCTCGAAATAGGAGAACGGCGCCGGATCGCTCTTGGGATACTCGGTGGAAAGTTTTTTCAGCGTGATCAGCGCGGCGTCGCTCTGGCCGGTCGCGGCTTGCGACGTGCCGAGGGCCATGAGGACGGCGGGAACATCGTTGCCTTTGGGGAACTTGGTCAGGAAGGACTGGAGCTCGGGGAGGGCCGCTTTCGGGTCGAGACGGGAGAGGAGCTGGCCGACCTGCGCGTGCGACTGCTCGGCCTGCTGGGTGCCGGGATACTTGTCGCGCACGCCTTTGAAGGTGGTCACCGCGTCGGCGGGTTTTCCGGTCTGCACCTGCACGGTGCCGAGGTAAAATTCGGCATCGACCGCCAGTTCCTTGGACGGGTTTTTCGCGAGCGTATCCTTCAGCGCTTTCTCCGCTTCGGCGAATTGCTTGAGTTCGATCTGCGCGCCCGCCCGGGCGAGCACCAGCGTGCCGAAGGCCTTGCCCGTGGGATAAAGCTCCAGACCCTCGTTGAAATACTCGATCGCCTTGTTCGGATCTTTGATCTTCGAGTCGGGATGAAGGTACATCGCGCCCATGATGAGCTGGAGATTCTGCCCGATCGGATCGCCTTTGTAGGCTGCTTGGAAGGCATTGTATTTTTCGACCGCCTTATCCGCCACGTTCTGCGCCGCGTAACTCATGGTTACGAAATAGAGCGCCTGCTTCTTGTCCTCCGGGTCTTCGATGGCGCCCACGCTTTCAAGCTGGGCGTAAAGCACGCGCGTCTCATCCATCTTTCCCTGGGTGAAAAAAATCAGCCCCGACTTGAACATCGCGGTCTGGGTCTGGTCGGTGCGCCCCTCGATCTGCGCGAGCTTTTCTTCCTCCTTCAGAGTGACCCGCTTGTATTTCTCGAAGTTTGCCCTGTCCTTGGCCACGCCCGCTTGGTTCCGCAGATCGGCAAAGAACGCGATGCGCGCCTTCTGGGCCGTGACCACGCGATCCTTGCTGGCCACGGAACGGTAGGCGTCGAGGGCCTTGGCAAAGGTTTCGTTCTGCTTTTGCTTCTGATCGTCGCCGATCATGAATCCGCCCCGGGCGAGGAGCAGTTCGCCGACTTGAAATTGGGAGTCGTTGATCAGCGCGAGGTTTTGGTTCTTCACGATGATGTCGCGGAGAAGCCTCTCCGCTTCGTCATACTGCAAGTCCGCCGTCGGATCCGCCGCGGTCGCCTTCACCATCGACTGGCTGGCCACGGTGGCGAGGGTGAGCGCGAGGAGAAACTGGCTGTCCTGCACCGTCGGGCTCTGCACGAACTTCGTCATGTTCCCGCGGAGCACCTCCATGGCGAGGTCGAATTTCTCGAGCTGGTAAAGCGCCAGCGCCTTGCTGTAGTTCGCCGACTCGGCTTCGTCGCTGGCCGGGTACTTGGTGAGATAGATGTCGAACTGCTTGACCGCATCTTCGAGCGCCGCTTTGCGGCCCGGATCGGTGGGCGGCAGCTTGGCGGCTTTCGCGGCCAGGACCTGCGGCGTCATGCTCAGCGAAAGCTCGAGCAGCGTCGCCAGTTCCGGCGGCAGCGTGCGGCTGTCGGTGACCTTCTTAAACGCCGCCAGCGCGGCGTCGAGATTGCCCGCGAGGTAGTGTGCGTAGCCCGCGCGAAAATTTGCCTCCGGCACGCTCGGCACCTGCGGAAATCTCTTCACCATGTCCTCATAGGTCGCCGCGGCTTCGGCATGTTTGCCCTGGCTGGAAAGCGCTTCGGCATCCTGCATCATCTTCACGTCCAGCGTGGCGGGCGCAGGTGCCTGGGCGGCGGCCGGGCCGGTCGCGAGCACGGAGGTGGCGAGACAGACGATGGCGGAGGGGAATCGGCGGTCGAAGAACATAGGGAGGAGCAAAAGAGTGCTGGAACATACCGAACGGGTTTTCGACTGACTACCCCTTTTCTATGCAAACCGCCCGCGAACGCGCTTTTTTCCTCGCCGGGACGGACGTGGCTGTCGAAGAGAGGCACCACGGGCGCGTCCGCGGCGCCCGATTTAGCACACTACCCGCATGACTGTCGTCACTTTTGCCCTGCCGCAGGAAAGCGGCGATTTCCGCCAGATGCTGCGCGCGGCCGGTGGGCGGCTGGGAGGGGAGGAAATCCGCGTGGCGCATCTCGGGGTCGGGCCCGTCGCGGCGGCGGCGAACGTGCGCCGGCTGCTCATGGCCGGGCGGCCGCGGACGCTGGTCTGTGCAGGCTTCGCGGGCGGGCTGGATGTGCGGGTCCGCACCGGCGACCTGGTGGTCGCGAATAATTTTTCGACGCCCGAATTGCGCAGCCGGGCGCAGGCGCTGACCGGCGAAAAACCGCCCCGCTTCTTTGGGTCACTCGTCAGTTGCGACGCTCCGGTCGAATCCGCCGCCGCCAAGGCCGCGCTCGCGCGGGAAACCGGCGCGCTGGCGGTGGATATGGAAACGGCCAGCGTGGCCGAAGCCTGCCGCGCCGCCGGGGTGCCGCTGCTCGCGGTGCGCGCGATCAGCGACGGGGCGACCACGCCGTTGCCCGTGCCTTTCGCCGAGTGGTTCGACGTGCGCCGGCAGTGTCCGCGCCGCTGGGGCTTGCTGAAGTATCTGGCGCTCCATCCCGAGCGCGTGAGTCCCTTCGTCCATTTCGTGCGCGGCCTCGCCCCCGCCCGAGGTGCGCTCGCGGATTTCCTCACGCGCTTCCTCAAGCAGCCTTCTGAAGAGGCCGGTTAAAGGGTTGGAAGGTCGCGCGAATACGAGGCGAGTTGTCGCTTGGGCAAAATCACGGCGCTTGGTTACGGTGCGCGATGCGCAAAGTTTCGGCGTGGCTCCGCACTCATCCCTGGCTCGCTTCCGCGGGCGGGATTGTGGCCTTTTGCGCCACGCTCCATCTCTTTCTGAACTGGCAGGCCGAGCAGCGCTGGCAGCGCTACGCGGCCGAGGCCCGAGCCCGCGGGGTGCAGCTCACGCTGCCGGAATTTGCCCGGCCCGAAATTCCCGACGAAGTAAACTTCGCGGCGCTTCCGCTGTTGCGGACGGCCTTTTCCAGCGGGGGCCGGAGTTCCTTTGCCTGGCCGGTCACCTCCCGGACCCGGCCCAGCTTTGGCGATGTTCTCCGCGGCGAACGGATCGACTGGACGATCTGGCAGCGTCATTTTCAGGAGGCCGGTTTCCTCACGGAGATTTCCGCCGATCCGGTGCGCGATACCTTGCGTGCACTCGACCACTATGCGCCGCAGTTTGAGCAGTGGAGCCAGTGGCGCACCCGCCCCCAGTGCCGATTCGCTCTCGATCTCGAAGCCGGCGCCGCCATGCCGCTGCCCCACCTCACCGTCTTCATGGATGCAAGCAAGGTCTTCGGTTTGAAGATGCGCGCGCACCTTGCGGCGGGTGAATCCGCCGCGGGTTACGGAGCATTCCGCGAGAACTGGCAGGCTTATCAGGCGCTCCGCTTCGATCCGACGCTCATCAGTGGGCTGGTCCGCATTTCGGTCCTGTCCACGATTTGCGCGCGAGTGGGGGACGGCTTGATGGATCGCGCCTGGGCGGAACCCGAATTGCGCCAGCTCGACGCCGACTTCGCGACCGTGGGTTTGTGGGAAGATTATCGTCTGGCGATGGCCAGCGAGCGGGGCTTTCACAATTCCATCGCCAACTCGCTGGCGGAAGCATCCCCCAGCGCGCGGGGCCAAATGATTGCGACTTTCATAAACGGCGCGCCCGCCCTCGGCACCTCTTCGACGCAGCTTCCCGCAATCGTCGGCACGCTCCTGCCCAAACGCATCTACCGCGACAATCAACTCCGACAGAATCACTATTTCGACGAAATGCTGGCCGGTGTGAGCGCAGACGGCACACGCTTCGATCCCGATCGCCCGACTCCCTCCGCGCCCGAGGCGATCGAGAATCCGGTCGAGCAGTACTATTATTTCCTCAACCGCATTTCCGCGCCGACCTATCGCCTGATCGAGCAGCGCTATCTGGCGCTGAAAATTACGCTCGACCAGATCCGCCTGGCCATCGCCCTGGAGCGCCACCGGCTGGCGCGCGGCGCTTATCCGGAGATGCTCTCCGGGCTGGTGCCCGAGTTTTGTGCCGAGCTGCCACGCGACATCTTTTCCGACGGACTCTATCGCTACCGGCGAACGGACGAGGGCAGCTTCGTTCTCTACTCGCTCGGACAGAACCGTCGCGATGATCAGGGCCGACTCGATCGGACCAAACGAGAAAAGGAGCAACTCGACTCCGTCTGGCTCTACGCACCGCCGCCGTAACCGGGCGGCGCGTTTCTTGACACACCCGCAGCGGCTCACGGAAGGTGCGCGCCCCAGCCATGAAACGCATCCTTTCCGGCATCAAGCCGACCGGCAAACCCCACATCGGAAATTACTTTGGCATGATGCGTCCGGCCATCGACTGGCAGGACCGCGGCGAGGCGTTCTATTTCATCGCGGACTATCACGCGCTGACCACGGTCTTCGATCCGGTGAAGTTGCGCGAATACGTGCGCGGCGTGGCGCTCGATTTTCTCGCCTGCGGGCTCGATCCGGCGAAGGCGGTGCTCTTCCGCCAGAGCGATGTGCCGGCGCACACGGAACTCGCGTGGATTTTGAGCTGCCAGACGCCGATGCCGATGCTGGAAAATTGCCACGCCTACAAGGATCACCTCGCGCGGGAAAAGACCCCGTCGCACGGGCTTTTCGCGTATCCGGTGCTGATGGCGGCGGACATTCTGATTTACGACAGCGACGTGGTGCCGGTGGGACGCGATCAGAAGCAGCACGTGGAAGTGACGCGCGATCTGGCGAACAAAATGAACGGACGATACGGCCCAATCTTCAAAGTGCCCGAAGCCAGTATCCTGCCGACGCTGGCCACGATCCCCGGCCTCGATGGGCAGAAGATGAGCAAGAGCTACGACAACACCATCGAGCTTTTCCTCGAGGAAAAGGCGCTCCGAAAAACGATCATGGGGATCGTCACGGATTCGACGCCGGTGGATGCACCCAAGGATCCGGCCACCTCCTCGATCGTGGCGCTCTACCGTCTTTTTGTGCCGGATGCAGATGTGGAGAAAATGGAGGCCGACTTCCGCGCGGGCGGCATCGGCTACGGCGATTTTAAAAAGCGGCTTTTCGGCGCAATCTGGGACTACTTCGCCCCAATGCGCGCGCGGCGGGCGGAATTGGCGACCGATTGCAGCCATGTGGACCGCGTTCTTGCCGCCAGTGCGGAGCGGGCATCGGCGACCGCGGAGCAAGTAATGGTGCGGGTTCGGCGCGCAGTGGGTCTGCGGGAGTAGGGCATATTTGAACGTCTTGAACACCTCGCCCACCTCCCCGGCGGACCCGGCGGACCGGATGGAGCGGCAAAAAAACAGGGCGAAAAGAATCCGAAATGGAACTGCGTTTTATAAGCAGAAATGCAAAATCTTGCTGTTGCGCGCTCCGGTTTTCGGCTTACGATTCGTGCCCTTGCCAGCCCAAATGTTTGGTCTGCCAAGGAAGTCAGTAATTGTTCAATATGAGCTACCAGAATCCAGGACCAGGCGGGGAGAGAATGGGATCCGAGCCGATTGCGTCTGAAAAAGTCGCCATCGAGCGGAAGATTTTCTTCCTCGACCTCAAAGAGAATCAGCGCGGTCGGTTTTTGAAGATCACCGAAGACGTAGGCGGACGGCGTGACACCATCATGCTCCCGGCTCCGGCCTTTAAGGATTTCCTCGAAGCCTTGCAGCGTCTGGTCGAGTTCGAGGCCAAGCTTTAACCAGCACGGTTTCCACTGCGACTCCTCGCCGCCGGCGCCCGATCCCCCTCGGTCAGGCGCTGGTCACGAGGCAGAATTTGAGCCGCTTCTCGTCAATCGGGAGCGGCTCTTTTCATGCCCGCATGCCGCGCCTGGGCCGGACGGCAGAGCGGGGCGCCAGGCTCAGGCGGATCGGAGTTCGGCGAAGAAGAGCCGGCCGGCACTTGTTTGGAGCGCGCTGGCGACGACGACCGGCATGGTCTTGCCGATGTAGGCGTGCGCATGGTTGACGACGATCATCGTGCCGTCCGGCAGATAACCCACGGCCTGATGAGCGTCGCGCCCTTCCTTGACCAGCGGCAATTCGACCTCATCGCCCGCTGCAAGTTGCGGTTTTAGCGCGCAGGCCAGGTCGTTGAGGTTGAGCACGGTGACGTTTTGCAGCCGGGCGATCGCGCACAGGCTGGAGTCGTTGGTCAGCAACCGGGCGTCGAGCAGCTTGGCAATTTGCGTGAGCTTCGTGTCCACCGGGATCTTTGGGTCGTCCTCCGCCTCGTGGATGGTGACGCTCAGGTTCGGATCGAGTTGCATCCGCTGGAGGCGCTGGAGGGCGAGGCGCCCGCGTTCGCGCTTCTGAGCGTCGCCGGAATCCGCGAGCCGCTGGAGTTCGGCGAGAATGAAACGCGGCACGACGAGCGACCCGCTCAGGAAGCCGGTGCGGCACAGCTCCGGCAGCCGGCCGTCGATGATGATATTCGAGTCGATGACCAGTGGGGCATCCTGCACGGTCGCCTGCCGAAAGCGCACATAAGGGATGATGACCGAGAACTCATCGCGGTTGCTGCGGATGGCCAGCATCATCCCCACGTAGCTGAAGATCGCATAGACCATGAGCCCGCAGACCCACTGCGTTTGCGGTGGGGCCACGGCGAGGATTTTCGAGCTGAGCAGGAGCTTGGAGAAAAGAAAGCCGATGAGCAGGCCGAGGGTCGCGGAGGAAAAGACGCGCAGGGTGAAGCCGTGGAGCAGTCGATCCGCCAGCACCACAATCAGGCTGACCGCGGCCCCCGTCAGCCCGCCCGCCACGGTCGAGCCCAGAATTTCATCCCCGATCATCAACCCGACACAGGCCGAGAAGGTGACGAAGAGAGAGCGAAGCAGATTGATGGTCAGAACGGGAGTCATCGGCAGGATGTTGGCTTTCCTTCTGAGCAAGCGGCGAACCAACGGCCCGCAAGAATGCGCCGCCGGGACGCAGCGGATGAGCCGCCTACGTGAGGCTGCGCACCCTTCTCCCTAGCGTCGCTTCGGAATGGGCGTCGGTGCTGGGGCGGCATCCGGCGCGCCGATCGGCCGGTTTTTGTACCACAGCACCCCGGAACGCCGCATATTTGCGATGAGCGCCTTCAGATCCTCTGCCGTCTGCTTATCCGAGATCAATGTCCCGAGCGCGCCATCGCCGGTGGCCGCCCTGTTCAGGAGATTTCGCGCCGAATCCGAAGCCTTGCGAAAATCCCCGAGCGCCAGCCGCAGGTCACCCGCCGCCCCGTCGATGGTTTTCATCGTACCTTTCGCCGAATCCACGACT
>Ga0105047_10016068_pt1 | contig 11759 bp, 11 predicted proteins | sample MAT04_FD_78384 | JGI IMG/M metagenome (GOLD analysis project Ga0105047, IMG submission 78384) | Freshwater microbial communities from Lake Fryxell liftoff mats and glacier meltwater in Antarctica - MAT-04 (megahit assembly) | ecosystem: Environmental > Aquatic > Freshwater > Ice > Liftoff... | reverse complement strand
CGCCATTTCCAGTGGCAATCGACCTCTACGAAGCCGGCATCACGAAGCCAGCCGAGCTGCGTTTCGACGGGGGCCAACTTGTTCGACGGATCGTCGTCGGCGGGGTCCACACCGAGACGTTCCAGAAACACGTCGTGCAACGTCGGGCTCGCCGACGCCACGTGTTCGAGGTTCGCGAACACGCCTCCTGATCGAAGGAGGCTCCGTACCTCCGCGAAGAGTGATCGTTTGCGTTCGTCCACGAGGTGGTGAATCGCAAAGCTTGAAACCACGGCGTCGAAGCCACCCGGCGGCAAGGACGCAATGTCCGGCAATGGTTCGTCGAGGTCGTGATGGATCACCTCGACGTTCAGGTCACCGCAGAATCGCTCCGTAGCGCGCCGAACCATCTCCGGGGAGAAGTCGGCTGCGACGCCGAACGTGTGCGGGTGGAGGGTGCGCACCAACGCAAGGAGCCGGCCGTCGCCACACCCGAGATCGAGGACCCGATCGACGGCCGGAGGCAAACACGCCAGCAGCTCGGCCTCGCCCTCCGCCCGGTGTGGGATCGTGTCGGCGACGGTGAGGTAGCGCAAGGCATGCTCCGTCTCCGACCACCTGTTGACTGTGGCCGTTGATTCAGTCGGTTGATCCATCGGGCATGTTGACCGCGTCGGCGCACCGGCCGCGATCGATTTTCCGGAGGCGCGGGCCCGGCACCCGACTGGCCCGCAACCAGCTCAAACCGAGAGCGCGGACGCGGTTTCGAGCAGCGAGCGCAGAAGGGGCACTCCGTCGTCGCTTCCGAGGAGCTTGGACACCGCACGCTCCGGGTGTGGCATCAACCCCACCACGTTGCGCCCTTCGTTGCACACCCCGGCGATGTCGTCGATCGAGCCATTGGGATTTTCGACGTAGCGGAGCACGATGCGGTCGTCGCGCTGCAGCTCGGCCAGTGTTTCCGGGCTGCAGGTGTAGTTCCCCTCAAAATGATTGATAGGAATCTGGAGTTCTGCGCCGAGCGTGGCGGCCCGGGTGAGGCAAGAGTCGGTGGTGGCGACCCGGAGCAGGGCAGGCGCGCAGCGGAACTTGAGGCCGGCGTTCTTCTGCAAGGCACCCGGCAGGAGACCGGCCTCGGTGAGTACCTGGAACCCGTTGCAGATTCCCACGACGGGTCCGCCATCGGCGGCAAATGCACCGACGGCACCCATGATCGGCGAGAACCGAGCGATTGCGCCCGGGCGGAGGTAGTCGCCATGGGCGAAGCCGCCGGGAACGATGATGCCGTCGACGCCATTGAGTACGGCATCGCCATGCCACAGGATCTCGGCAGCGCCACCCAAGGAGCGGACGGCTTCCATAGCATCCATCTCGCAGTTCGAACCAGGAAACAGCACCACCCCAATGCGTACCGTCACGCCAGCACACTCTCGAGCGCCTCGATCGAGACGACGGAATCCTCGATCACGGGATTGGTGAGAAAGCGCTTACACATGTCGTCGACCTCGGAGCGAGCGGAGGCCTCATCGACGCTTTCCACGACGAACCGAATCGATTTTCCGACCCGCACGCCCGCTACACCGTCGAACCCCAGCGTGGGCAGCGACCGCTCAATCGTGGCGCCCTGAGGGTCGGCGATCCCTGGACGCAACCGAACTTCGACCTGCACGGAGAACTTCATGGCGCAACTCTCCCACACGGGAGAAGAAGCCCGGGAACCCTGTGCCGAGCCCGTCGATACCCGAGCCTGCACCTCCCCGATCTGTCGGCTCAGAACTTGGCACGCAGCTCGTCGTCGACCAGCACCGGTGCCAGGTCACTCACGTCCAGGGCGGCGGCGATGGTCACGTCGACGGCGAAGGAGCGCTCGATGAGCTCACCGCCGCTGGTGCACGATGCCAGAAACGTGTCGAGGGCGGAGTCGGCGCGGCCGACTGCGGCAACGGCCGCCATCGCCTCGGGCGAGAGGGCGAGGTCGGCGGCGAAATCAGCCAACGCCCCGAGCACCGCACCGGCGCCGACGAGATCTTCCACCGCCACGCGAAGCGGTCCGGTCGCGCCGTGCCAACGCTCGCCCGCCGCCACCACGGCGATCACGGGCTCGGGTCGGTTCCGGGAGTGCCGGAGAGCGTTCCACCGCAGCACCAACCGGGTTCCTGCGCGCAGCCGTCCCAACGACGACGGCGACAGGGTGAAGGGGTGCTCGGGCGAAGGATGCCGCCGAGGCGCCGCCAGCAGAGCGTTTCGAGAGGAGGCGAACTCCTGCTCCGTGCCGTCATGCCAGCGGTAGGGAAGCACCTCTGCCCCCGCCCGATCGCGACATCGACGCTGGTCGAGAACGAAAACACATCGACCACGATCACCACATCAGCAACTGGGGCCAGCCGACGAAGACCCGTCAGGCCCCACTCCAGGCGTAGGCCGAATCCGGACTGGAGCGGAGATTCAGCCGCGTCGGCGACTCCCTGGTCGGGGGGTGCTGATCGGGACCCTGTACTCGGGCCGAGGTCAACCTTCTATCGAACGCCGGGCCAGTCGGCGAACGACCGCCCGGTGATGCGCTCGTAGGCATCGATGTACCTCGAGCTCGTGGCCTGGACCACATCAGCGGGCAGGGCCGGAGGCGGCGGGGTTTTGTCCCAGTCGAGACCGTCGAGATAGTCGCGCACCGGCTGCTTGTCGAACGACGGGGGTGTCGTGCCAGGCACCCACGACTCGGCTGGCCAGAAGCGAGACGAGTCTGGGGTGAGTACTTCGTCGGCGAGCACGAGGTCCCCGTTGACGACGCCGAGCTCGAACTTGGTGTCGGCGATGATGATCCCCCGTTCGGCCGCCCACTCCGCACCCTTGGTATAGAGCTCCAGCGAGAGGTGCCGGGCCTGTTCGGCCAACTCAGAGCCGATCAGCGATGCTGCTTCCTCGAACGAGATGTTGAGGTCGTGGTCGCCGTCGTCGGCCTTTGTGCTCGGCGTGAAGACCGGCTCAGGTAGCCGGCTTGACTCGAGGAGCCCGATCGGAAGCTTCGCACCATGCATGGTCCCCTGGTCCTTGTATTCCTTCCACGCCGACCCGGTGATGTACCCCCGAACGATGCACTCGATCTTCAACATCTCTGCCCGGTGGCAGAGCATCACCCGACCCGCGAGCTCGCCGCTGGACTCAGCGTCGAGCCCAGGAACGTCGGCAACGTCGACACTGATCAGATGACTCCCGGTGGTGGAGGAGAAGTGCTCGAACCAAAACGCCGACATGGCAGTGAGCACGCGGCCCTTGTGGGTGATCGGCTCCGACATCACCACATCGAACGCCGAAAGGCGGTCCGAGGTCACGAGCAGGAGTCGGTCGTCGCCGGCGTCGAACATGTCGCGGACTTTGCCGGAGTAGAGGTGGGGCAAGGAGATCGTCATGGCGCCAGACTACGGCGCGACGACGTGGTGATCCTCCGCCCTCCGACGTCGAACCACGGTCCAGAGCCACGCTCCGAAAACGACGATGGTCGACATGAGCGTCGTGCATCGCCCCAGCGTGTCCCAACCATCGGACTCGTATCGGAGTTCGATCGACCACGTCCCTGCCGGTGCATCAACGGTGAGCAGATGACTGGCGTTCTCCCGCAGCGACACCCGAACATCGTCGCTGTACGCAACCCATTTGGGGGACCAGGTGATGCCCAACGCCACGGCCTCCGCTCGAGGGCTATCGACGGTGACGACGCGGTGCCCGGGCGAGATCGAGCGCATCGACACCTTTGCCTCCGAGGCCAATTCCTCCTCTGACGACGGGACCACGAGGGCCACCACGAGACCGTCGAACGCCCAGACGGTCCGGAAATGCCGGCTACCCAACAATCGAGGAAAACGCTCGGGTTCCATGAACACCACGTGCGAGGTTCGCAATCGCCGCAGCGCCCCTGCGGCGGCCTCGGGGTCCTCGTCGGAGAGGTCGTCACCGAGGTACAGGAGCCGGTCGACCAGCGAGGACTCTGGATTGAACGCGTTGAGCGAAGAGGTGCCGCTCGCCCACACCAACCAGAAGTCCGGGTGATACACACCGGTCTTCGGCCCTTCGTCTCGCGGCGCCCGCTGCACCACGAAACGGCCAGAGTCGGGAACCTCCGCACGCAGGACCTCGCCAATCGCTTGGAGCGACGGGGTGGGCGTGGCAATTCCCGGCGTGAACCCTCCCACGGGCTCCGTGCCCAGGATGATGGCCACCGCAATTGCCAACCCGAGCCCCGGGACAGCCGTGCGGACACGCCGCGCCCGAGCGGCGAACCCACGTGGGTCACTGCTGATCGAGGCCGGCGACAACGGCGTCGAGGCAATGGACCTCAGGGCCTCGGCGATCGATGCCGACGCCGGCAGCAAACACAGAAGCCCAAGTAGACCCCAAGAACGATTGGGCAACTGGACGAAGAGTGGATGCAGTTCGAAGAGGGACCTGGCGGCCCAGACCTGCACGCCGAGTGCCACGGGTACGAGAACCACCACCATCGCGGCCTCGTCGCGTTGCCGAAGTCGGGGGATCAGCGCAACCCAACCAAACAGCACCACGATCGCCAGCAAAGGTGGGTACACGAAGGATCCGTCCCACACGCCGACGACCCCATCGATGAACGCCTTGTGATCGAAGAACGTGATCTGCCCACGGAGGTTGGCGTGCGCCATCATCGGGATCACCACCACGCTCGCCATCCCCACACCGAGAGCGATCGCGGCCAGCCCTCCCGCCATCAGCACAACTCGATGCTCGGACCGAACATGCTCCGGATCGGCGCCGGACGATGGGTCCGAACATCCCCGGCCGATTGCTCGAGCGATTGTGCTACTCACGACGGCCCCGACGGCCGCCATGCCCGCCAAAGCGGACGTCACGGGGTGGGTCATGAGAAGGAGCGCGATCAATGCCGCGCCGGCGCACACCGTGGTTACCGTCGGTCGCCGAAGGTGGGTGAGTACGACGGCCAAGAACAGGAGGAGGTACACCGTGGCGGCTTGTTGCGGGAGGAGCCCGACGCCGAAGATCCCACCCAATCCTGCTCCTCCCAACACACTCGAGACGAGGACCGCAAGCACCGCCGCGAGCCCGCTGGCCCGCCGGGAGAGTTGGGCGGCTCGGCCGACAGCAGCAAGCGCGAGTGACTGGCCCGCCAGCATTGCCACGCTCACCACCTTCACCGATGCCACCGCGTCGAGCCGACCGAGCGTGACGAGTCGCACCACACCGGTGAGCATCGAGAAGCCAGGGCCCAGGAACAACGAAGCCTGGTAGCCCGTACCAAAACGATCCTGCCAACCGTCGAGCTGCCCGTTGGGTACATACCACTGCACGAACTCCTCAGCGCGAACCACATGCGCGCCCACGTCCGCCCCCAGGGGTAGGCCGGGCTTCCAGATGTCGCGGGTGAGCCAGATCCAAAGTACGACCGCAATGCCGAGCGCGATCCTCAGCTCTACTCGGCTACCCGAGTTGTCGAGGGTTTCGACTGCGACGGATGCCCGGGGCGACGGAGCGACCGCGTTCTCGCTCGCGCCAGCCATACGGTCAGACGATCGGTGCTGGCGAGTACGACGCTGCTTCGGGGTCGGCGGCAACGAGCTTCGCCACCGACGACACGAAACGGTCCACCTGCATCACGGCGGTGCCGGTGAACGAGAGCGGGTCGGCGAGCGCCTGCTGCAATTGCTCGGTGCCCAGGCCAAGGCGTGTATCGGCAGCAAGGCGATCCCAAAGGTCGTTGCGCTCGGCACCGTCGCGACGGAGTTCCAACGCCACCGCCACGGCATGTTCCTTGATCGCCTCGTGGGCAACCTCGCGCCCGACGCCCGCCCGTACTGCCGCCATCAACACCTTCGTCGTGGCGAGGAAGGGCAGGTAGCGGCGAAGCTCGCGGTCGATCACCGCGGGGTAGGCACCGAATTCGTCGAGCACCGTGAGAATCGTCTCGAAGAGGCCATCCAGTGCGAAAAAGGCGTCGGGGAGCACCACCCGTCGCACCACCGAGCACGACACGTCGCCCTCGTTCCACTGGTGCCCCATGAGCGCACCCGCCATGGTGACGTGTCCGCGAAGAATGTCGGCCAGACCGTTTACTCGCTCGCACGAGCGGGTGTTCATCTTGTGCGGCATCGCCGACGACCCGACCTGCCCCTCTTGAAAGCCCTCCGTGACCAGTTCGTTACCCGCCATGAGCCGGATCGTGGTGGCGAGATCGGCAGGTCCGGCCGAAAGTTGTGCCAGCGCGGCGACGACATCGAAGTCGAGTGACCGCGGGTACACCTGTCCGACGTTCTGGAGCGCCGCGCTGAACCCGAGGTGCTCCGCGACGCGAGCCTCCAGTGCCATGACCTGGTCGGCGTCGCCCAGAAGATCGAGCATGTCCTGCTGGGTGCCCACCGGGCCCTTGATGCCACGCAGCGGATAGCGGGCGATCAGCTCATCGAGCCGTGCCACTGCCTGCAGCAGTTCCTCGCCGGCGTTGGCAAACCGTTTCCCCAACGTGGTGGCTTGGGCTGCCACGTTGTGGCTTCGTCCCGCCATCACCAACGCGTGGTGCTCACTGGCGCGGTCCGCCAACCGGGCCAGAACGGCGAGAGCCTGACGCCGAACGAGCACCAAGCTTTCCCGTACCTGAAGCTGCTCGACGTTCTCGGTGAGGTCGCGCGAGGTCATGCCTTTGTGGACGTGTTCGTGGCCCGCCAGATCGGTGAACTCCTCGATCCTGGCCTTCACATCGTGCCGAGTGATCCGTTCTCTGGCATCGATGCTGGCCAAGTCGACTTGGTCCACAACCGCCTCATAGGCCTCGATCACCCCGTCCGGCACCGGCACCCCAAGAGCCGCTTGGGCTCGCAACACGGCGATCCACAACCGACGCTCAAGCACAACCTTGTGCTCCGCCGACCACAACGTGACCATCGCTTCACTGGCGTACCGTGCCGCCAACACGTTGGGGATCACGGGCTTGGTCACGGCGGGCACTCCTGCGTGGAAAGGGTCGAGCATGGGCCAAACGGACCAATTTCGACACGACTAGGCTGCGAACGGTAAAGCACAGCGTAACTCGGGTCGAACTGGTGACCAGAGGGAGTCAACGTCGAAACCAGCGGGCCGGCCACGGCGAAGTGGGCGGTTCGGTGGCGGCGGCCACGGCGTAGCTCCGCCCCAACCCGAGGTTCGTTTCATTCGAACCACCTCAACCCAAAGGGACGCGGACGATGGATGTTCGCTGTTTCAACCACAGCTTCGAATCCGCCGAGAATCTTTGCCGCATGTGTGGCCACGGCTTTTGCGGTGAGTGCCTGGTGTACGCCTTCGGCGACAACAAGCCACCGTTTTGCCTGTCCTGCGCCCTCGCTGCTGCGGGCGTGCGGGCCAACGCTGCCCGCCCTCCGGCCATGGCAAAGCGGGAGATGCGCAAGGCCCAGCGCGAGTTCAAGAAGGCGCAAAAGGACGAGAAGGAGATGGCGGCACAGACCACCACCATCGACTGGTCCGTTCCCGAAGGATCCTCGGGGGCGTTCGGCTGGGCCGACGACCCTCCAGACGACAACCAAAAAGTCGCCTATTTCTGATTCGCACGGCGAATCGCCTCGCGAATCTCACTACACCGCTCACGCGAGCAGAACTCGTGCTGTAACCAGAAACGTTCGCCCGGGTGGATGGCGAGTTGAATGGGATCGCACGCAAGGACAAAGGCCGAAAGCCCCCTTGCTTCCGGGCGGTGAGGACGAGGACAAGTTGATGGTCGGAGGACTAGCCGCCCGCGATCTCCGCCCGGTGTTCTGCCAACTTCTCCTGGAGTCCGGTGTCGGTGATAGCCAGCATCTCCACCACCAGCAGTGCGGCATTCATCGAACCGTCGATCGCCACCGTGGCAACCGGAATGCCCCTGGGCATCTGCACCGTGGAGTAGAGCGCGTCGACACCGTTGATCGCGCCGCCGCTGAGGGGAACACCTACCACGGGAAGGGTGGTGTGGGCCGCAACTACACCAGCGAGATGCGCAGCCATGCCGGCACCGCAAATGAACGCCACGTAGCCCGCTTGACGAGCGGTAGATGCCAGCGCGGTCACCTGGGCGGGATTTCGATGGGCGCTCAGCACACGAACGTCGGCTTCGATGCCGAACCGGGCGAGGGTGTCCGCCGCCGGGCGCATCTTGTCCATGTCGTTGGGCGAACCCATCAGCACGGCAACCTTCATGGGGAAACACTCCTTTGATGATCCCCCGCGGGGGTACGGACGGGCGGCAACGCGATGTCAGTGCGGTGATAACGGCCGGGCCACGAAATCGACCGCACCGCGTCGTAGGCGGTTGTGCGGGCCTCCGCCACATCTCGGCCCCGACCCACCACGTTGAGCACGCGGCCACCAGCGGTGACCAGACTGAGGTCGGTGTCTCCGTCGGGACTCGCACCTCCGTTGGGATCGGCGCCGACGCCCGCCGCGAACACCGTGATGCCCGGCTGGGCACGCGCAACCGCAAGGCCCTCGATCCGATCGCCGGTGCGAGGCGGGGCGGGGTAGTTCTCGGCGGCCAACACCACACAAACGGTGGCGTCGCTGGAGAGCGTCACTGCCGAACGCAGTTCCCCAGCCGCCGCCTCCGCCATCACCACTGCAAGATCGGACGTGACCCTCGGCAGGATGGCCTGCGCCTCGGGGTCGCCGAACCGAATGTTGTACTCGAGCACCTTGGGGCCTTCAGAGGTGAGCATCAGCCCGCAGAACAACACGCCGCGGTAGTCGATCCCCCGGCGCCGCAGTTCGGCCAGCGTTGGCTCGATCGCCGAGTGAAGCACGATGGATTCCAGATCAGGAGGGAGGTCGGCCACCGGGGAGAACGCTCCCATGCCACCGGTGTTGGGCCCCGTGTCGCCATCACCGATTCGTTTGTGATCCTGCGCCGACCCGCACAGCACGGCACGGTGCCCGTCGCAGATTGCGAACACCGAGAGCTCGGTGCCGATCAGCCCTTCCTCGATCACGCAGGTGGAGCCGGCGGCACCAAAGGCTTCGCCGCTGAGGTACGACGCCACCGTCAACTCGGCATCGGCCAACGACGACGTGACCACCACGCCTTTTCCGGCGGCGAGGCCGTCAGTCTTCACCACGTAGGGCGGGATCATCGTGCGAAGGAACTCGAGTGCTTCGGTGAGCTGGTGGGCCTCAAAGGTGCCGTGGTGCGCAGTGGGCACGCCGGCCGCGACCAACACGTCTTTCATCCATGCCTTCGAGCCTTCGAGCTGGGCTCCATCGACGCCGGGCCCGAACACGAGCGCGCCGGCAGCACGGAGCCGATCGGCGAGGCCGTCAACCAGCGGGGCTTCCGGTCCGACCACGAAGAGATCCGTGGCGGCCACAAGCGACTCCGGGGCATCGGCCACAGAGCCCGGAATGCCAGCGTTGCCGGGGGTGACACGAACCTGATGCCCAAAGTGGCGGAAGGCGTGGGCGAAGGCGTGCTCGCGACCTCCCGAGCCAACGACGACGATTCTCACGAGACCGAGGTGAAATCGAGCACCTGCTCACGCCCGGGACCCACGCCGACCATCGTGATCGGCACACCCACCTGCGCTTCGAGGAACGCGAGGTAGTCGAGGGCAGCGCCGGGCAGCTCCGACCGATCGGTGACGGCCGAGAGGTCGGTCTCCCAGCCAGGGAGCTCCTCGTAGATCGGCGTGACCTTGTGGAGCACCGACTGGTGATACGGCATGCGCTCGAACCGCTCACCGTCGAGCTCGTAGGCCACGCACACCTTGATGGTGGGAAGCGTGTCGAGGACGTCGAGTTTCGTGACGCCGATCTCCGACAGCGAGTTGAGCCGAGCGGCGTGACGCATCATTACGGCGTCGAACCAGCCGGGCCGGCGACGGCGCCCGGTGTTGGTGCCGTACTCGTGACCGCGGTCCACCAGCAGCTCGCCGACATCATCGAGCAGTTCCGTAGGGAACGGACCCGCACCGACTCGGGTGATGTAGGCCTTGGCCACACCCACCACACGCTGGATGTCGAGGGGGCCGATGCCCGCACCCACACATGCTCCGCCGGCGACCGGATTCGACGATGTGACGTAGGGGTACGTGCCGTGGTCGAGATCGAGGAATGTGGCCTGCGCCCCTTCGAGAAGCACCGCATCGTCGCGTTCAAGTGCCTCGTGAAGCAGCCCAACCGTGTCGGCGATCATCGGCTCGAGCCGAGGGGCACAGTCGTGGAGGTACTTGTCGGCGATGACATCGGCCTCCAGCGGGAGCTGGTTGTAGACCTTGGCCAGAATGGCGTTCTTCTCCTTCAACACCACGTCGAGCTTCTCACGGAAGATCTTGGGGTCGAGGAGGTCCTGCACGCGGAGGCCCACCCGGGTGGCCTTGTCGGCGTAGGCAGGACCGATCCCGCGTCTGGTGGTGCCGATCTTGTTCTTCCCCAACCGACGCTCGGTGACTTTGTCGATCTCCTGGTGGTAGGGGAGGATCAGGTGCGCGTTCCCGCTCACCTTCAGCTTCGACGTGTCGACGCCTTGCGCGGCGAGCATGTCGAGCTCGCTGATCAGCACGGCGGGGTCGACGACCACCCCGTTGCCGATGACCGGGGTGATGTGGGGATACAGGATGCCGCTGGGGACGAGTTGCAACTTGAACTCTTCGCCGGCCACCACGATGGTGTGCCCGGCGTTGTGGCCGCCTTGGTAGCGGACCACGAGTTGCATCTCTTTGGCGATGAGGTCGGTGAACTTGCCCTTGCCCTCATCGCCCCACTGGGTACCTACGACAACGGTCGCTGGCACGAAACCTCCCAAGAAGAAACGGTGGGATTACCGCGCAACACTAGTCGTCCCGCTCGGCAACACGAATCTCATTGCGGGACCGGGCAATCGCCACCTCTGTGGGGCCGCGCTAGTGGACCGCTTCGGCCCGGCCACTCCCGACAATGACGCCGATCCGCCCACCCGTGATCACGAACTGCGTGATCGCCAACTCGATCACCACACCCGCCCCGAGAATCTTGCGAGGGAGGCGACCCCGGGAATCGGAGGAACGGATCTTCTGTTGGACTTCCGGCGGTTGCGGCGGCCGTTTCATCGTGGGACAGTCGCCCGGGAACAGGTGGGACACCGCCCTCAACATACGAGGTGCCGGAGGAACACGATTGAACGAGGCCGCAGGAACTCGAGGCTTTCGGGATGCCTCGCTGGCAACGCGAGGCGGGCGGTAGGGTCCAGGAATGGGGCCAGACCCAACGGCGGCGGACGCCTCGTTGACCGGCAAACAACGGCGGAGAGCGGAGCCGTCTCCTACCCCCGGCGAAACAAATCCACCCGGACGGCGCCCGCGCCGAACGACACTGGTCCCGGTGAAACCGAGGACCCAATGGCAGATTCCGCGACCGACTCAGCCACCAAGGAGTCGTTCCTCGAACGCTGGCGCTCCGGAGCGATGTTCCGGGCGGAACGGGTATACGACACGGCCGCCGATCGAGTGCCCTGGGTGGAGATCCCCGTAGAGACCGGGCGGCGATGGTTCTCCGCCAACGGCGCAGTGCTCTCCGGCCACCTCGCCAACCGCGTTTTCGTCTTCCTCGTGCCCGTGGTCCTGCTCGTGGCGGCGGGTCTCGGCTGGGCCGGCGACCCCACCGACCTCGAGAACCAGGCCAAACAACGATTCGGTCTCAACAAGGCGCTGTCGGCATCCATCTCGGGCACGAGCCAGCAGGTCCAGGGTTCACGGGTGCAGTTGAGCCTGGGCGCGATCACTGCCGTGCTCATTGCCGGTTGGGGGTTG
>Ga0105047_10016067_pt1 | contig 11759 bp, 6 predicted proteins | sample MAT04_FD_78384 | JGI IMG/M metagenome (GOLD analysis project Ga0105047, IMG submission 78384) | Freshwater microbial communities from Lake Fryxell liftoff mats and glacier meltwater in Antarctica - MAT-04 (megahit assembly) | ecosystem: Environmental > Aquatic > Freshwater > Ice > Liftoff... | reverse complement strand
CCAATCGATGAAGGTATTGCCGTCCACGTCGGTGACGGTCGCGCCGTGCGCGCTGTGCACGTAGATGGGGTGCACGAGCGAGAGCGCGTCGGCAAGCGCCTCGGCGGAGCGCTTCGCCAGGTCGCGGGACTTCGGTCCGGGGACCTCCGTGACGATGTTGACCGACGTGGCCTGGGCCGTTGTCTGCTCCATGGGGATCACCTTCTCGCGCGTGGGTCGCGCGCCCGGACGGGCGCATGCGACGTAGGACTACCCAGCACGATGCCGGGCGACGCACCGATGCTACCGTCTCGCGCGCCTGCGATGATCGCGGCGTCCAGCTAGCGGCCGTCCGGAGGCGTTTTCCATGGTGTTGAGCGATCGATCCATCCGTGAGGCGCTCGCCGCCGGTCGCATCGGCATCGAGCCATTCGAAGACGCGCTCATCCAGCCCTCGAGCGTGGATCTTCGCTGTGGTGCGTATTTCCGCGTGTTCCGCAACAATCGGCGGCCTTACATCGACGTGCGCGAGCCCGCTGAGGGGCTGACGGAGCTGATGGAAGCATCCAGCGACGATCCGTTCATCCTCCACCCCGGTGAGTTCGTGCTCGGCGCGACGCTCGAGCAGGTGCGCATCGGCGACGATCTTGTGGGGCGCCTCGAAGGCAAGAGCTCGCTCGGACGTTTGGGGCTACTCATCCACTCGACCGCTGGGTTCATCGATCCGGGCTTTGAGGGGACGATCACGCTCGAACTGTCGAACGTCGCCAACCTCCCCATCACGATCTACCCGGGCATGAAGATCGGCCAGATCAGCTTCCTACAGATGACCACCGCCGCCGACAACCCCTACGGCAGCGGCACCAACGCAGCGAGCTCCAAGTACAAGGGTCAGGTCGAGCCAACCGAGTCCAAGTACCACTTAAACTTCACCTAAGGCTGCGCGAAGCCTGGACCCAACCAAGAGGTCCATGCCTCGGAAGACCTGAGGGCCCGACGCGGACGTCGGGCTCTCAGGGACTTGCTGCGAGGGAGGGGATACTGCGCATCCGACCAAGGATGAGCGACGAGGACCGTCAGGGCGTCGCGTCCAGGCGGGTGATGACGCGGCAGTGACCAAACCGCCGTCAATGCGTCACACCACGCTCATGGTCGAATGTCAGTATCCCCGGAACAGGCGCTTGAACCAGCCTGTAATCCCGGTCTCCTTCTGGACGTAGAGCACGCCCGTCTTCGGATCGATGAAGGAGTTGCCGGGTTGATTCCAGCTGCCCAGCGTCTGCCCGAGCCCACCCCATCCCGACAACCCACCGAGCGTGGAGTTGGGGACGATGATGTTGTAGTACTTGTTCGTGTACTGGTTGGAGTTCGACACGCTCTGGTTCACGTCACCGTTGGGCGCAAGCGCCGTCTGGTTGGTGGCGTTCACCTGGGGACCCGAGCCTCCACTCAGGCCGGTGAGCTGTGGCGTCTGCCCCATCATGTTGGGGTAGGTGCCCGGGATCGGCATGCCGACTGTCGGGGTGGTCCCGTCGTAGGGACTCGCCAACGCTGTGGTTGGCAACGACTGCTGTGCCATCATGGGCATCGCTGTCGTGAGGGGGTTCACGGTAGCCATGGTGCGGTTCCTCCTGTATGGCTCAGGTTGGTGACCTGAGCTCCTCCACTCCTGCTCGGTGTGCCGCTGTGCAACTCACCTTGCAACCATGTGTCGCTGGAGTGGGCTCTCGTCGTTGCGAGAGTCGGGGGGAGGAAGCGGCCACACCCTGGCGGGGTGGGTGGCCGGAGGTGGCCGCACCCGGACGCGTCGGGGGCCACATGCATCTATATGCAGGTATTTCGTGGCGGCCACGGTGTTCCGTCAGTGGCCGTGTCGTGCGGGTGTTCTGGGCTCGAATCGGGCCAGGTGAGGGTCGAACGTCGATCCTCGGGTCGGGCCGAGCCGGCGGATGGCTGACGCCCCGGGCGCGCGACGGACGGTCGTCACGCGCCCGATGGGGCGGTTTGGTTCAGCCTGCGGCAGCAGCCCGACACCGAGGTTCGTCACCAGGGGCGATGAAGCCTGTGCGGGGGGTGGTGCGCGCCGCGTTAGATGAGGGCGCCGAGGAGCCCGGAGAGGAACCCGCCGCTGCCGAAGCCGCCACCGAAGCCGTAGGGCATCTGTGGGTAGCCCGGGTTCTGCGCAACGCTCGACACGTTGTAGGAGTTCGAGTTGGAGACGGACTGGTTGCCCGCTCCCGCCGAAGTCTGGTTCGTGATGTTGGTCTGACCCGAGCCGCCGAAGCCCCCAGGAATGCCCTGCTGGCCGTAGCCGATGGGGAGACCCTGCTGGCCGTAGCCCATGGGCACGCCCATGCCGAGCGGAACACCACCGATGGGGACCGCGCCGTAGGGACTGCCCAGGCCGGTGCCACCGTAGGCGCCGAGGTAGGGATTCTTGAGCCGCTCCTCGAGCCGGACCTTGTCGAGCTTCTCGCCCCACAGAGCTCGCTCGTACTGGAGCCGCAGGTTCGAGACCTGGGACTGCGACTGCAGCTTCTGGTTAAAGAACGTGGACGCGCTGACTGCGCCGCCCATTCCGTTCATGCCAACGCCGGTCTGGGGGTAGAGCCGAATTCGAACGGCCATGGTGGTGCCTCCTGGTGTGAGTGTGCCGGCCACACGCGTGTTCGGTGTGGGGGTAGTTCCGGCGCTGCTGTGCGAGGGTGATCCGCGTCGGCGTCTGATTCCTCGGGCGTCCTCACCACTCATGGAGAGCGTGGAGGCCGTCATCGCCCGAGGGACGTTCGACGTGGTTCACCCTGTCTCTCGTGGAGCGCGTCAACTGGTGTCGCAGGATCGGATGTCAGTTGGCAGCTGTCGGCCAGGGCGTGGCCGACCGTGGCCACGGAGCGGGATGTCAATTGACGCATGCGCGCGTCCCACGCGTTGTCAGTTCTTGATGGTGAAGTACTGGTACGCGGAGTTGGCAGCAGCATTGGCCGGCGAGGCCGCCACGCGGGCGCGCACGCGCCAAGTGGCTGAGGTAATGAGGCGACCGGGGATGGCAACGACGTACGCACCCCTGGCTGATGTCTTGACGGTACGAGACATCGAAAGCACCCACGCGGAGCCGCGGCGGCGCTCGTAGACGACGACGACCGGCGTGTCGATGCGCGCAGGAAGGACAGTGCCGCCGACGCGGAGCGTGCCAGACCGTCGGTCGGCGCACGGGCGGGCGAGACTGGCGCCGCAGCCGCGCGATGCGCCGTTCGCGCCGACGAGGGCTAGCGAAGCCTTCGGTGTGATGAGCTCAGGGGTGACCGCGGAGCTCGTGGCATCCGCACTCGAGCCGCTGATCGTGCCTGTGACACGGCACGCGATGTTGTCGTTGGCGTCGCCACCTTGGATGACATACGTCTGGTTGGTGGAACCTGCGATGACTCCGCCATTGCGCAGCCACTGGAAGGTGAACGCTGGACTACGGGTCCACGCGCCGGGCACGCAGGTGAGGGTCTGGCCGATCTCCGCGACTCCGCTGACCGTGGGCAACGTGGTATTCACCGGCGGCGGCACGGGCAGCGCCACCACGGGCGCGCTCATGGCGGTGCCCGTGTCAGCGCCGGCGTGCGCTATGACGATGCAGGCGAGCGCGGTGAGCTCATCGGCCCGGGTCACGCCGTAGGTGGCGGCAGTTGCGCCCGCAATTGGGGCTCCGTTGCGCAGCCACTGGAAGCTGAACGTCGGCGTGCGCGTCCACGCGCCGGTGGTACATACGAGCGTCTCGTTGAACATCGCGATGCCAGCGATCGTCGGAAGCGTCGTGGCGGCCGGTGCGGGGAGCGGCATGGGTACCACACCGGCGGAACTCACCGTGCGCTGCCCCGGGCCTGCCGTGGCGGTCACGGCGCATGACACCAGCGTGTAGGCGTCCGCCTGGGTGAGCGTGTACGTGGTGGCGGTGGCGCCAGCGATGGCCACGCCGTTGCGGGTCCACGCGTACGTGTACGTGGGTGTGAGCGTCCACGCGCCAGGGGTACATGTCAGCTGCGTGCCGACCACTGGCGCGCCCGATACGCCTGGCACCACGGTGTTCACCGGGGGCTGTGCGGCGAAGGGCACCACGCCGACGCTCACGGCGGATGCTGACTGGCTGTTCGCGGTGGCGGTCACCCGGCACGTGAGCGACGTGCCCTCATCCGCGAACGTCAGCGTGTACGTCGCGAGGGTCGCGCCACTGATGGGAGCCGCGCCACGCAGCCATGCGTAGGTGAAGGCCGGCGCCAGGCTCCAGGTACCGGGCGGGCACGTGAGTGTCTCGCCCGTCATGGGGGTCCCGGAGATCGATGGCAGCGCCGAGTTGATCGGGGCGGTCGGCTGCTGTGGCACGACGGGCGAACTGAACGCGTCCACGTGGCGCGTGCCCAGTGTCGCCGTGACGCGGCACGTCAGTGATGTGAGCGCATCCGCTCCTACGAGCGTGTAGGTCGGGTCCACCGCGCCTCCGATGGCGCCGTTGTTGCGCAGCCACTGGATCTGGAAGGTGGGTGCGAGTGTCCATGCTCCTGTGCTGCATGCGAGCGTGGAGCCGACGAGCGCGGTACCCGAGATGGAGGGCGCACCTGTGTTGACCGGTGCCACCGGCGGCGCCGGTACAACCCCGACGCTGGTGGCCGATGCGCTCTGCCCTCCGGCAGTCGCCGTCACGCGACAGGTAAGCGACGTTCCCTCGTCCGGTGTGACCACGGTGCGTGTGAAGCCGGTGGACACCACACCGCCCGCACGAAGCCATGCGTAGGCGTAGCTCGGCGAGAGGGTCCATGTTCCCGCTGAACAGGTGAGCACCTCGCCTGTGGTCGCGGCGCCGGAGATCGTTGGCAGCGCCGAGTTGACGGGCGTGCCCGGCGGGCTCGGCACCACCGCAGCGCTCGTGGCCACCGCACTCTGCACACCGCTGGTAGCCGTGACGCGACAGGTGATCGAGTGGACCTCGTCCGCACCTTGCACGTCATATTCGGAGTTGGTCGCGCCCCCGATCGACAGGCCATCGCGCTGCCACTGGTAGGTGAAGGTCGGCGACATGGACCACGTGCCAGGCGCGCAGGTGAGGCGCGAGCCCGACGCAGCCGTGCCCGAGATCGACGGTGGCACCGAGTTCGTGGGCCCCGAGGGCGCCTGCGGCACCACGGCCGAACTGGTCGCCGTGGCCGTCTGCGCTCCTGCCGGTCCGGAAACGGTGGCGGTCACGCGGCACGTGATGGAGGTCTGCTCGTCCGCAGGCGCGAGCGTGTAGGTCGACGAGATCTGCGTGCCGATCGGCGAGCCGTTACGCAGCCACGCGAACGTGAACGTCGGGGTGAGTGTCCACGAGCCGGTCGAACACGCCAGCTGGGTGGTGGTGACCACCGGCGACCCGGAGATCGCGGGCGCGACGGTGTTCCCCGGCGGTGCAGGTGCGAACGGCACCACGCCACTGCTCGTCGCGATGACGCTGCGCCCGTTGGCGGTGCCGGTGACCCGGCAGGACACCGAGGTGGTCTCGTCCGACGCGACCACCTGGTACATGCGCGCGGTTGCGCCAGCAATCGGTGAGCCGTTGCGCAGCCACGCGTAGGTGTACGTCGGCGTCAGGGTCCACGTTCCCTCGTCGCACGTGAGCGTGGACGCCGTGATCGCGGGAAGTCCCGTGATCGATGGAACGGCGGAGTTGACGGGCGCTTGGGGCGAGCGCGCGACGACGGCGACGCTAGTTGCGCTCGACGGCGGCCGCCCCGAGACGGTCGCCGTAACGCGGCAGGCGATCGCCGTGAGTTCGTCCGCCTGAATCAGGGTGTACGAAGCGAACGTGGCACCACCGATGGGCGCGCCATCGCGCAGCCACGCATAGGTGTACGTCGGGAGATCGCTCCATGTTCCCTGCGAGCAGCTCAGCTGCGTGCCGGTCGTCGGAGCGCCGGAGATCGTGGGAAGCGCCGAGTTCGTCGGGCCGCCCAAGGCTGTGGGAACAACTCCCGCGCTCGTGGCCTGTGCAGTGCGACCGTTCGCCGTCGCGGTCACGCGACACGTGACGGATGTGCCGACATCCGCAGGGTCGAGCGTGTACGTCGACACGGCCGCGCCGGCGATCGTCGCGCCGCTGCGGAGCCAGGCGTACGTGTAGGTCGACGCGATCGACCAGGTGCCGGTCGCGCAGGTCAGCTGGAAACCCGTAGTTGTCGTGCCCGAGATCGTGGGGAGAGCCGTGTTCTCAGGACGCGACACATCGGTGGGAACCACAGCCGCGCTCGTCGCGGCGCCCGACGAGCCGGCCGGAATCGTCGCGGTCACCCGGCACGCGATCGACTTGAGCTCATCGATCGCGAACAGCTCGTAGGTCTGCGTCGTGACTGACGTGACGCTACCACTGCGAAGCCATGCGTACGCGTAGCCATTGGGCATCGGGCTCCATGAGCCCGACGAGCACGTCAGGGTGCTCCCGGTGGTGAGGGTGCCGGAGATAGCCGGGGCGACGCTGTTCACCGGCGCCGGCACCGCGTACGGCACCATCGGCGCGCTCGTCGCGGCGCCGCTCTGCATCGTTGCCGTGGCCACGGTCGCAACGCGACATTGCAACGCGGCGCCCTCATCCGCCTGCGCAATCGTGTGCGTGGACGCGGTCTCCCCTGAGATCGCCGTACCGGTGCGCAGCCACACATACGAGAAGCTCGGCGACAGCGTCCACGTGCCGGGATTGCAGGTCACCAGTTGCCCGGTCATGACCGTGCCCGAGATCGAAGGAGCCACAGAGTTCTGGGGCACTGGTAGCGCGGTGGGGACGGTGGACGAGCTCGTCGCCTGCGCCGTCACCGTGTTCGCTGCGGCTGTCACCCGACAGGCGATCGCCGCACCCACATCAGCTTGCTGGATCGTGTAGGTCGTTGCGTTCTCGCCGCTGATCGGCGTGCCAGCCCGGAGCCATGCGTAGGTGAAGCTCGGTGTGAGCGTCCATGTGCCCGGAAGGCAGCTGAGCGGTGAACCAACGTGCGCGCCGCCACCACTGACGCTGATGGTCGGCAGCACTGAGTTCGCCGGCGGCACGGGCGCGTGTGCCACCACACCCGCCGATGTAGCTGACGCGGATTTGCCCGCCGCCGTGGTGACCGTCACTCGACACGCGAGCGAGGTCTGCTCATCCACTGGCTGGATCGTGTACGACGTGCCGGTCTGGCTCCCGATGACACTGCCGTTGCGCAGCCATGCGTATGCATACGTGTTGATGGCTCGATCCCACGTGCCGGATGAGCAACTCACTGCCTGTCCCGTCGACGGGTCGTTCGAGACAACGGGTAGCACGGTGTTCCCCGGCGTGGGCGCCGCGACCGCGCTGACACTCGCGCTCGTCGCCGTGGCGGTCGTGCCGCCACCCGACGGTGTCGCCGTTACGCGGCAGCTCAGCTGCGTGCCCTCGTCCGCTGGAAGTACCGTGTGCGTCGCGCCGGCATCGACCGGCGTCCCATTGCGAAGCCATGCGTAGACGTAGGACGGGTTCAGGGTCCACGCGCCCGGCAAACAGGTGAGCTGCACTGCGGTCTCTGGCGTGCCCGAGATCGTTGGCACGGCGGAGTTCGTCGGCGGTGGTGCGAGGATCGTCACGGCCTGGCTGAGCGTCTGCTGGTCGACCACTGCGGAGATGCTGCCGGCGCCGCCGGCCGGGGGTGCGGTGAGCGTGGCGACCCGCACTCCGTCTAGGAAGGTCGTCGCCATGGGAGCGATGGACCCCACCGCCGTCGAGAACGTGAGCGTCATACCGTCCGGCACCGGATCGCCGCCGGTGACGATGTGTCCGTCGGAGTTGTCCTGTGCGGAGACCGTGACTGCGGCCGTCTGTCCCGCAAGCGGCGGTGTGGGATTGACAGAGAAGTTCACCACGATCCACGGCTCGATGTCGAGCGTGGGACTCGCTGTGGCTCCATTGCATGCACCGCCGGGGCCAGCGTTGCACCCGAACCAGTTGTTCTGTGCGTCAAGCGGCGTGGTCGTGTCGTTCACGATGGCGGCGACGGTGTTGCGCACGAGCTGGTTGCGGTGAGCATCGAGGGTGGAGCCCGGTACGATCGACCCAGCCGGCAGCCGAATACCGCGCGCATGACCGACGATTCGGTTGCCGGAGATCTCTAGCTGTCCGTTGGGTGAGCTGCCCGTGGCCGTGATCACGCCCGCTCCCAGCAGGGTGCCTGCGGCGCGGGTGATGAGATTGCCCTGCAGAAGCAGATCGTCGACGTTGCCCGCGACGACCACCACGTCGCCCGATCCCTGGTTCCCATCCTCCGTGCGAATCTCGAGTGAGTTGTCGAGCACTGACACGAACGAGGCATCCGCAAGACGCAACGCACTGCGCGGTCCGGTGATCTCGTTCCCGGTGAGAGCGATGTCGTGGCCGTTGGCGACGGTACCCGCGACAGCGATGCCGTACAGATCGTTCTCCTCGATGCGGTTGTCGAGGATCGCCACGCCCACAGCGGACTCCGTGACAATGCCCACGCCGCCGCCGAGGCGATCGTTGTCGAGGATACGATTGCGCTCGATGATCGTGTCGATGCCGCGTGCGAGCACCTCCACGCCGTACTTGTTGTCAGTGATGATGTTGTCCGCGACGCGCGAGCCGCCCGCATTGATCGCGATCTCCACGCCGACGTCTGTCGTGCCCGCGATGCGGAAGCCCTCGACGCGCGCGGGTGCCGTGAGCGTGAATGCCGCTCCGGTGCCGCCCGTGACCGTCGACTCAAGCCCAACCGCAACGGCGCGTGTGCGCGCGTCCACCCCGGCCTGCGCTCCGCGCACGGTGATAACCTTGTTGATCGTCACGTTCTCGGCGTAGGTGCCAGCACCCACAGTGACCGTATCCCCCGCTGCCGACGCGGTCACTGCGGCCGCGATAGTGGTGAAGTCACACCCCACCGCACACACGGTGCGTGTCGTCGCGGCGCGCGCGACGGTCGGGAGGAGCCCCATCCCAACGAACGCAAGGACAACCACGGCACGGAGAACAGTTCGGGACGAGCGAGAGGGCATACCTCGAATGTTGCCCGTTGGAGCATTCCCGAATCCCCGGATTAAGCCAGATCCGCCGCGCCTCACCGGGTTTCGAATGAGCGTGGGTCAGGTGGCCGGGTCGGGCGCTGCCCCGCGGCGTTCATCCCGGCGACGCTCCGCTGCACCTGCCAGCACGAGCCGCTTGAGCGCAACCTCGGCGAGTTCACGGCCGGTGACGTGCTCCTCGTTCACCACATCGTCCGCTCCTGCGGTGACCAGCTCGTCCACGTACCGGTCATAGCGCCCGCGCGCGACGATGGGCACGTCCGGCGCCAGCTGACGCGATTGGGCGATGATCGTGCGGATCGAGACGGGATCGGGGATGGTCACTACGACGATCCGGGCCTCGTTCACGTTGGCGCGCCCGAGGATCTCCGGGCGCGCTGCATCGCCGAACACCACTCGCGTGCCGGGTGGCAGATCGCCATCCTCACCGCCCGTCTCGGCGCGCGGGTTGAGTTCGATCACGACGAGCGGCACATGAGCGTTCGCGAACGCCTCTGCCACTGCACGTCCAGCCGGGCCCACGCCGATGACGATCCCGTGCCCTGCGAGCGCGTGCTCGACCTCCTGCTCGTCGAGGTCCACGCCATCTCCCTCGCGCATCGAACGGCGATGCAGGAGCTTGGCGGTGCCATCGATGACCCAGGGCGTGATGAGCAGCGACACCAGCGACACGGAGACCATCAGGCGGAACACGTCATCGCTGATGAGTCCCACCCCGTCGCCCGTCGTGAGCACCGCGAAGGAGAACTCACCGAGCTGCGCGAGCGCTGCGGCCGTCATGATCGCGGCCGTTGATGGCACCCGGGCAATCGTGGCCGCGGTCCACGTGATGAGCGCCTTGCCGATCACCAAGGGCACCACGACGAGCGCAACGAGGCCCATGTTCTCCCACATCCAGCGTGCGTCCGCGAGCATGCCGACGTAGGCGAAGAAGATAGCGAGGAGCGCCATACGGATGGGTGCAATCTCGCTGCGTACCTGCGACGCGTAGGCCGCGTCAGCCATGACGATGCCGGCGATGAACCCGCCCAGCGCGGGGGACAGGTCGAGCGCCCAGCACGCGCCGATGGCGCCGAGCGAAACGGTCATCGACGCCACCGCGAGCAGCTCGCGCGCGCCGGCCATGCTCGAGCTCGCGAAGATGCGGCGCATCGCCACACGCTCCACCACGACCGTGACCACCACGAGTCCGAGCAGCTTGCCGAGCGATGTGAGCAGCTCGATGGCGAATCCGTTGGTCTCGGCGCCGCCTCGGTCTGCGCCCGGCAGCAGCGGAATGAGCAGCAGGACGAGCACGACCACGACGTCTTGCGCCACGAGCACGCCCGTCGTGACCAGCCCATGCACGCTGTCGGACTCGGAGCGGTCGGCGAGCACGCGGATCACCACGGCAGTGCTCGACAGGCTCACAGCCGTCCCGACGATGAACGCCGATGATCCGCTCAGACCACATGCGTACGCGACGGCCGACGCCCCCGCACACGTGAGCGCGACCTGCACCCCACCCGCGATGACGGCCATCGATCCGAACTTGCGCACCTTCTCAAGCGGCAGGTCGAGCCCCACGGTGAAGAGCAGCAGCGCGATGCCGACCTCGCCCATGAACGAGAACGACTTGAGATCGTCAATGAGGTCAAGCGACGCCGGACCGCCGACCAGCACGCCCACGAGCAGGTAGCCGATGAGTACGCTCTGGCCAAAGCGCTGCATGATGAGCCCGAACACCACGCACAGGCCGAGCACGATGACGAGGTCGGTCAGGACATTGACGGAACCGGAGGACTGAGGAGCGACAGCGAGGAGCGGCGTCGCGAATGTCACGCCTCGCGCCCCCAACTGATCTCGTCCACGCCTTCCCACCCGGCGGGTGCGGCGGTACCGGCGTGCTCGTGCATGCCCATCTTCACAACAACGAGGCCGAGCAGCGCACACTTGAGGCGCACAGGTGAGAGGTCAATGCCAACGAGCTCGACGATGTCGTCCTTGGTCATCTTCGCGATGTCGTCGAGCGTCTTGCCGACGATCTCCTCGGAGAGGATCGACATCGATGCTTGGCTGATGGCGCAGCCTTGCCCGGTGAACCGGATCGCAGCGACAACGTCGCCGTCGCCGACCTCGACTTGCACGTGCAGCTCATCGCCGCACATCGGATTCTGCCCCTCGGCCGCAAAGGTCGGCGCGTCCATCGTCCCGTAATTCTGCGGGTTGCGATAGTGCTCGAGGATAAATTCGCGGTAGAGGTCGTCCATAGGTCCGACTCCACCCTACCCGTCACACCAGTCCGAAGATCCCACGAACCTCAGTTAGTGCTGCGGCGAGGCGGTCCAGATCCTCATGCGTGGTGTGGGCGTAGACGCTCGCGCGGGCGGTGGCGTGCACGCCCAGCCGCTTCATGACCGGCTGAGTACAGTGGTGCCCGGCGCGAATGTTCACGTCGCGCGCGTCGAGCAGCGATGCGATGTCGTGCGGATGCGTGCCCTCCATCGTGAACGAGAGGACGCCACCGCGCTCCTCGCCCATCGCTGGACCGAGCACGCGAACACCGGGAATGTCGAGGAGCAACTTGTGCCCGTAGCGCGTCATCGTACGCTCGTGCGCATGGATGGCATCCATGCCGAGCCCGTTCAGGTAGTCGATCGCCGCACCCATGGCGATGACTTCGGCGATGGCCGGCGTGCCCGCCTCAAATTTCCACGGAAGATCGTTGAATGTGGTGGTCTCGT
>Ga0105047_10016065_pt1 | contig 11760 bp, 11 predicted proteins | sample MAT04_FD_78384 | JGI IMG/M metagenome (GOLD analysis project Ga0105047, IMG submission 78384) | Freshwater microbial communities from Lake Fryxell liftoff mats and glacier meltwater in Antarctica - MAT-04 (megahit assembly) | ecosystem: Environmental > Aquatic > Freshwater > Ice > Liftoff... | reverse complement strand
TCGCACACCCCTGCTGTCGACGCCCCGGACGACGAGGCGGTCGAGTCGTTCCGACGTGACGGCTGGCTGCTCACCGACACGTTGGATGCAGCCGGAGTCGCCGGTCTGCGTGCGTGGGTCGACCAGGTCGCTGCCTGGCCGGCCGACGGGGACGGGTGGTTGCACCACCACGAGCTGACCGATGACGGCCCCCAGCTGTGTCGCAGCGAGAACCTGATCCCGTTCCACGACGGGTTGCGCGAGCTGCTGACGGGTGGATCGCTGCTCGCGACCGCCTCGGCGCTGATCGGGTCGCCGGCGGTCCTCTACAAGGAGAAGGTCAACTACAAGCTCGCTGGCGGCGCCGGGTACGCGCCCCACCAGGACGCTCCTGCGTACCCGTTCATCGATGCACACGTGTCCTGCATGGTCGCGATCGATGACGCCACGCCCGACAACGGATGTCTGGAAGTGGTGTCCGGATGCCACCAGGAACTGCTCCCGATGGACGACACGGGCTGCATCGCGACGGAGGTGGTGGAGTCGCTGCAGTGGGACCTCGTCCCGGTCCGGGCGGGTCAGACGTTGTGGTTCCACTCCCGCACGCCGCACCGCAGCGGGCCGAACCTCTCGAGCGTCGCACGGAGAGCCCTGTACCCGACCTACAACGCGCTCGCCGAGGGCGACCTCCGCGAGGACTACTACCGCCGAAAGCTGGTCGAGTTCGGCCACGCCGGCGGAGCGGCGGACCGGGTCCGCGTGTCGTTGATCGGTGACTTCCAGGGTCGACCCGTCCAGTGAGCGCGGCGGCGGACCGGACGGTCCGACCCGAGAGCGCCGCCTCGATCGAGCAGGTGCTCGACCTGTACGAGCGCTTCGGACCCGACAACTACGACGAGGACCTGAGCCAGCTCGACCACGCGTTGCAGACAGCGGCTCTCGCCTCACGCGACGGTGCGCCGGAGCCGCTCGTCGCAGCGGCGTTGTTGCACGACGTCGGCCATCTGTTGGACCTGGCCAGGGGTCGCGACGCCCTCGGCGTCGGTGGCGACACCGGCGACCTGGCTCACGAGGCGGTCGGCGCTCGGTACCTGGCGGGGCTCTTCCCGCCCGAGGTGACCGGCCCGATCGCCCTGCACGTGCGTGCGAAGCGGTATCGCTGTGCGATCGACCCCGAGTACCGCGACTCCTTGTCACTCGGTTCGACCCGGAGCCTGGAACGACAGGGCGGGTCGATGTCCGCATCCGAGGTCCGTGTGTTCGAGCGCAACCCTGCCTGCGCCGCCGCAGTCGCGTTGCGGGGTTGGGACGACGGCGGCAAGGTCGAGGGGCTGGTCGTGGCGCCGCTCGCGTCGTACGCCGAGCTGTTGCGCCGCGTCTCGTTCCTCTGAGCATCCGACCGGAGCAACCGACCGGAGCATCCGCCGAGCCCGACCACGCTTCGAGCCGGCCGGCTGCGTGACAACTGCGGTCCGCCGGTACGATCGCCGACATGTGGCTGTGGATCGTGCTCGGAGTGCTGTGCACCTTCGTGATCGCCGCAGTCTCGATCGGTGTGGTCAGCGGGTCCCTGGCCCAGCGCCCACGTCGGAGTGTGTACGACCTGGAGGAGGCGGTGGACTTCGTCGCCGACCGTCTTCCACCAGAACTGACCGCCGAGGTGACCTACGACGAGGTCCGCCACGTGTTGCTGTTCCACTGCGACTACCTGGCAGCGAAGGGTGTCGCCTCGGAGCGCACCGCCGATGACATCGGCTCCGGACTGGTCGTGGTGCCCGACGACGAGCCGGTCGCGTACATCCTCGGCAGGGTGAGTGACGCCGGCCTGGAGGTGTCCGACGAGCGGGTCGTGATGATCCTCGACGTCGAGTCGCAGTACTACGAGGCGATCGGGGCGTTCGGACCGCGGGTTGCGGATCCGACCGAATCGTCTGCGCCCCCTACGATGGACACCTGAGTCCCGTACAGCACCTCCCAGGAGCCCTGATGGAACGTCCCGGCAAGTTCGAGCACAACCAGTTCGTGGGCGACAAGCGCTCGCAGGTCGTGTACGACGTCGATGCCATCGAGGGTGACGACGAGCAGATCATCGCAGAGCTGATGAACGCCGAGACCTACCTCTGCTTCGGACCCGACACCCTCGCCGAGGCCCGCAACCGCGGCTACCACCTCTTCCGCAAGCAGCGGGCACTCCACGACGCCTGAGTGCTGATGGCCGCCGCCGAGAAGGTGCCCCCGTCCACCCCGGTGATGGACTACGAGTTCCGTTCCGGTCGACTGCGACTGAGCGGTCACCTGTCGGAACCGAACGAGGGGCCGCACGGCGCGCCCGGTCTGGTGCTGTGCCACGGCTTCCCGACCCGCGGTCGCGAGTCACCGCAGTCCGGTCAGTCCTTCCCGGAACTGGCCGACCGGATCGCGGTGGAGCTCGGGTGGGTCGTGCTCACGATGAACTTCCGGGGGTGCGGCACAGCGGAGGGGAACTTCTCCCTCGACGGTTGGCTCGACGACGTGCACGCGGGTGTGGCGCACCTGCGCACACTCGGCGTCACCGGTGTCTGGATCGCCGGCTTCGGCACGGGTGGCTCGCTCGCGGTGTGTGAAGGAGCACGAAACCCGCACGTCCGAGGAGTCGCGGCGCTGGCCACACCTGCCGACTTCGACGACTGGGCGCGCAACCCCCGTCGCCTTCTGCTGCACGCTCGTCAGGTGCAGGTGATCAAGGACAAGGACTACCCGCCGTCGTTCGATCAGTGGGCGAACGAACTCAAGCAGGTCCGCCCGGTCGCCGCCGCTGCGGCCCTCGCCCCACGCTCGTTGCTCGTCGTGCACGGTGACAGCGACGATCTGACCCCCCAGGCGGACGGTCGCTCGCTCGCCGCCGCTCACGGTCACGCCGAGTTCCGCCTGATCAACGGTGCGGGTCACGAACTCCGCCATGATCCGCGTGCGGTCGCGGTGTTGCTCGGGTGGCTCTCACGCCAGCAGATCAACGTGCTCGCAGGACCGACCCCCTCGGAGCTCGATCTCGTCGCGGCGGAACTGGCCGAGAAGCGTCGCACCGAGCTCGCTGCCGCCAGCGGCCCCGATGCGGCGACCGGAACGGACACCACGGCCGTCTGACCCGACAGTCTGACCCGACAGTCAGGTCAGACCGGCTGGTCCTGCTCGGACTTCCTCTCCGCACGCATCTGCTGCTTCCAGGCCCGTACCTGCTGCAGCGACTCGTCGGAGTGCACGTCCGCCACCGATCGCGGGTGGTGGTCGGAGAACGGCGCGGCCACCGTCTCCCATCCCTCGGGGCGCCGGTCGAATCGCTTCGCCAGGATCGCCATGAAGATCTTCGTCTTCTCCTCGCCATAGCCGGGCAGCTCGCGCAGGCGGTCGTGGAGCACCTGGGCGGAGCGGACCCGCTTCCAGACCTTCGACGCGTCGCCGTCGTAGCGCCCGGTCACCACGATGCACAGCTCGTGGATCCGACGCCCCATCACTGCGGGGAACCGGTGGATCGCCGGCTTGGCGCAGCAGATCGCGACGAACTCCTCCTGGTCCATCGCAGCGATCTTCGTCGCGTCCAGCTCGCCGCCCAGGCGGTCCCGCAGTGTGGATGGACCCTTGAACGCCCATTCCATCTGTACCTGCTGGCCGAGGAGCATTCCGATGAGCAATGCCAGCGGTTCACGCTCGAGCAGGAGGTCCGCCTCGAGGTCGCCCGTGATCGGGATCGCAGGTGAAGGCATCCGCACACGCTACCCAGCGACGCGACGACGGATGGGTCGTCGGGACCATCAATCTCAAGGGGTGGACCGATCAGGTCGATCCACTGGAGTCGGCGTCGTCGGAACGTCATCGAACCGCCAGCGTGCGACAGGAGTGTCATGGTCCGGTGTCCCCAGTGCAGTTGCCCCAGCGCCGAGCGCCGGCAACGGTGCGTGGTGTGCGGCAACGAGCTCCGGATGATCCCGCTCCGTGTGGACGGGCGACGGACCCCGACGACCTCGCCCGGACCATCGGCTCAGCCCCATGCCCAGCACGGCATCTGGGAGCGTCTGTGCTCCGCAGCTCACAGCCGGATCTCGATCGCGGAACTCGGCCTGCTCGTCGTGCTCGCGGCACTCGTCGCATCCCTGAGCGTGGCGGTCGTCTCGTGAAGACCTGCCCGGGGTGTTCGTTCCTGATGAGCGACGACCAGGACCGGTGCGAGAAGTGCGCGACCGAGGCGGGTCGTTTCGAGTTGCTGGATCCCGGTCCGACCTCCGAGACCGGCATCGAGTTCCCCGATCGTGGTGGTGTGGCGGTCATGGCGCCACCGAAGGTCGCTCCGCTCCCGGAGGCCGTTCGGTACCGTCCAGCGCGGAAACGCCTCACCGTGTCGGCGCTGGCGCTCATCTTCATCGGTCTCGCCGTGGCGGTCGCAGCACTCGGGTGGGCCGGCCACGGGCCGCTCGCGGATCAGTTCGGCCGATGGGGGATCGTCGCACAACGCTCCGAGGCATTCCCGGAGGACTGGCGCCAGCTCACCGACCCGTCACAGTCGTTCTCCATCGAGATGCCGATCGGTGCAGGGTACGTGTACGCCGGTGTCGATCCGGCGGTGCCGACCGCCGGGCTGATGGTCGGGGCCGAGGTGGATCCGGGCACCGGTTCGACCATGACAGCGGTCTTCACCGACTTCGGTCTGGGCGACGCGGGTCTGGTTGCCTACGACTCTCCGGCGGGAGTTCGTGAACTCGCCGCCAGGTTCATCGGCCTGCAGATGACCGGGGAGCAGACGGTCGTACGCGACGCTGTCGTGCCGGAGGGCTTCGCGGTGGACACTGTCGTACTGAGCGACGGGGCGTCGTCGCGTGTGCGATTCATCTTCGCCGGTGACCGCTTCTATGCGTTGCTCACCTCGGGACCCGACAAGTTCTCCGCCGAACTCGACGCAGCCCACCAGCGTCTGCTGGGGTCATTCGACCCCCGGACCTGACTCGTCCAACGGTCGCCCGGCCACGCTGGGCGCGGAGTCAGGCGCGGAGTCGCGAGCGGAGCCCGGCGCGGCGGTCAGCTCGTCGTAGCGGACTGCTGCGACCCCCGAGAGAATGAGCACCCCGCCGAGGAGCTGGACCGGCAGTGGCAGTTCATCCAGCAGCACCCAGGCGATCGCCACGGCGAACAGCACCTCGGTGAGTCCGAGGAATGCGGCGAGCTTCGGTCCGAGGCTCCTGGCGGCGGCGATGCCGGTCGCGTACGCGAACGAGGTCGACAACACGCACAGACCGACGAGTGGCACGAACCACGGCAGGACGGCGCCGGCCAGGTCGACCTCGGCGGAGCGGAACCGCATCGGCAGTGCGCCGAGTCCTGCGGCCGTCCACAGGCCCGCTGCTGCCACCACCATGCCGGAGGCAGCCATGGTCAATGGCGGAACTCCGGTCGATTCCCTGGCTGACAGGGTGAAGTAGACAGCCAGACACACAGCGGCACCGAGGCCCCAGGCCACACCGACGGGATCCAGGCCAGCGGATCCGGTGACGTCCAGAACGAGTACCAGCCCAAGAACGGCGAGCACCACGCCGACCACGGTCCAGTGTCTCGGTCGCTGTCCGCGGAACCACAGCCAGGCGACCACCAGGATCAGGCCCAGGTACTCCAGCAGAAGCGCCACACCGACGGACAGCGTCTGCACCGCGTTGAAGTAGAAGAGCTGACAGCCGGCGATCGCGACGAGTCCGTACGCGAGTATCAGACCGGCATTGCTGCGCAGCACGTCCCAGCGGCCCCGTAGCTCGATCGCCGCAGGCACCACGAGCAGTGCGGCGGCCCCGGTGATGCGTGCAGCGACAGCAGCGCCCGGGGACCAGCCCGACTCGAGCAGCGACTTCGCGAGCGGCCCGGAGGTACCGAAGGCAGCGGCCGACACCAGAGCGAGTGCGACTCCGGATACTTCGGAACGGGCACGATCGATCTGGCCGGACATGACGGCTCGGACTGTACCGGCGCCGTGTCACGAGCCTCCTGCGATTTCCGGTCGACCGCCCGTGTCGTGGCCGTCGCCGTTTCCGACGGTTGGGTCGGGGTGGGCTCAGACGCCCGAGCGGATCTCGTGGTCGCAGGAGCGACAGCGAGCGACCCATCCGCCGGTACTGACGCGCACGGCCATCCAGGTGCCGCAGCTCGCGCAGTAGCGGGGCGGATCCAACTCGGGTAGACACCCGTCGCAGCCGGTGGTCGCCCGTCCGCACCCGGCGCAGAACGCGGCGCTCATCGGGGTCTCACCCACGTCGTGTGGTGTGGCTCACGGACCGGCTCACAGCACGCCCGTGAGCGCACCGATCGGCATCTGCAGGTCCTCGAGCATCTGCAGGTCCTCGGCCGGCGAGCGGCCGAGCGTGGTGAGATAGTTGCCGACGATCAGAGCGTTGATGCCCGAGGTCATGCCCATGACCTGGAGTTCCTTGAGGGTGATCTCCCGGCCACCGGCGTACCGGAGGATGACCGGGGGCAGCGCGATGCGGAACAACGCGATCCACTTCAACGCCTCCATGGCGCTGAGGGGCTTGCGGATCTGCAGCGGGGTACCGGGGCGCGGGTTCAGGAAGTTGAGCGGCACCTCGGTCGGCTCGAGCTCGACGAGTTGGCCCAGCAGTTCCAGTCGCTGGGCATCGGACTCGCCCATGCCCAGGAGCGCCCCGCAGCAGAGCTCCATTCCGTGTTCCTTGACGAGCTGGCAGGTGTCCCACCGCTCCTCCCAGGTGTGCGTGGTCGCCACCTGCGGGAAGAAGGAGCGTGCTGTCTCCAGATTGTGGTTGTAGCGATGCACGCCACGATCGGCCAACAGTCGTGCCTGCTCACGGGTGAGGATCCCGGCGGAGATGGCGACGTTCAGGCCCGTCTCCGACTGGACGATCGGGATGAGCTCCAGGATGCGGGCGAGCGTTCGCTCGTCCGGTCCCTTGATCGCCAACACGATGCAGAATTCGGTCGCGCCGAGCGCAGCCGTCTCCTTGGCTGCGGCGATCACCTCGTCGGTGTCCAGGAAGGGTGTGGCCTTCACCGGAGTGTCGAACGCAGAGGACTGCGAGCAGAAATGGCAGTCCTCGGGGCATCCGCCTGTCTTGGCCGAGAGGATGCCTTCGACCTCGACCTCCGGGCCGCACCACGCGAGGCGGACCTGGTGCGCCAGAGCGGTCAGCGCCGCTGTCTGGTCGGCGGGCAGCGCTGCGAGCTGGGCGAGTTCCTCTGCTGTCAGCAGTCGGCGTTCATCGAGCAGGGCGTCTTCAGCATGACGGATGAGGGTGCGAGCCATGACCGATGAAGGTAGTGGGCCTTTCGTCACATCGGTCACTCCGGGCTCGGGCGTCATCGGTCACAGTGCCCCCGGCGCACCATGAAGCACAGCGCGATGCCGTGCAGGAGCGCGCGACGCCGAGGCCGGTCGGGTGGGCAGGCTCAGCCGTGCCAGGGAACGGCGACCTCGGTCGGGATGTCGTACCGGCTGATGGCGTCGGTGAGCGCCGACGGGTCGAGAGACCCGTCGGCGACGAGCGAAGTGAGCACCGTCAACACGATGTGGGGTGCATCCGTCTCGAAGTAGCGACGCAGCGCTTCACGTGTGTCGGAACGCCCGAAGCCGTCCGTCCCCAGGCTCGTGTAGCGACGCGGTGTCCACCGCGAGATCTGGTCCGGCACGGCACGCATGAAGTCGGTGACAGCGACGATCGGCCCGGCGGATCGTTCGAGTTCGGTGGTGACCCACGGGACACGCGGTGTCTGGCCGGGGTGCAGCCGGTTCCAACGCTCGACCTCGAGTGCCTCGCTGCGGAGTTGCTGGTAGCTGGTCGCGGACCAGAGTTCGGCGCCGACGCCGTAGTGCTCCGCCAGTTCACGCTGGGCGACGACGGTCTCGGTGGGTGCAGTTCCCGAGAAGAGGATCGTGGCCGCGGGGCCACTGGTCCCTGGCGCGGTCGCGGAGCGGTACAGGCCCTTCATCACACCGTCGGAGATGCTCGTTCCACCGCCCTCGGTGTCGGACGGCATGGGCGGCATCGGGTAGTTCTCGTTGTACAGGGTGATGTAGTAGAAGACGTCCTCGCCCGCGAGAGGGTCGCCGCCGGGGTACATCCGCTGCAGGCCGTGTTTGACGATCAGCGCGGTCTCGAACGCGAAGGCCGGGTCGTAGGACAGGCACACGGGCACGGTCGAGGAGAGCACCAGGCTGTGACCGTCCTGGTGCTGCAGGCCCTCGCCCAGCAGCGTGGTGCGTCCGGCGGTTGCCGCCATCAGGAAGCCTCGGGCCCGGGCATCCGCAGCTGCCCAGATCAGGTCCCCGACACGTTGGAATCCGAACATCGAGTAGAAGGTGAAGAAGGGCACCATCGGCACGCCACGGTGCGCATAGCTCGTCGCCGCAGCGGTCCAGTCGGCCAGGCCACCGGCCTCGCTGATGCCCTCCTCGAGGATCTGGCCGTCGGTCGACTCCTTGTAGGACAACAACAGGTCGTGGTCCACCGGTTCGTAGTTCTGGCCGAGTGCCGAGTAGATGCCGAGCTCCTTGAACAGGGCGTCCATGCCGAACGTGCGCGCCTCGTCGGGGATGATCGGCACGATGCGCGGCCCGACATCGGGGTCGCGGCACAGGTTGCGCAACAGGCGTGTGAAGGCGGTGGTGGTCGACGCCGCCTGGGTGCCGGAGCCGCCGAGCAGCTCGTCGAACACCGAGTCCGCCGGCATCTGCAGCGGTCGCCGCACCCGCACCAGGCGCGAGGGCAGCGGCCCGTCCAGTGCCCGACGACGACCGAGCAGGTACTGGGTGAGGTCGGAATCGAACGGTGGTCGTACGTACGGCGGAAGGTCTCCCTCGAACGCGGAGTCGGGCAGCGCCTCCTCCAGGTGGAGGCGGTCGCGCAGCTCCATGAGCTGCGCCGCGGTCATCTTCTTGATCTGGTGCGTCGAGTTCCGACCCTCGAACCCGGAGCCGAGCGTCCACCCCTTGATCGTCTTGGCGAGGATGACCGTGGGCACGCCCTTGGTCTCGGTCGCGGCCTGGTATGCGGAGTAGAGCTTCTGGTAGTCGTGCCCGCCGCGGGGCAGGTTCTGGAGGTCCGCGTCGGAGAGATGCTCGACCATGGCACGCAGCCGCGGGTCGGGACCGAAGAAGTTCTCTCGGATGTAGGAACCGGGTTCGATCGCATACCTCTGGAACTCGCCGTCGAGCGTCGAGTTCATCTTGTTCAGCAGCACGCCGTCGACGTCACGTGCGAGCAGCTCGTCCCACCCGGTGCCCCAGACGACCTTGATGACGTTCCAACCGGATCCGCGGAAGATCGCCTCGAGCTCCTGGATCACCTTGCCATTACCGCGCACCGGGCCGTCCAGGCGCTGCAGATTGCAGTTCACCACCCAGGTCAGGTTGTCGAGTTGCTCGCGAGCGGCGAGTGAGATCGCGCCGAGGGTCTCGGGCTCGTCCACCTCTCCGTCGCCGATGAAGGACCACACCCGTGATGTCATCGCATCGTCGATGCGACGGTTGTGCAGGTACTTGTTGAACCGTGCCTGGTAGATCGACAGGATCGGGCCGAGCCCCATCGACACCGTCGGGTACTCCCAGAAGTCCGGCATCAGGCGGGGGTGCGGATAGGAGGACAGGCCGCGACCGCTCGAGGGCGGGTCGCCGATCGGGGCGTCGATCTCGCGTCGGAACCGGTCCAGGTCCGACTCGTCCAGACGGTGCTCAAGGAATGCACGCGCGTAGATGCCAGGCGCGGCGTGGCCCTGGATGTACACGTGGTCGCCCGGGTCGCCGTCCTCCTTGCCTCGGAAGAAGTGGTTGAAGCCGACCTCGTACAGCGCTGCGGAGGACGCGAAGGTCGACAGGTGACCGCCCAGGCCGTCCGCCGCCTTGTTCGCGCGCACCACCATGATCGCGGCGTTCCAGCGGATGTACGCCCTGATGTGTCGTTCCAGTTCGTAGTCGCCGGGGAACCACGGTTCTTCCTCACGCGGAATCGTGTTGACGTACGGCGTCGACACCGACGCGGGTGTGCCGACGGCCAGCTCCCGGGAGCGTTCGATCAGACGCGCCATCAGGTACTGCGCCCGGGGACGGCCACGGGTGTCGACCACCGCTGCGAGCGAGTCCAGCCACTCCTCTGTCTCGTGCGGGTCGATGTCGGGGAGCTGGTGGGCGAAACCGTCGATGATCATCCGGGCCTCCGGAATAGCTGGGGTGCGCCCTCAGACTACGGGTGCCACCACCTCGGCGATGCCAACATGGGTGCTCTCTGGGGGTGGCCGACACCGGCACTAGCGTTCCGGCCGTGCCCCGCCCCGAGTCCACACCTGCGCCGCCCGACGCGACCGTCGCCTACACCGACGGCGCATGCCGGGGGAACCCGGGTCCGGGTGGCTGGGCGTGGGCGATCCCCGGCGGTGGTTGGGCCTCGGGCTACGACCCGGCCACAACGAACCAGCGCATGGAGATCGTCGCTGCGTACGAGGCGGTGCGGTCGATCGAGGGCCCGGTGCATGTCGTGAGCGACTCGACCTATGTCGTGAACTGCTTCCGTGACCGCTGGTACGAGGGCTGGATGACGCGCGGATGGAAGAACTCCAAGAAGGAGCCGGTCGCCAACCGCGACCTGTGGGAACCGTTCATCGAGCTCGCACTGGAACGCGGTACGACCTTCGACTGGGTGAAGGGTCACAGCGGGGATCCGATGAACGACCTCGTCGACCGGCTGGCGGTCGCGGCCTCCCACGCCGAACGTGGCGCCTACGCCGACGTGCCGCCCACCGAGGACCAGCTCGGACCACCGGATCAGACCTTCGGACGCTCTGTCACAGGGGCTGCCGGGTCGGGCGGCGCTGGCACGACACTGCGGGGACCGGCCGACGCAGATGCGCTGCGCCCGGCTGTCCGCGACGGCCGTATCCCCGATGGCGCGCCCTACGCAGTGGTCGGTGTGCGATCCGACGCTCTGGCCTCGACCGCGTTGGGGGAGTCGTTGCGGCGTCACCTCTCGCGCGTGATCGCCGCGCAGGCCGAACTGCGTGGGGACCTGGTCGTGCTGACGGGCCTGCGCCCCGGCGCCGAACAGATCGGCGCGGCAGCGGCACTCGACGCGGAGGTGCCCTACGCAGTGGTGCTGCCCTACCCCGATCCGGTCGCCGGTTGGCCCGAGGCCCAGCGATCGGAGTTCGATCGTCTGGTCGGCGGGGCGCGCAGCGTCGTGACGTTGGAGCAGAAGCGCCCGACGGACACCACCGGTCGGCGCTCCGCGCTCGCTCGCCGCGACGGCTGGTTGCGGTCGGTCTCGGTCGGGGCGATCGTGGTGACCGATGGAGTCGAGGGTGAGGCCGACCTGGCCCTGCGCAAGTTCACCGACGCTCTCGGCGACGAGGTCTGGCAGGTCGAACTCGACGGTCTCCGCTGAGGCCGCCGCGAGGGCTGGTCGCGGTCGACCGGGCGTCGACCGGAGCTCAGAGCCCTCGGCCGGCGCGTTCTCGGCGGATCTCGGAGTAGGCCTCGTTGACGTCGCGCACCCGTCGTTCCGCGGCCTCGCGTACGACGTCCTCCGAGCCCACGTAGCGGTCGGGGTGCAGTTCCGACACGAGTCGACGGTGCGCCCGGCTGATGTCCTCCCAGGAGTCGTGTGAGGTGAGACCGAGGATGCTGTAGGGGCCGGCCTCGCTCGAGGGGTCGTCCTGCGCGTCGTCGCCGGTGTCGAACAGCGAGGCGGTCGAGTAGTACCGACCGAATCCGGTCTCCTGGACCGTTGTGGCGAGCGGCCACGGCTC
>Ga0105047_10016063_pt1 | contig 11762 bp, 10 predicted proteins | sample MAT04_FD_78384 | JGI IMG/M metagenome (GOLD analysis project Ga0105047, IMG submission 78384) | Freshwater microbial communities from Lake Fryxell liftoff mats and glacier meltwater in Antarctica - MAT-04 (megahit assembly) | ecosystem: Environmental > Aquatic > Freshwater > Ice > Liftoff... | reverse complement strand
TTTGCCAGGAAAACCCGCGTTGGCTACTTCAATGCCTTGTTCAGGTATAAATAAGATGTCAGACTTACATAGAAGGATTGGAAGTTGATTTTGTGATACAGGGGGAACAATGATTAAGTATTCCCTCAAGCCTAAATCATTCACAAGTTCTATTAGATTAGCTATTTCTCCTTCAATGACAGCAAAAATAATTTTAAGATTGATTTTTTGCTCACTCAAAATTTCGGTGAGTACTTTTAAAAAAAACTCAATTCCATTCAATCTTGTAATAGTACCAGCATAAAATATTTTAATAATATCCGTATTCCCAAATATTTCGTAAACTGAATTACCTAATTCTTCAGTTGATTTTGATGCAGCTAATGCAAATTCCTCAACGTTTACAGTTGAAGGTATAGATCTTAGAATTTTTTTATTGGGCAGCAAATTCTTATAATAACTTTCCAGTGTAGATGAAATTACAAAAATAACCTTCGCCTTAGAAGCAATATATCTATTGAACATTCTTTTATTCATTATAATAAGGTAGTCAAGCGAAGTCTTCTTTTTTCTATGTTCTCTACCAATAGTATCTACCATATCAATAACAAAAGGAATTTTAGCAAACCTACAATATAATGGTATAGTAAAAAATTCAAAAAACCCACCATTAGCAAGTAATATAAAATCTGGTTTTTCTTGAATTAATTTTCTCAAAATTAAATATGGAGATAAAAAGTAACGAAAAGCATGAAAATACAATATTCTTTTGAGGCTATCAGGAGAATTCTTATTGACTTTCAAACTGATAGGATAAACCGAATATATTTCTGTAACAATGTTATGAGATAAAAAAGAAAGTTTCCAATGATTTACACGTTTGTGCCATGATGAATTTGGCACTAGTCCATTCCTAAGTATCAAACCCTTACGCATTATGCTATAATATTATTCTTGAAATATTAATATTCATCTTATAAAATTGTAATTATTGTAAGCCATAACGATTTGACGTTTTGTAAAATCATGCTTTTATCAATTATAAATAATAAATTTTTAATTTGTGCCATTAAATAATGTCTTTCTGAACTCTTCTCTAACAATAGTTGCATCATGTTTTTTTATCGATAGCTCTATAGCTCTTTGCCCCAACGATTTTCTTAATTTTTCATCTTTCATCAAATCTATTATGGCTTGTTTAAGTTGATTTTTACTTCTGACATCAACAACTATTGCCCATTTTTTATCATGAGCATAATTCGTCAATGCGACATTATTTGGCGCATATATTAAAATAGGAACACCAGAAATCATATATTCTGTAGATTTGGTTGGCATAGAATAACGAATAAAATCAATTGCCTCATTCCCAAAATCAAGAGGTAAAAATAGTATATCTGCTCCTATCAATAATTCAGGCACCTTATCATTGGCAACAGAAGGCAGTAATTCAATATTATGGTCAACTTCTATCTGTTTTTTTAATTGTTCATTGAAGTCAGGCGTAACAATTTTCAAATTAATATTATTTCCTTCTACGTTAAGGCCTGAAATAACGTCCACTAGGTCATTCAAACTCTCTTTAGTGACGAGTCCAAATCTACCCATATATAATATAGTTACTTTATCGTATAATCTCCAATCGTTCTTTTGATAATTTAACCATTTATTGATTTCTATAGGGTTATGAAATGAGACAAACTCACGGATATATCTTTTCTGATACTCTATACACATCGCTTCACTAATACCCATTAATATTGTTGATTTATTGATTAATCGTTGAAAATATTTTTCCATTCGCCAACGAAAAATGATTGAAAAAATTCCCTTTGTATAAATGGTTCGAGGCCAATCATCCATTATATGTAAAGCTATTGGAACTCTCAGAATTATCGACAAGTCGTAAACCATTATAGCTACATTTAAATCTGCTAATTGCGTATAAATAATATCCGGATTAAATTCTTTTATCCATCTAATTAAAGCTTCTGGAACTTTATTATTATGCAATAAAGGTAAAATACCTAATTTCTCAACAATCTTCAATGATTTTGGCAAAGGACTTCTATTCGTTTTATTGATGTTAGCTTCAAAAACATAACGATTATTTAAAACTTCTTGGACGCTAGGGGCCGTATATTGTTTACATGAGATGAGGGATAAAAAAGGATTCCATCTGCTTAGTCCAAAGACATTTTCACAAACTTCATTGACTGAAACATGTTTATAATTTGTTACAATTGATGCTAATTTGTCCTTAGGCCAGCCTTTGAAAAGATTAATAAGGGTAACTCCTCCACCTGAATGGGTATTAAATCCTTGTCCAAAAACTAATACTCTTGGATATTCTTCTCCATTTTTCATATTACTGCATGTTTTTAAGAAACAAATCAATGTTATTTATTATCAATTTCCATCGAATACATATTTTAAATCAGATGTTGTCTAATTTTAAGCAGTTTCTTTACAATAAATTTTATCATTATCCATCTTTTTGATAAAGTAATTTATATTTACTTTAGATTTAACTGATTCTTATTCGTATACATTTTATCAACCACTAGCGCAATTAATATTCCATAAAAAAAGATGTGGAATGTAACCAAGGTTGCATTGGCCCACACAAATACCATGAAGCCCAGAAATGAGCCCCAAAAACCAGTACTCTTTGAATTAAGGTAAAGTCTTTTGCCTAAAGTAAAAAGAAATGAAAAGAAAAGCAGACTTCCAAATATTCCAAAATAAACCAGGTGCGCAAGATATCCAACATGAATTTGAGAACTTCCTACTGCTATAGATGCCTGTTTTATTTCATAAGTCATTTGTCCAAAACCGAATAATGGTTTCTGTGGAAAAAATAGTAAAAAGTTCCCAATTGCTTTATAACGTGTTGTTTCTTCGAACGATCTTTCAGAAAACAACCTGTTTTCAGCCCACTTATTAGTATCATAGCCTATATAAGCTAATATCTGAAAAAATATAAACGCAGAAAAAAATGCAATTAGTAAAAACTTTATGCTTCCTAGTAGCTTTTTCCTCTGTACAATTATGATTTGAAAAGTGATGATGATAAACCCAACCATTACATACCTTGTATTAGACAGTAATGCTGAGATTCCTCCCAAAAGCAAAAAGAATAAATAGTATCTCTTTCTTTGGTAAAGTAAAACCCCAATAAGCACTGATAACAATGGCAAAAATGATAATCCCAGCTCATTCGGATCGATAAAGCCGAAAATGGAGGATCTTCTATCTTGGTATATATCTCCAATAAGTGTATCTCCTCCAGTTCCTCTTGACCATATTGGATTTGCATCCATGAAACTAAAATTAAAGACCTGAATTAACGAAACGATAGCTGCAACTATTAAGGTTAACTTCATTAAACGAATTGCCTTTTTTATAAATAAATCAGAAAAATTATAGTTATTAATGACAATGATTGCAAAGAAAGAATGTAAAAGTTGATTTTTGGAAATTATGCGGTAACCCCTTTCAGATGCTTCCCCGGTTATAAAGGACCATATCAACGTATAAAAAAAGTAAGCCAGGAGTATCCAGGCATAAGAAGGCACCATTATCTTCTTCTTTGATGAAAATATAAAAAAAAACCCAATAACTGATATTAATACTCCATTGTAGTATTGACTACTAATATTGAATGTTGAAAGGGTAAAGTATGAAAATACCGGTGAAAGTAGAAGAAATATGAAGTATAAAGGAATACTTTTATTGATATTGATCATTTCTTACTTTTGATGATTTATTTAGATGAAAAGTCTAATTCTTCTTTTAAAAACAACACAAATTTCCTATTTATTAAAATATTGTAATTATTTCGTGGAGAATCTTCTGAGAATCTTTTGGAGCTTACGTTGAATAAGTATCCAATAAAAACCAAGGTATGTCGCAAAGAGGATAGGGTGAACTTTTTTCAAATAGGTTTCATTCAATGCGTATGTGTCATCAAGCAATACTCTCAATTCATTAAGTGAATAATTAATAAACCCAATGGATTTCCCTTTTCTAAATAAAACAACATGACCAAATACATTAGTACTGATAAATCCTGACATAAACACCTCCTTTGTATTTGTATCTAATAGCTTGTTCTCCACCATATAATCAACACACTGTATAATATCGATTGCCCAGGCTTTAAATATATCAAAAGTTACATTTGTAGGTACTGAATTAAAAAAACTATAACGAACTGAGCATATTAAATCAGATTCCGATAGACTACTACAGAAGAGTATAAATCCAAGGAATAAATTCCCTTTGAATCTTTTAAATAATAATTCATCGTTAAGATTTTTATTTCTGAATATTACTGAACTTATAAGTGTGGTAGTATAGGCGTACTCGGAATTAAAAAAATCGTCAGCAAATTGAGCTTTGATTAATATCTTATCATTGGTACAATTTTTATTATCAAAACTATCTAAAAAAAATGCACCACATTCGGATTTATTTTCCATTAATTCTATTAAGATCTCTACCGAGTCATAGTTTAGGTGTTCATTGTCTGATAATAACCAAAAATACTCTCCGTTTGAAAGCTCCTTACAAGTTTTAAAGTTCCCAAAATATCCTGTATTTTCAGATTGTAAGTGGGTGATCAGTTTTATCCCTAAATTCTTATTTTTATATTTTGTAATTACTTGCTGCGTGTTGTCAGTTGAAAAATTATCCGAAATGATAAGTTCAATTTTATCCGCAAACGGAACAAGTTGAGGTATAAGTCTACTCAGGCACAAATCTAATATTGCAGCCCGATTGAACGTTGGAATAACGATTGATAATAACGGTTTCTTAATCATTGTTTAAAACTATTAATAATTTTTGCAATTCCTTGTTCAACATTAACTTCAGGCTGCCATCCAAAGTTGCTAAGTTTCCTAATATCAGCTTTCGCATGCATTATTTCACCATCTCTGTATGGGATAGCACCAAAATTTAATACTGTAGAAGCCTTTGTTAATTTTTTTGCAGTTGTTACGAACTCTTCAATTGAAACTGAAACTCCTGACCCGATGTCAATACTTGAAAAATTAGTTTTGATCATACTAATATTCTTAAGAACTATTTTGAATGCTTTAATAACATCATCAATATATACAAAATCCCTCATTTGTTGACCAGGCGTTAAATCGATTGCCTTTTTCCCTGATAGCAAATCCTCAATAATAGAGGCGACAAATTTGTCTTTATTATCGTTTGGTCCGTATAAATGAAATATTTTTAAAGAAACCACTTTAACATGAGATTGCATTAAACTAATCCATTCTATAAAGTTTCGCTTAGAGAAAGTATATTCACTAAGATATTTGTAGTTTATGGAAGGATCATTAAAAAAAGAATCAATATTAATAAAAGCCAATGTTTGATAAATATTTGCTAATTCAATGAGCCTTATTGGCATCAAAATATTTGTTTGAATTATATCGCTATACAAATCATTTCTTCTACCATAAACCGTAGCCGCATGTATTATATAGTCAACTCTGTTTTCCTCAAATATTAAATCAATACTATTAGTTGTATAACTATATACTTTAAAATTCAAAGAATTAATCCGAAATAAGTTTTCCGTACTATACTCCAGACCAATAATATTATAGTTAATACATAATTCTTTAGCAATTTTACTTCCTAAAAAACCATTGATACCAGTAATGAGTATTGTTTCCATATTACGCCCAATCGTCCGTTAAAACAGTATCTGGATTGACACCATTCTTTGATAAATAGTTTTTAAATATTATGATCATTGATGGTGGCCCGGAAATAAAAAAAGTTGACTCAGGTTTCGACTGTTCTAATATCTGTTTGATATTCAGTACTCCATCATTATCTTCATAAACCAAACGCTTCAAAAAGCCAGGGTTAATCTCTTGAGCTATTGATAATTCCTTTTCGTATAAATTCATTTTTAGATTACGGAAACCAGCATGTAAAATCGGCTTCTTGTAAGTTGAAAATGAAGAGTGAATGAACAATGAAAGAAAAGGCGTTAGTCCTGTTCCACCGGCAATAAAGACAGTGTTTTCTTTATTGTGTGACTGCTGGAAAAGATCACCGTAAGGTAGCTTGAGCCAAACTACAGAACCTGTTTTTAACTTCTCCTCTATTACTTTAGTAAAAGCACCTTTCACTGCATAAGTAATGCGAATGTTTTTTTCTTCGGGATTACTTTGCATGGAAAAGCAGCGCGATTCAGGCCATTGGCCGCTACCATCATAATCTTCATCCATTGCCAGGTGCAGAAACTGACCGGGAGCGTAGTTGAACGGTTTTACCAATGATTCAAATTCCAGGGTGTAAATCCCGGCAATCTCGTTATGAATGCTAACAATTCGTGCCTGGTATTTTTTAACAATGGCCATTATCTTTGGTAAGCTTTGAGATATTCATCAATTACATTTGAGGCATAGTCAAACATTTCCTGTGTGAGTCCGGGATAGGTGCCCAAAAAGAAGGTATTGGTCATGATAAAATCAGTATTCTTGAGGTTGTCCGCAATACGCCAGTTTTTGCCCACAAAAGCAGGTTGCTTTGTTATATTTCCTGCAAAAAGATTACGTGTTTCGATGAGCTTTCCGCTGAGATGCCCGGTAAATTCATCCCTTGTAAAAGGAGTATCCTCTTTGAGAGTTACAATAAAAGCAAACCAGGATGGGTCAGCATTTTCTGTAGCCTTAGGTAAAGAAAAATATTTAGGATATTTTTCAAAGATGCTATACCAGATTTTAAATTTTTCTTTGCGTTGCTCACCAAAACGATCCAGTTTATCCATTTGCGCTGCGCCTATGGCAGCCTGGATATCTGTCATCTTGAGGTTGTATCCAATTTCAGAATAAACATATTTATGATCATAGCCAAAAGGCAGATGGCCAAATTGTTGTGAAAAACGCTTTCCACAGGTGTTGTTTTCTCCACCGGCACAATAACAATCTCTGCCCCAATCGCGGAAAGCACGCACTAGATTTGCTAATATAGGATCGTTGGTAATGATGGCTCCGCCTTCGCCTGTTGTAATATGATGCGCAGGGTAGAAAGAAATAGTTGAAAGATGGCCAAATGTTCCGGTAAATTTGTCTTTATAACGACTTCCAAAAGCATCACAATTGTCTTCAATTACCCATAAATCATGTTTTTCAGCCAATTCCATCACCGCATCGAGATTGAAGGGATTTCCTAAAGTGTGTGCGATGAAAATACATCGTGTTTTAGGCGTAACTGCCCTTTGCATCATTTCAACATCGATGTTATAGGTTTCCTTATCCACATCAACGAAAACCGGGATCAGGCCATATTGTAAAATGGGCGTTACCGTAGCAGGGAATCCGGCTGCTACAGAAATGACTTCATCGCCGGGTTTTAAACGTTTATCGCCTAACTTTTCAGAAGTTAAGGCTGAAAAAGCCAGCAGATTTGCTGATGAACCGGAATTGGTCAATAAAACATGCTCCACTTCTAAGTATTCTGCAATTTTCTCGGCAAATTGCTCTGAGAAACGTCCTTCAGTAAGCCAAAAATCTAGAGAAGCTTCAACAGCATTCGTGATTTCGTGTTCATCGAATACACGCCCTGCATAGTTAACACGGGATTGTCCCGGAATAAAGTCATTCTTACTAAAACGATCGTGATACCATGTTTCAGATTCATTCAAAACAAGTTTACGTTGCAATTTAAGCCAGGAAATATGCTTTAGTTCAGCCCATTCTTCAAGGATAATACTTTTGTGGAGCAGTACGGTTTTATCCAACTGCACAAAAGACTTGAGCGGTAAAGGCGTGGATGAAAAATCATGCTCTTTCAATTCAATCTGTCTGCTTCCAGGATGTGACTTTGTGGTAACAAAGGCAAAACGGATATCGCCATATTCATTGGGCTCACTTAACGCTAATACCGGCCTTTTCTTGTTTCCGCTTTGATCGGTAAACGGGAAAGGTATCTTGAAAATTTTCCCTTTATAACTCATTCCATGCATCCTCCTCAGTTTCGTTTAACATACTTATGGAACCGTTCATCTCCTGTGCTTTCATCAGGTATGTCGATTCAGTTGATGCATCATCCTTCTTTTCCTCATCAACAAAAGGAATAATGATCAACTCAGCTTTTTCACCGAAACTTTGCGGAATATTATACTTCCCGAAGTTTTTGCGGTCTATAACTCTTTTAATAACTTGTGCTTCCATTTTGTCAGATTTAAAATGATGCGTTAATTGTTGAAATATTTTTTAATTTGGCCAAGACAAATTGCTCTGATGTTCTCGCCTATAATTCTTGCTTTGTTCCAGTCAACAATACTTTCTAAAGTATTATGAATATTCCATTTAGGAATCCAGCCCAATTCAGCTTTAGCTTTAGAACAATCCAGTTTTAGATAATTGGCCTCATGTAGCTGCGGATTTGTATCTATTTGGTAAGATGCGTTCTCACCCCACAATTCACAAATGGTTTTTGTGATCCACTCCACATTTTGTGCATCACTATCGTCCGGGCCAAAGTTCCATGCTTCAGCAAAACGAGTACCATCTTCTAATAATTTAGCAGCCAGGGTCAGATAGCCATCCAAAGGCTCGAGTACATGCTGCCAGGGCCTTATGGCAAAAGGGCTTCTTATAAATAGTTGCTCTCCTTTGACGATGGACCGAATGAAGTCAGGGATTAAGCGATCCTCAGCCCAGTCGCCGCCACCAATTACATTGCCTGCCCGGGCACTCGCCAACGCAACACCATGTTTATGGTATTCATTTGGATTGAAAAAGGAATTCCTGAATGAAGTTGTAACCAGTTCAGAACATCCTTTGCTGTTTGAATAGGGGTCGTAACCACCCATTGGCTCATTTTCGCGGTAACCCCAGTGCCACTCCTTGTTTTCATAGCATTTATCCGTGGTTACATTTACAACTGCACGTACACTGCTAGTTTGACGTATGGCTTCAAACAGATTTACCGCACCCATTACGTTGGTGGAGTATGTCTCAATGGGATCTTTATAAGAAGCTCGCACCAATGGTTGAGCCGCCATATGTATAACAATTTCCGGTTCAATATGCCTTATTGAATCCCTTAACTTTTGAAAGTCCCTTATATCGCCAATGATTGAGGTCATTAACTCATTTATATTAGCTTCTTCAAACAAACTTGGTTTTGTAGGCGGCTCAAGGGCATAACCATACACATCCGCACCTAATTGATGAAAAAGCAGTGACAGCCATGATCCTTTAAATCCTGTGTGGCCAGTAATCAAAACTTTTTTGTTTCTAAAGATTCCGTTATAAAGCTTCTCCATTTTAAATTATTTTATCGGAACAGGATTACCACTTTATCCATGGGGCGAGCCCCTTTTCTACTAAATGCTCTAAGTGGTTTTTGTCTCTAAGGGTGTCCATTGGTTTCCAAAACCCCTGATGCTTATAGGCAAATAATTCACCTTCTTTGGCAAGTTGCTCAAGTGGGTCACGTTCAAAAATCGTTTTGTCGTCTTTGATATAGTCAAACACCTTCGGTTCGCAAACAAAGAAACCGCCATTAATCCATGACCCGTCACCTTTTGGTTTTTCCTGAAAATTTGTTACTTGTTCATTGGATGCAATATTTAGAGCGCCGAATCTACCTTCAGGCTGCACGGATGTCATGGTAATGCTTTTGCCGTGCTCTTTATGGAATCCAACAAGTGCATTAATATCAACATCCGCAACACCATCACCATAAGTAAGCATGAATGGTTCATTTCCAACATATTCTTGAACACGTTTAATTCGACCTCCGGTCATGGTTTCATCACCAGTATCAATCAAAGTAACCTTCCATGGTTCTGCATGATTTACATGATATTGGGTAGTATTAGTAGTCATATCAATAGTCATATCGGCCATGTGACGATAATAGTTTGCAAAATATTCCTTTATCAAATAGCCTTTATAGCCACAAAGTATTACAAATTCATTAAAGCCATAGCTAGAATAGATCTTCATAATATGCCAGAGGATGGGTTTCCCTCCAATTTCTACCATGGGTTTGGGTTTAAGAGTAGTTTCTTCTGAAAGGCGGGAACCAAAGCCACCTGCGAGGATGAGAATTTTCATATTTTCTATTTAGTCCAAATTCCAACAGCTTTATTTTCAATTATTTTATTATACTGAAGAGGATATACAATTGTTTGAATTAGCGCCAATAGTACATTTGTCAGCAAAATCCCTTCGATTCCAATTAATTTACCAAAGTATATTGCCAATGGAATGTTTAAAAATGCCACTGTTATGCCTAAATATAATTGGAGTTTAATTTTGCCAACTCCATTTAGAAATTGGCTGAAAATGCCATTCCATGCATTAATCAAAACCCAACTTAATGTCAGGAAAGATATCCAAAAAGGAACCACGAATTCTTTATTGACCCACAATTTATATATGAAATTGGAAGAAAGAAGCATGATACATCCAATAATAAACAAAAGCACCCATCCGGTCATAAGTTTATTCATTATTCTTTTAATCCATTCTAAATCTTGCTTTGTCCACGCTTCTGTAAATGCACTCCAGAACGGACCAATAACAATCATGAAGCCCATCATCAATACACTGAAATATTTAAATGCAACATTGTAAGGCGTAACCATGGCGGGCCCGAACAACTGTGTGATTATCATATTATTGGTCTGATACAATAGTATTGCAGCAATCTGAATAAGAAAAAACTTAGCTCCAATAGAAAAAAGATCCCTTGCTTTGCTAAAATCAACTGAAGAAAACGAAGGCCTATATCTAAGATACTTCCCGCTAAAAAACCAAATTGATGCAATTATTAAAACCAAAGGAGAAATGCTACTATAAATAACGCCCAATGCAAGCAATGAACTTTCACTTACCTGAGTTAAAATATAAATTAAAAGCAATGATAACGATTTTCCAATTAAATCGAATACTGCACTTTTGGCAGATTGTTGATCAGCGCTTAAAATAACGGCAATAAGATTAAGAACAAAAGTCATCCCAAAGGATGTAAAAACAACTATTGCCAGATAACTCAACTCTTTGCCTAAGACCGGGTTATCTCCTGCATTTAGGATAACATTCCAATTGATAAAGTAATTAAGAGAATAAAATAGAAGTAAAAATATTGAAATAATAATTACAAGAATAGCATAGGTAGTGCTTACGTATGTTTTTGCTAATTCGTATTCCCCTCGGGCAATGGCCTCAGCAAATCTATTTCGCAAACCATTCCCAAAACCTATATCAAAAAAACCAAACCATGCTATCAGGGAAGTTAAAGTAATCCATATTCCGTAATTTGTTGGATTTAAGTAATTTATGGTAATTGGTAAAAGTAATAAGCCAATACCAATGTTAATCCCCTTAATAAATAAACCAGCCGTAATGTTCCGCTTAGCACGCATTGTACGTTCATGGCCTTGCCCAAAACCAGTCAAATCTATAATTAAGGAAAGTATTCTCAATTCTTGATTTCTAAAGTTTTGATTAAATAATTCTTATCTCGCAGAATAATCTTTATCATATCTATATCCTTTTAACCTGTTTTAAAAAAAATCCTTACCAAATTCCATACTACCTTCTTCTTCTAACCTTTACCCTTACCTAATTTCTACCCCTATAACCTATAACCTATTACCTATTACCTATTTACAGCTTCGCCCCGTCAGTCCCACCGCAGGATCTGACAAGGCTTAGTAATTGAGCAACAAAAATACTCATTTTCAGGAATTGCCCATTGGCAGGAACTGAAATAACCGGGTAAGATTTCCG
>Ga0105047_10016062_pt1 | contig 11762 bp, 9 predicted proteins | sample MAT04_FD_78384 | JGI IMG/M metagenome (GOLD analysis project Ga0105047, IMG submission 78384) | Freshwater microbial communities from Lake Fryxell liftoff mats and glacier meltwater in Antarctica - MAT-04 (megahit assembly) | ecosystem: Environmental > Aquatic > Freshwater > Ice > Liftoff... | reverse complement strand
GGCACTGGGATGGTTGGTCTAGGGAACCGGGTACGGCTGTGGCGTTGATTCGCGGTAACTCTCTGCGGCGCAAGCCCGAAAAACACGTCATCTGAACCTCGACGCGCTTCCGACTCACGCTATGCGGTTAACCCTCGATTAACGGTGTCGGCGCGTACTTAACGCATCGTTACTCGGGCGCGTCGGGACAGGGGCCGGACGCGCTGAACCGCAAATTCCGGAAGGACCGCCTAGTCCCATGACCATCTCTCTCTCAGCGCCGCGCGCCACGGAACTGAAGCCCCGGATCGTTGTGTTCGGTATTGGTGGGGCCGGTGGCAACGCCGTCAACAACATGATCGACGCAGGCCTCGAAGGCGTCGAGTTCGTGGTCGGCAACACCGACGCCCAACAGCTGCAGTTCGCCAAGACCGAACGCCGCATCCAGCTGGGTGTGCAGGTGACGCAAGGTCTGGGTGCCGGCGCCCATCCGGAGGTCGGCATGAGCGCGGCCGAAGAGAGCATTCCCGAGATCGGTGAGCACCTGGACGGGGCCCACATGGTCTTCATCACTGCCGGCATGGGCGGCGGCACCGGTACGGGTGCCGCGCCGATCATCGCCAAATGCGCCCGCGAGCGCGGCATCCTGACGGTGGGCGTTGTCACAAAGCCCTTCCACTTCGAAGGCCGCCACCGCATGCGTCTGGCCGACGCCGGCATCGCCGAGCTTCAGCGCTACGTCGATACCCTGATCGTCATTCCGAACCAGAACCTGTTCCGGGTCGCCAATGAGCGGACCACCTTTGCCGAAGCCTTCGGCATGGCCGACCAGGTCCTGCACTCGGGCGTGCGTTCGATCACCGACCTGATGGTGCTTCCGGGCCTGATCAACCTCGACTTCGCCGACGTCCGCACGGTGATGACCGAGATGGGCAAGGCGATGATGGGCACCGGCGAGGCGACCGGCGAGGACCGCGCCCTGATGGCCGCCCAGAATGCCATCCAGAACCCGCTGCTCGACGAAGTCTCGCTCAAGGGCGCCAAGGCGGTACTGGTCAACGTCACCGGCGGCCTCGACATGACCCTGCTGGAAGTCGACGAGGCGGCCAACGCCATCTCCGAACAGGTCGACCCGGAAGCCAACATCATCTTTGGTGCGGCCTTCGACCCGTCGCTGGAGGGGATGATCCGCGTCTCCGTCGTGGCGACCGGCATGGACGGTGCCTCGATGGCCGCCATTGAGCCCAAGATCGAGCGCCGCTCGCTGAACGTGGAACCGCTGCGCGCCACCGTTACACCTCGGGTGCCGGAGCTTGAACCGGTGATGGCCGCTGCCGAGCACGAGCTGGCTATGGATGCGCGTGAAGAAGAACAGCCCGACATCTTCAGCGTGCCCCTGACGGTGGATGCCGAACCGGTCGTAGCAGCGATCGAACAGGCCCCGCAGACAGCCGAACTCGCGCCGACGCAAGCCCGCGATGTTCTCGATGAGCCGTTGTTCGCCGAGCCAGCCTATGAGCCCCGGCGTCCCCGCGGCGGTTTCCTGAGCATCTTTGGAGGTCGCCCGCGTTACGAGGCACCGGCGGCTCCTGCCGCCCAGGCACCGGTGGCGCGGACGGCACCTGCGCCTTCACGCGGCGGCGCCCAGCCGACGGAGGCTACCAACCCCGCCGAAGCGACAGACCAGAACGAAGATCTCGAGATCCCGTCCTTCCTCCGCCGCCTTGCGAACTAGAAATCATCACAAAACCGCCACGCCGCGTAAGGCATTTCGCAGCTAGAGTCCTCCCTGAGCCTGCTCCGGGAGGATTTCTATGTCTGACCATCGCGTCATCTGGGTGTCGCCTCTGGCCGAGGGCTGGGCCGTTTTCTGCGTTGGACTTGAGCCGCTGATTTTTCGCTCGGGTGGGCGGGCAGAAGCCCAGGCCCGGCGGCTTGCCATGGCCCTGGCCAAACTGGGGCGGGCGGTGCAGGTGCGCATTCAGGACCGTGGCCGCAACCTTGTCGGAACCCTGCTCTATCCCGCGCTCTAGCGCTGCTGGCGTCGCGGCCAGCAGAAGCTTGAAGCCTGAAGATTATCATTTATAATCAGAAGGGTAGAGGTCTGAAGTGTGAATCGAACCTTAACGGAAACATTGCGAAACACGATGTGCTTTGCTGCAGTGCATCAACCAGCTTAGCTGCGCGTTAGGGGCACAGGTCCGGTCTTCTGACCGGGTATCGATGCAGGAAGGTCCACCTTGTCCGCGCAGGCATTCCAACACACCCTCCGCTCGCCCGCCCTGTTCGCAGGCGTGGGCGTCCACACCGGTGAATACACCCGCGTCACGGTTCGGCCTGCGGCGGCCGACACCGGGATCGTCTTCGTGCGCACCGACGTCAAGGATTGCGACAACCGGGTTGCGGCCACGGGTGACGCGGTCTGCAAGACCCAACTGGGCACCGTGATCGGCAATGCCGCTGGCGTCACCGTGGCGACGATCGAGCATCTGATGGCGGCCCTGGCCATGTTGGGGATCGACAATGCGCGGGTCGACGTCGACGGCCCCGAGATGCCGATCATGGACGGCTCGTCCGAGCCATTCGTCCGGGTGCTGGATCGCGCCGGCAAGCGGGCTCAGGACGCGGCGCGCGCGTTTATCGAAATTCTGGAGACGGTAGAGGTCATCGACGGTGACAAGCGCGCGACGCTGAAGCCGGCGGACCGGTTCGAGATCGCCTTCGAGATCGCCTTCGACAGCGCCGCCATCGGTCGCCAGTCGGTCGACCTGGTCATGGACGAACAGGCGTTCCGCGACGAACTGGCCAATTGCCGGACCTTTGGCTTTCTCAGCGATGTGGAAGCCTTGCGTGCCATGGGTCTGGCGCGCGGCGGGTCCATGGACAATTGCGTGGTGATCGACGAGGGCCAGGTGCTGAACCCGGAAGGCCTGCGCCGTCCCGACGAGTTCGTGCGCCACAAGGCGCTGGACGCCATTGGCGATCTCTATGTGCTGGGCGGCCCCTTGCTGGGCCGCTTCGAGGGCGTGCTGGCCGGCCATGGCCTGAACAACGCCGTGGTGCGCGCGCTGCTGGCCCGCCCAGACGCCTGGCGTGTTCGCACCTTCGTCGAGGACCTGCGCGCGACGGGGTGAGAGCGTCTACCCTCTGCCTTTGACCGGCGACCCCTGATGTTGACAGTGCGGTGTCAGCAGCGGCAGCGTCTGTTGCGACGACGGGTCAGGGAGACATCAATGTCCGGCGAGGCGACTGCGAACCTCAACGATCACTACAAGCCGCCGCACCGGATCGTTCTGGCCAAGTCGCTGGACCACGTGGAAAAGCACGGTCGGCGATTCATCGCGCTCTCGCCCTTCGCCCTCATCGCCTCTGCGGGGCCAGGTGGGGTGGATGTGTCGCCACGCGGCGGGCCACCCGGTTTTGTGCGGGTATCGGACGATGGCAAGTCCGTGTTCATGCCTGATCGGCCAGGCAACAACCGGCTCGACACCCTGCGCAACATCACAGAGGGTGACGGGGTGATCGGGATGATCTTCATGATCCCGGGCATCGACGACTGCTACCGGGTCAACGGCGTGGCGCGCGTGGTGATTGATCCGGAGCTGTCCGCTACCTTTGATGATTTCGGCAAGGTCCCCGCCAGCGTGCTGGAAATCGAGGTACGGGAGGCCTTCCTGCACCGTCCCAAGGCGATGATGCGGGCCGACCTGTGGGGGGAGTCTTATCGGCAGCATCGCACGGTGCTGCCGACTATTGCGGAGATGGTCACCGATCAGCTGGGCCTCAAGGTCGAGCTCGGCTCCCGCGCCGAACAGGCTGAAACGGCGCGCCAGGAGCTCTGAATTCGCCGCCCGCCGTTTGCTCGCCACACTCTGTGGTGTAGATAGCCTAACCTCGTTTCGGGGCGCGGGTCGAACTTGAGGTGATGGTGTCTTTCTTACGCAAAACGACCAAGGTGGCGGGCATTGCCGTGATGTGCGCGCTGGCGCTTTCGGCTTGCGCTGGTAACAAGAAGAAGCCGCGCTTGGCTTACGAGGAGCGGCCGGTTGAGCTGCTCTATGCCACCGGTGCTGACCGGCTGGATCGCCGCCAGTGGAGCCAGGCCGTCGGCTATTTCCAGGAGGTGGAGCGTCAGCACCCCTATTCGGAATGGTCCCGACGGTCGATCCTGATGCAGGCCTATGCCCACTATCAGGGCAATGACTATGTTGAGGCGGTCGCCGATGCGGACCGGTTCATGCAGCTCTATCCCGGCAACGCCACCGCCGCCTACGCCCACTACATCAAGGCCATCTGCTACTTCGAACAGATCGTCGACGTGAACCGTGACCAGGCCGCCACCGCCCAGGCGCTGGATAATCTGCGCGACGTGGTCCAGCGCTTTCCGCGCAGCGAATATGCCGCCGACGCCCGGCTGAAGATCGACATGGTCAATGACCAGCTGGCCGGCAAGGAGATGACCATCGGCCGCTACTACCTCAATCAGGGCGACACCCTGGCGGCGGCGAATCGCTTCCGGGCGGTTATCGACCGCTACCAGACGACCACCCACACGCCTGAGGCTCTTTACCGGCTGGTGGAGAGCTATCTGACCCTGGGTCTGCTGGACGAAGCCAACCGTAATGGTGCCGTTCTGGGCTTCAACTACCCCGGCGACCCCTGGTATGGCGATGCGCACCGACTGCTGACCAGCAAGGGCCTGAAGCCTGCTGTCGAGCCCAGGTCTGGCGGCGGTCGGTTGTTCCGGATCCCCTTCACCAAGGACAAGAACAAGACCGTCGCGCCGCCGCAAGCTGCTGAACCGAACGCCGCCGTGGCGTCATCGAAAGACACCGAGAAGCGTTCGATCTTCCGGATGCCCTTCGGCAAGAAAGACAAGGGCGTGCTGCCGGACACGGAAGCGGAAGCGAAGTAGGTCGGGCTGTCAAATGGGTGGCGGGAACAAAACACGTCCATCCCCTTCTATCGCGGCTGATTCCGTACGATCCTGTGCGTCATGCTGATCGGGCTGCAAATCCGCGATATTGTGCTGATTGAGGCGCTGGACCTGTCGATAGGTTCAGGCCTGACGGCGCTGACCGGTGAGACCGGCGCGGGGAAATCCATTATTCTCGATGCTCTTGGCCTGGCGACCGGTGCCCGCGGGGACGCGGGTCTGGTACGACGCGGGGCGACCCAGGCCGTCGCCAGCGCGGCCTTTGCACCGTCCGCCGATCATCCGGTCTGGGACCTGCTGGAGGCCAAGGGGCTGGTCTACGCCCGCGACGAAGACCTAGTGCTGCGACGAAATCTTGCTGCTGATGGCCGCAGCCGCGCCTTTGTCAACGATCAGGCTACGGGAGTGGGGGTCCTGAAGGAATTGGGCGAGGCGCTGCTGGAGGTGCATGGCCAGCACGAGACGGTCGGATTGCTCGACGCCCGCACCCATCGGCCGCTGCTCGACGCCTACGGCGATCTGGCCTTGCAGGCTGCGCGGGTGGCCACAGACTGGCGACACTGGCGCGAGGCGCGGGAGCAATATGAGGCCCTGCTGGCCGAGGCCGCCCGTGGGGTCGCCGAAACCGAAGAGCTGACGCTGCGCCTGTCGGAACTTGACCGGCTGGATGCCCGTGACGGGGAAGAGACCGCGTTGGCCGAAGAGCGGGCTGTTCTGGGGGCATCTGAAAAGGCGCTGGCCGATATCAGCACCGCGCGCGCCGTGTTCAACGGTCTTGGTGGCAAAGTTGCAGGTGCCATCCGCGCGCTGGAGCGGGCGCGCGAGCGGGCGGTGACGGCCGGTGCGGCCGAAGACGGCGCGGCCGTCCAGCGATTGATCATCGCGTCGGAAGCCATTGATCGCGTGCTGAACGAGGCCGGAGAGGCCGAGTCGGCGATTGATGCGGCGGCCCTGGCCTTTGATTTTGAACCCGACCGGCTGGAACAGACCGAGGAACGGCTGTTCGAGCTTCGGGGTCTGGCGCGCAAGCTGGGCGTCGCTGTCGAGAGGTTGCCATCGTTGCGGCTTGCATTCGCCGAGCGGCTGCGCGCGGCGGAGTCTTCCGAGGCCACGCTGAAGGCCGCCGGGATCCGGCTGGCGACCGCGCGGGCTGCATACCTCGCGGCGGCCGCCACGCTGACAGCGGGTCGTCGGGAGGCCGGCGAGCGTCTTGCGCAGGCGGTGATGGCGGAACTGGCACCCCTCAAGCTGGACAAGGCCCGCTTCCGTGTCGCCGTCGAGTCGCTGGCCGAAGACCGCGCGGGTCCGGCCGGCATGGATCGTACGGCTTTCGAGATTTCCACCAACCCCGGCGCGCCGTTCGGCGACCTGGGTGCCATAGCGTCTGGCGGCGAACTGGCGCGGTTCGCGCTGGCCCTCAAGGCCTCGCTGGCGGGGCGCGCCACGGGTGCACAGCCGTTGATGATCTTCGACGAGGTGGATCAGGGCGTGGGCGGTGCCGTGGCGGATGCGGTGGGCTTGCGGTTGAAACGCCTGGCGGCCAACGCCCAGGTGCTGGTGGTCACCCACAGCCCGCAAGTTGCCGCGCGCGCCGAGGCGCACTGGCGGATCGTCAAGGCCGGGGAGGGTGAGCGTCTTCGCACTGCCGTCGAGGTGTTGGGTTCTGCTGATCGCGAAGAGGAAATCGCTCGCATGCTGGCGGGTGCCAGCATCACCGATGCTGCGAGAGCGGCGGCAAGGGCGCTGATGGACGCCTGAGGGCGGCTTTCCCTCTCCACCACGCCCACTGCAGCGCGCGGTCCCCCTCTCGCGCTTCGCGGGAAAGGAACAAGTTGCGGATTTGTTCTCTGTCTGGCAAGGCTTGGTGGCGTTAGAGGTTTGCTATGCTGTCCCCCGTCGAAGCCCTCACTGAAGCCGAAGCCGTTGAGGCGCTGACGGCTCTGGCTGACGAGATCGCCGCCCACGATATCCGATATCACCAGCACGATGATCCCACGGTTTCAGACGCCGACTACGACGCGCTGAAGCTCCGCAATCAGCAGATCGAGGCGCGGTTTCCGCATCTGGTGCGTGAGAATTCCCCATCTCTCAAAGTGGGTGCCGCGCGGGCGGAGCAGTTCTCACCCGTGGAACATGGCGTGCCGATGCTTAGTCTCGATAATGCCTTTGCCGATGAGGAGGCGGTTGAGTTCGATGCCCGCATCCGCCGGTTTCTGAGGCTCCCGTCGGACGAGACCGTGGGCTACACGGCCGAGCCGAAGATCGATGGCCTGTCCTGTTCGATCCGATTTGAGCAGGGTCTGCTGGTGCAGGCGGCCACACGCGGGGATGGCAAGGTCGGTGAGGACGTCACCCGCAACGTCCGGACCATCGCGGACATTCCCAGGCAACTGGCGGGTACTGGCTGGCCCGACGTCATCGAAATACGCGGCGAGATCTATCTGGGCCATGACGGGTTCCGGGCCCTGAACGCTGCGGCGACCGAAGCAGGGCAAAAGCTCTATGCCAACCCCCGCAATGCGGCCGCAGGTTCGCTGCGACAGATTGATCCGACAATCACGGCGGCGCGGCCCCTGCGGTTCTTCGCCTATGCGTGGGGCCTTCACAGCGACGGGTTCGCTGAAACGCAATGGCACGCCCTGCAGCGGCTGAAGGCCTGGGGTTTCCAGACCACACCGGAGAGTGTGCGCGTCGAGAACGCCGCCGGCTTGCTGGACGCCTATGCGCGCATGGAGGTCGCCCGGCCCCGGCTTGCCTATGACATCGACGGGGTTGTCTACAAGGTCGATCGGCTGGATTGGCAGCAGCGGCTGGGTTTCATTACCCGTACGCCGCGCTGGGCCATCGCGCGCAAGTTCCCGGCGCAGCAGGCCCGCACGGTGCTGGAGGCCATCGACATCCAGGTTGGCCGCACCGGAGCTGTCACCCCGGTTGCCCGCCTTCGCCCGGTGACCGTGGGCGGCGTGGTGGTCGAGAATGCGACCCTGCACAATGCCGACGAGATTGCGCGCAAGGGCCTCAGGGTCGGCGATACCGTCATTCTGCAACGGGCCGGCGATGTGATCCCGCAGATTGTCTGCGTGGTCGAGGACGAGCCGCGCGGACCGGAGCCGTTCCAGTTCCCGACCCACTGTCCATGCCCCCTGCACACACTCCTGGCGCGGGAGACGACAGCGGCGGGAGCCGAGACTGTGGTGCGGCGCTGTACCGGCGAGTTTGCGTGCCCGTTCCAGCGGCTGGCGCACATGCGGCATTTCGTATCGCGCCGCGCCTTCGACATCGAGGGACTGGGCGAGAAGCAGCTGGCGGCGTTTCATGAGCTGGGCTGGATCGAGACGCCGGCCGATATCTTCCGCCTGCACGCGCGCCGTGACGAGATGCTGGCCCTGGACCGTTTCGGCGAGACCAGCGTCAGTAACCTGATCGACAGCATTGAAACGCGGCGCAATATCGCGCTCGACCGCTTCATCTATGGGCTGGGCATCCGACACGTTGGCGAGACCACGTCGGTGGCGCTGGCGCGGCATTTCGAGACGGTTGAAGCCTTTGTGGCGACATCAAAGGCAGCTGCTGCGCAGAGAGCCGGACCAATGTATGCCGAACTCTCGGACCTCGATGGCCTGGGGCCAACGGCTGTGCAGGCCGTACTGGATTTTGCGCGCTCGGGGCAGGCCTTGCTGATCCCGTCCGGCATCTCGCTGGATGCTCATCTCCATCTGGCGATCCCGAAACTGAACGCCCGCGCGCGGTCGGCTCTGGAAGCCCGGTTTGGCGATTGGCCGACCTTTGAAGCCGCGGCGCGACGGGCCGCCGCCGAAGTCCCCGGGGAGGCGTTCCTTGAATTGGCCTCGGTGGATGCCGTTGGCGTCGTCGCCGCACGCATGATCGCCGAGTTCTTCGGCGAAGATCACAATGAACGACTTGTCGAAGCCCTGATGGCCGAGCTCAGGGTCATTCCCGCAGAGCGCCCCAAGACCGACACGGCGGTCGCGGGCAAGACCATCGTCTTCACCGGTGCCCTGGAAAAAATGACCCGCGACGAGGCCAAGGCCCAGGCCGAGGCACTGGGGGCCAAGGTATCGGGCTCGGTGTCGAAGAAGACCGACCTGGTGGTGGCCGGGCCGGGTGCCGGTTCAAAACTCAATACCGCGACAGACTTGGGCATCGAAGTGATCACTGAGGATGAATGGCTGACGATGGTGGGTGGCCAGGTTCCAGCCAGGCTCATATCTGGTGGATAGAATCTGACGCTTGGCACCCCCTGCTCTGCGCTCACACACACCGCCCGTAAGCGGACATCCCGTAGGACTGGGTTGGGGGGTTAGCTGACCTATGCGCTCGTCAGGCGCCGCAACCATTCATTTGCCTGTTTGGGCTCGCCCGGGTCATTCGGGCCGACCCGACCTCTCGCCGCTTCGAACTGCTGATGAAGCTCGAACGGCGCATTGCTTGTCCGCTTCCGGACCCTAGCGTTATCCAATGTCAGCGCGCGCAACTCGCCTAGCTCGGCGGGAGGAGTGGTCGGGAACAGGTGTTCGTTGTGACCAAAGAGGCCCCATCGACCGGCGGCGCAGTCGCTGAGCGCTTTTGTGAGTACCGAGTGATACGCGCGCTCCATCTCGATTAGCCTCTGTAGAAGGCGCTCCTTCTGGTTCACTTTGAGATCGTCCTCAGCCACGCAACGTCTGCAGCGGGTCGAACCCGGTGGCGGGCCTTCCGCCCGATATCGGACATTTGACGGACGCCTGTGTCAGCATCTGTCCACTAGGCTCTCGCTGTTACAACCCAGGTCGCCGAGCCAAGTTTTACACCATCTGGACCGTTGTGGGCCGCAAGGGCCTGGCGGACCGCCTCAACGGCACCCTCTCGATGCCCAGGGTGCTCGCGCAGCAGGGCACCGAGCGGCCCGATCTTCAATGACATCGCCAGCACTGTCTCGAGGTCACCACCGCCGACCTTCATGTCTGTCGGCGCCAGAACCACATCGGAAAAGCCGGCCTCGGCAAGGATACCGCGAACGCGGTCGGGATCAGCAAAGGCGAATGGCCCAGGAGCGCCGGGCGCAGGCGGCGGTGCCGTTGCCGATGACGGCAGCGCGGCCAGGGCCGCAGCCATCGGCAGCGACATGATCGGGTTCTCCGCAGGCGTCCGCCAACACACGAAGGCCAGCCGCCCATCCGGTTTCAGCGCGCGACGAATGTTGGCAAAGGCCGCCGTTGGATCGGCGAAAAACATCACGCCAAAGCGCGAAAAGACCGCATCAAAGCCACTGGGCTCGAACCCGTATGTCTGGACATCGGCCTCGACGAAGCGGACGCCCGCCTGACCCCCGGTGCGGCGACGGGCAACCTCGAGCAGGGTGTGCGAGATATCAGCACCCGTCACCCGACCGTCCGGTGCCACCATCCGGGCAAGCTCCAGGCTCGTGTCGCCCGCACCACAGCCTATGTCGAGAATGCGTTCTCCGGATTTCGGCGACAGGGCTGCCATCGCCGCATGGCCAAGCGGTGCCAACTGACGATCCAGCGGCACCTGCAGATCGGCCCAGGTCGGACCTGCGCCTTCGTTCCAGTAGGTCGCCTGTTGGGCGTTGGGGGCGTCGCTCACTGAATCGGCCTCGTGACATCGTTGAGCCAGTCGCGAACCCCGGTCTCAACCAACGGCCCGATCACATCGCGGACCCGGACATGATAGGCGTCCAGCTGATCGCGCTCGTCTGTCGACAGCATCGCTGCCACGATCAGCCGCCGGTCGATGGGGGCCATCGTCAGGGTCTCCCAACCCAGCATCGGCCTCTCCCCGCCCGGTATGGCTGTCGCCGACGTCACCACCTGCAGGTTCTCGATCCGGATGCCGTAGGCACCTTCCTTGTAGTAGCCAGGCTCGTTGGACAGGATCATGCCGGGGCGCAGCGCCACGGTGTTGGGGGCCTTGGCGATCCGTTGCGGACCTTCGTGGACCCCCAGATAGGATCCCACGCCATGGCCGGTGCCATGGTCATAATCCAGCCCCTGCTGCCACATGGCCATGCGCGCCAGCACATCCAGCTGCGAGCCCGTCGTGCCCGCCGGAAACCGGATGCGGGCCAGCGCCAGATGCCCCTTCAGCACCAGGGTGAACCGCTCGCACATCTCGGGCGAGGGCGTGCCGATAGCGACGGTGCGGGTGACATCGGTGGTGCCGTCTAGATACTGGCCACCCGAATCCACCAGCAACAGGGTTCCATCAAAGGTCTTGAGGTTCAGGCGCTCGGTCGGGCGGTAGTGGGGCAGGGCACCGTTGGAGGCCGCGCCGGCGATAGTGTCGAACGACAGATCCTTCATGACACCCGTCGCCTGACGGAAGCCTTCCAGTTTGCGCACGGCGGTGATTTCGTCGGGTGGATTGATCTGTCCATCCGTGGCCAGCCAGTGCAGGAAGCGGGTCAGGGCGGCACCATCGCGGATATGGGCGTTGCGGGTGCCCGCGATCTCGACCGCGTTCTTGCAGGCACGGGGCAGGGCGCAGGGATCTTCCGCCCGAATGACCTGGGCCCCGGCCTCTCTGAGGGCCTCGAAATACCAGGCCGAGGACTGCGCCGGGTCGATCACCACCTGCCGGCCCTTGAGTTCAGCCAGAGCACCGGGCAGGTCGTCCGGGGTCGCCAGCGTCACCTGATTGCCCAGCCATGACGGCAAGTCCGCTGTCACCTTGGCCGGGTCCAGGAACAGCCTTGCGGTGCCATCCTTGTTCAGGATCGCCTGTCCGATTGGCAACGGCGAGCGGATTACATCGCCGCCGCGCACGTTGAACAGCCACGCAATCGAGGCCGGTGCGGTCAGGACCGCCGCCTCGCCGCCGCGCAGTG
>Ga0105047_10016061_pt1 | contig 11763 bp, 8 predicted proteins | sample MAT04_FD_78384 | JGI IMG/M metagenome (GOLD analysis project Ga0105047, IMG submission 78384) | Freshwater microbial communities from Lake Fryxell liftoff mats and glacier meltwater in Antarctica - MAT-04 (megahit assembly) | ecosystem: Environmental > Aquatic > Freshwater > Ice > Liftoff... | reverse complement strand
GCGAGCTCCGGAAGCAACTGCCCACGCACCGCGTGTTCCCGCGGGTGCCGATCCCGGTGGACGAATGCAACCAGCGGCTCGCCGCACCGCCCAGAGGGTGCGTGAACGTGCTGGGGCAGTGAGTGTGAACTGAGGCTGGAATTGCGGGAACGGCCAACTCCCTAGGGAGCAGGGGGGAGGGTTTCAGGAAAGAGGGTGCAGGAACCGCGTGCGGTTCACCTGCTTCCTGCATCCTGAAACCCTCCCCCCTGCTTCCTAAGGAGTTGGCTGTCGGCGCTCTACAGCAGCACACCACCTTCACCCCTCCAGCGGCTTCCCCTCATGATCCGATATCAACACCCACACCGTGCGCGTCCGACGTGAATACAACAAGCGCACCGTCACATCGCGCGGGTTTTGCTTGAAGGCGAAATGGAATCGAAAACTCGTGTCCAGTGATTCACGGATCACCCCTTCCTTGAAGCGCCCGTAGAACTCCTGCACCCTCGTGCACGGCGCGATCTCGGTGAAGAACTGCTTCCCGATCGCGTCTTCTTTGCGCAAGGACGCCAGCTTCGACTCCACCGCGTTGTAATTCAGGATCCGCCCGGTCGCGTCCAGCTGGATCATGCCGTACGGGAGGACATCCAGCTCCTCGGTGGACATCGTGTCGGCATTCTCGAGCACGTTGTTCACCGTGTGCTCGGGACGCTGGGAGGGACGACCGGGCTGAGACATCCGGGGAAGTTAATGGCGGTACCAGAGCCGAGGTGCCGCCACCCTACCCTCGCCGGATTCCCGATTTTCGGTGTATATTCGGTATCCCATGCCGAACCAGTACGCCGAACTCCACTGCCACTCCGCACTCTCCCTCCTCGACGGGGCCTCGCTCCCCGAGTCGCTGGCCGAGCGCGCCGCCGAGCTGGGATACCCTGCCCTCGCCATCACCGACCACGATGAAATGGGGGGCGTGGTCCGGTTCGGGACGGCCTGCAAAACACTCGGCATCGGTGGCATTTTGGGCGTCGAGCTCACGGTACGCATGCCAGACATCGGCAACCCGGGCGCCGAACGACGCACCCACATGGTGCTTCTCGCCGAAACGCGTGACGGCTATCGCAACATCGCCTCGCTCGTCACGCGGGCCCGCATGGACAGCGAACGCGGCACGCCCAGTGTGCCGTGGGCCCTCGTCACGCGCCACGTGGACGGCGTCATGGCGCTCACCGGGTGTCCGCGCGGCTGGGTGCCACAACTGCTGGCCGACGGACGTGAGAGCGACGCCTACACCGCCGCTTGTGAGTTGCGCGAGGTGTTCGGCGAGCATCTCGCCGTGGAATGCTGGGATCATCGACTCCCCGAAGAACGCGCGCTCGTGAAGCTGCTGCGTCCACTCGCCGCCAAACTTGGTGTGCCGTGGGTGGTCACCAACAACGTGCACTACGCCACGCCCGAACAGCGCATCGTGCACGATGTGCTCACCACGCTGCGGCACGAACGCACGCTCGACACCATGGGCACGCGACTGCGCCCCAACGCCGAATGGGCGCTCAAGAAGCCGTCGCTCATTTATCAGCGGTGGCGCGGTGCTGAAGAAGGCGTGAAGGCCACACTCGCCATCGCCGAACGCTGCACCTTCCGGCTCGACCAGCTCAAGCCGTCCATGCCGGCGTTTCCGCTGCCTCCCGGCATCAGTGCGCAGGAGTATCTCACGCGCCTCGTGGAACAGGGCGCCTACGAACGCTGGAGCGCCTCGCGCACCCCCAAACACGACGCACAACTGGCCCACGAGCTGGCCATGATCGGCAAGCTCGAACTCGCCGGGTTCTTTCTCACGGTGTGGGACATCGTCCGCTTCGCGCGACGCGAGGGGATTCTCTGTCAGGGTCGTGGCTCCGCCGCCAACTCCGCCGTCTGCTACTGCCTCGGCATCACCGCCGTCGACCCCATTCGCATGGAACTGCTGTTCGAGCGGTTCCTGAGTGAAGGACGCACCGAGCCGCCCGACATCGACATCGACTTTGCGCACCGCGATCGCGAGCGGGTGCTGCAGTATGTGTACAACCGCTACGGCCGTGAACATGCGGCCATGGTGTGCGAGCAGATCACGTGGCGTGGGCGCAGTGCCGTGCGCGATGCCGCCCGCGTACTCGGCTTCTCCGTGCAGCAAGGTGACATGCTGGCATCGCTCAGTGATCGGTTCAGCGCGCGCAGTACCGCACAGGCGCTGCGGGTCGACCGCGAGCCTGCGGGCACCACGCCGCCCCCCCCACCGGCCGTACAACCCGCCACCGATGCCGATCGACTGGGCCAGCAGATGATCGGAGGCACTGAAGCCACCACCACGGCGCGCGTCGTGCGTGAAGCGTCGCGCAAAATCGCGTCCACGCAAACGGCCAAGACACAGCGCGCACCGAAAGGCTCCACCGAGCGCGACGGCACGTGGGCGCAGGTCATCGATATGCAGGCCGAGCGGAAAATCGCAGCCGATACGGCCACCGCCGATGCGCGCACCACCGCCACGCGCGACACCGCGAGCGGTCGTGAGCTGCTCGCCCGCATCGGTCTCGATCCCGACGACGAACGCGTGCGTCGATTGGCCGATGTGGTCGCCGGCCTGCACCAGCTGCCGCGTCATCGGTCCATTCACGTGGGCGGATTCATCCTCACCGAGGAGCCGCTTGGCTCCATCGTGCCCATCGAGCCCGCCTCCATGCCCGGGCGCACCGTAATCCAGTGGGAGAAGGACGATCTCGACCCCGTGGGCTTGGTGAAAATCGATCTCCTGGGGCTCGGCATGCTCACCGTGGTGCAGGATTGCCTGCTGTATATCCGGCACACGCGCGGCACCACGATCGATCTCGGTCAACTCGACATGAGCGATCAGGCCGTGTACGACGTGATGTGTCGCGCCGATACCGTGGGTCTCTTTCAGATCGAGAGTCGCGCGCAGATGAATACGCTACCGCGTCTCAAGCCGCGCTGCTTCTATGATCTCGTGGTCGAAGTGGCGCTCATTCGACCGGGGCCTATTCAGGGCGAGATGGTGCATCCGTATCTGCGACGGCGCGCCGGGCTCGAGCCGGTCACCTATCCGCATCCGATGCTCGAGAAAGTGCTCAAGCGCACGCTCGGGATTCCGCTTTTTCAGGAGCAGGGCATGCAGGTGGCGATCACCGCCGCCGGGTTCACGCCGGCGCAGGCCGATCAACTGCGCCGCGCCATGGGACACAAGCGCTCCCGCGAACGCATGGCGCAGATCTGCGAAGAGCTGATCGTCGGGATGGCCAAGAACGGCATTCCGGAAGAAACCGGCCGTCGCATTTACAACCAGATCAACGCCTTCGCCGACTATGGCTTTCCCGAAAGTCATGCCGCCAGTTTCGCATTGATCGTATATGCCACCGCGTGGCTCCGGCACTATTACGCGCCGGAATACACCGCCGCGATTCTCAATGCGCAGCCCATGGGATTTTATGCACCGGGCACGCTCATCGAAGACGCCAAACGACATGGGGTCGAGGTGCATCCCATCGATCTCACGCGCAGCACGTGGGATCATGCCTTGGAAATGGCCGACGGACGCGTACTCGTGCCCAACGACGGCGTGGTGCGCTGGGGGCGTAACATCGGCACGCAGACCATGCGCGATGTCGTGGCCGTACGACTCGGTGTACGGCTCGTGCGCGGACTGGGCGCCAAGGCTCGACGCGCGCTGGAGGCGGCCCTGGCGCAAGGACCGTTCACCAGTGTCGAAGACGCCGTACGTCGCGTATCGCTCGATAAAACGTCATGGCGGCGACTCGCCGAAGCCGGTGCGTTCGACAGCATGTTCGCGCACGAGCCGGCCGAACGGCGACGGCGCGTGGCGCTGTGGGAAGTGATGGCCGCCACCCGTGGCCCCGAGCTGCCGCTGGCGCCGTTTCAGGCGCAGCCCGTGCCCGCACAGCTGCCGGCCTACACCCCCATCGAACTCACCGAAGCCGACTATCGTATGACCGGGCTGTCGTTGGCCGGACATCCCATGAAACATGTGCGCCCCATCCTCGCCCCCAACGGCGTACTGTCGGCCCGTGAGGCGCACGAACTGGGCAAGGACGGGCAGCGCGTGGCCGTGGCCGGACTCGTGATCTGCCGTCAGCGCCCGGGCACGGCCAAGGGGTTCGTGTTTCTCACCCTCGAAGACGAAACGGGGATGATCAACATCGTGATCACCCCCGATCGCTTCGAAGAACATGCGCAGCTCCTTTCCACCTCACCGATGTTGCTCATTCGCGGCACGCTGCAGATCGAGCAGCAGGTGGTGAACGTGCGCGCCAAACAGTTCAAAGCGCTGGAGCTGGGTGGTGGCGAGCAGTATGTGAAGGGGCACAACTACCGGTAGCGATCATGCGTCGCGACTACCGCCGCACCTGCTCGAAGTACAACAGGCCACCCGACGTCGTGCCGACCACGATATCGAGATCCCCGTCGCCGTCGAGGTCGGCCACGGCCACGCTGGAGTACGGTCCACTCGCCAGCGTAAACGACGAATCCCGCTCGAAGCGAACGCCCGCGCTGTCCGACACATTGCGCCACAGCTGCACACCACCGTCTTCACTACCCAGCAGCAAATCCGGCTTGCCGTCGCCCGTGATATCGGCGAAGGTCGGCGTACTGCGACGCCCGACATCGATGTTCTGAAAGACATCGCTCACCAGTTCGAAACGGGGCACCGTGCGCGAACCGACATTACGATAGAAGTTGAGCTGACCCGAGGCCTCGCCCACGAACAGGTCCAGATCGCCGTCACCATCGACGTCGGAAACCGCCGGCGCGCTGTTACTCCCGCGCGTGAGCACGATCAGGGCGCTGTCCGCCAGCGTAAAGGCCGGCGCCGCACGCGAGCCGGTGTTGCGCCAGAACTGCACCTTGTCACGCCAGGTACCCAGCAGCAGGTCGGGAAGACCATCCCCATCGAGGTCCGCCACCGTGGGAGCGTAGTGAAACTCACGCTGCATCGGCAACATCCCGCGATGCACGAAAGCCGGAGCACGAGCGCTCCCCGTGTTCTCGAACCAGGCGACCGTCCCCGCCGTGTCACTCACGGTGTCGATCCGGTTACCCACCAACCAATCCATATCCCCGTCACCATCGAGATCGGCGAACGTGGGCATGGCATCGCTGCCCACATCGATCGTGCGGATCAGGCGCCGCGTGGTCAGCGCAAAGTCACCGGCCGCGCGCTGCGACACGAGCAGCAGATTCTCGATGCTGGTGGTACGAGGGGTGTACGCACCGCCGATCACCCCGACCAGCAGATCGGCAAACCCATTGCCATCGAGATCACCCAGTGTGGGTGCGTTGTACCCGCTCGTCAGAATCGGCGCGCTCAGCGGAAACCGCTTCGGCTCAATCCCTCGCATGGCCGGTGTCGTGCAGCCACTCGAGCGATTCTCGAACAACAGCACGCCCTGCTCGAAGTAGTCGCCCCAGAACAGATCGACATCTCCGTCGCCGTCGATATCGCCAAAGGCGAGCGTGTTCGCGCCGTGCCGCGATCCGCGTCCCTGTACGGGCTGACCCGGCACCGGGCCGAGCACCTCGATGCCTTCGAACCGCTCGGTGTGCAGGGCAAAACGGGGGACGCCGTCCTGCTCCGTGCCCGGCACCGCTTCGAAACGATCGACCGTGCCGGCCACCCGGCCGATGAACAGATCGAGGCGACCGTTACAGTCGATGTCGACGATGTTGAGGATATTCTGCCGGTCAGCCGCGATCGGCGCGTTGTCGCCATCGCGCAGCGAGTCCACGGCCACGCGAAACGCCGGCGCACTCTTCGTGCCGACGTTGCGCCACGCGCGGATGTAACTCGTGGGCGACTCGCTGAGCAGATCGATCCGTCCATCGGCATCGAGATCGACGAAGCGATACCACTCACCGACCGGCAGGTCGAGAAATCGGTCTGAGCGCCAAACAAAACGGCCGTTCACATTCTCGAAATGCATCAGCGACGACGACCGTTCCTGCACGACCAGATCGAGGTCACCGTCGCCGTCGATGTCCACCATCTGCGGGCGCGGCACGTCGAATCCTCCGAGAAACGCTTCCGGTAACGGCGCGCCATCGCGATCGATCACCGGGAACGGCGCGACACGTTTCACGAACGTGGATTGCGCCTGCAGCCCGCTCGTCAGGCTCGCACCGGCAAGCAGCAGTGCGCCAACCGCCGCGAGTGCCGTGCCACGTGCACTCATCGCGCGCCCGCCGCGCCCATGCCCGTTGGTCCGGCCCCGAGCATCAGCGTGCTGTGCACTTGGCCCGTGCGCAGATCGAAGATCGTGAGCCACCCGTCGCTCATATGCTCCTGCGCCCCCATGCCATGCATCTCGTGTCCGCTTTGTCCGGGCGCGGTTGCACCGGTATTCTGACTCACCACGAACGCATAGCGCCCATCGCGCCGCAGCAGCATGCTGTACGGCTGCGCCAGACGCCCGGAGAGCGTGCGCACCACCGTACCCGATGCGAGGTCCACGTCGGCGATCGCATTCTTCGCGAGCAACGTGACGAGCACGCGCTTGCCGTCCGGCGTGAAGCGCGGCTCCCACGGCTTGCCCTCGAGGGAGATCTCGCGCACCGGCAGCAACGGTGGTGGCCGCCGGAGATCGAACACCAGCAACGAATTCGACAACTCGCCCGCCGATACCATCGTTTGCCCATCGGGGCTCAGCGCGAACGTGACGAGTGAACGCGGGACCCCGGGAATTACCGACAGCGTCACACGGCCCGTGGCGGTCTCCACCGACGCAATACGGTTCTCGGCCAACGATGCCGCATGCACGAAGCGACCATCTATGCTACTGGCCAGCGCATGCGGCCGCGGCATCACGATCTCCTGCTCATCGACCAGCGTGAAGGCAGAACGCACGATCACGCCAAGCGACTTGGGAGGATTCACCGCCGTCATCGAGCGCCCAACGTACAGCGAGTCGTGCACGGGGTCGAGCGACAGCAGCCCCGGCGTTTCCAGTTTCACCTGCGCCAACAGGCGATTGGCACGATCGAACTTGAGCACACGACCATCGCCGATCAGCGAGACATACCAGTAGGCGCCGTTCTCCTCCACCGCAACATGATGCGGCTTCGCATTCGCCGTAAAGCCGAGCGTGCGCAAGTCGAGCACCGTGTCGATGGCCAGACGCGCCTGATCGACCACGGTGATCGACGCCCCCGACTGATTCACGATATAGAGCTTGTCGCCGGCGTCAGCGCTTCGGCGCGGTGCGTAGCACGCGCTGGCGGCGACACAACACGTCGCCGCCAGCGCGAAGACCTGACGCACTGCGCGCATCAGGGAACCACTTTGCGCGACATATCGCGCACGAAGAACACGCCTTCACCGATGCTCGTGACGACGATCGCGCCGCTCTTGAAGTACGGATACACGCTCCATGCGCCGGCGAAGCTCGGCGTGCCATCATCACCCGGATGGGTGTCCATGAAGCCGACTTCCTTCGGGTTGCGCGGATCGCTGACGTCGAGAATCCGCAACCCCGATGTGTAGTTCGCCTGGTACATGCGATCGCCCTTCACATACAGGTTGTGGTCGATCGCCTTCGACGTGCCGACATGCTCCTTCACCAGAATCGGATCGGAGAGATCCGCGAGATCCCACACCAGCGTACGCGTGCCCTTCGCCGCCTCGCCCTTCCCCGTCGATTCGTCGCCTTCGTCATTCAGGTAAAGAAAACGATGGTCGTCGGTGAGCCACGCCTGGTGTGCGTAGGCGACGTTCGGATAACTCGCCCGTGAAATGGCGACCGGGTTCTTCTTGTCGGTAAGGTCCGCAATGCTGATCGCGTTCTCGTTCGAACCAACGCAGATCTCCTTTCCGGTGTACTTCGCGTCGGGACCGTGATACACCACGCACTGCGCATCATGCGAATAGCCAGTACCGGCGGAGCCCGTTTTCGGATCACCGAAACAGCCCGCGAACTTCGGCTTCCTGGGCGTCCGCACGTCGATCATGTGGTAGCCACCGCCGCATGTTTCTCCGCCACCGGAGTTGCCGACCGTGTACATGAAGCCGGTCTCTTCGTTCGCGACGATGTTGTGCGCGCTGTTGATGCGATCATACGTGACGTCGGGCTTGAATACTTGGGGCGTCTTCACCGTGCGCAGGCGCGTCATGTCGAACACCTGCATGCCGTGCTCGGCCGCGTTGTCGGACACGATGAACACGTGATCCTTGTAGACCTTCATATCGCGCCACGCCGAGGACGGCGAGCCCTTGGTCTTGGGCAAATCGCCGAGGTAGCGCGGATTGACGGGGTCGGTCACGTCGACGAAGGACGTGCCGTCGGTGCGACCGAGGATCGCGATCTCGCGCTTCGTGACCGGATCGGTCCAACCCCAGTTGTCGTTCATGTTCGTGCCACGCTTCCCGCCGATAGCCGAGATCGGCAAATACGACATCAGCCCCGTGTTGCCGCACTCGAAGGCGCTGGCTTTGCCATCCTTGCCGCACTGCACTTCCTTGCCCTTCACCGCGCTGTACGTCTTGCTCGGCGCAACGGGAAAGAGCACGCCTTTCGACGTCCACGCACCCGCTGCGGACCGCTCGAGAAACATCACGCTGCCGGCGGCGTCGGCGTCGTTGGGCATGCCGACCACGGCCGAATTGCCCGACACGGCCACCGCTGCACCGAACGCCGCTCCCGGCTCGATCTCCGGCGTGGTGAGCTGATTCATCGACCACGCGCCTTCGGCGTCCTGACGAAGGCGCTGGATCGCGCCGGTGTTCCGGTCGGAACTCGGCGCCGAGAGCCAGAGCTCATTGCCGGCGCGTACGATCGCCGTTCCGAGCCGCGCCGGGCCGAACGTGAACTGCGTGAACGACTGCCGCTCGCGCCAGATCTCGGCGATTTCGCTGTAATCGAAGATCGTGACCAAGCCGGCGGCCGCATTGCCTCCCATACCCGCGACCGGCAGCGCGCCCGGCGCGCCGACCGCGAGGCGCGTGCCGCTCAGCTGTACCGACTGGCCGAAGCGCGCGTTCTCGGCGCCCCGCGCCGACACAACCAAGGCTTCCTGCTTCCAATTGCCATCGCTCTGGCGCCGATAGACGAACACGCCGCCACGGCGCGCCGCGCGTGCCGGCGCACCGATCGCCATGCGATCGCCGTCGATCGTGATCGATGTGCCGAAGGCGTCATTCACTTCCGTGCCGTCGCCGGCCATACGCGCGATCGCTTCGTAGCTGCCACTCACCGATCTGCGGAACACGTGCACCGCACCCGCGCCTTCGCCCGGGGCGCCGATGTAGACGCGGTCGCCCTCGAATACGATAGTGCTGCCGAAAGCCGCGCGCGCCGTGCGGGTCGGCGCCTGCACGACGCCGCTGTTCGTCCACATGCCAGCGGCCGACTTGCGGTACACGTGCACAGTGCCGCGCACGCTATCCGCGGCAGTACCGCTTTGATAGACCAGCAGCGACGTCCCGTCGGTAGCGATCACGGCACCGAAGCCGTCATTGGGTGCGGTCGTCGGCGCGTGCAACGTGCCCGATGGACGCCAGCCCGCCGCCGACCGCGCATAGATATGCACGGTGCCGGGCTCCTGTCCGCGTGGCTCGCCGACAAAGGCGACATTCCCGCTGATGGCGACCGACGCACCAAAAATCATACGGGTCGGAGCGTCGGTGGTGGTGTGGGTCGTACCGGATGTCCGCGAGAGGGAATCGGAGAGGGTCGCGGCGTACAGGGTGGCCGGACAGGCAAGGCAGGCTAACCAGAGCGCGGTTCGCATCGGGGGTCGGGTTGAGGGGACACAGGCAGCTGCCTACAAAGAGAGCACGGTGCGGTGCGCGGCGCAAAGCCATTCAGCGCTGCGCGACGACAGCGATCTCGATCACCGTTCCGTGCGCGCACCGTATCGAGCATCGGCGGATACCGTTTCAACACAATGATGACCGCGCGCGCCGAGTCGGCCGGCACAACGCGTTGTTCAGAAGGACGATATTCGATCAGCTTTACGCCCAATGTGTCACCCGCACTCGACGGGCGGACAAGAATATCCGACCGAGTGAGTCGCTTCGCGAGCGCTCGCCGCTGGACGGCAGGATCACAGGGCACCGACCGTGAGGGCCACGCGGACAGTCGTGAATTGCGCCCAGCGCGTGTGCGCCGGCTGCGCCTCGCCTACCACACCACATCCGCGTAGTACCGCCCCATCTCGACGTCCGACGTGACCAACGGCAGCGACTGCAACTCGGCGGTCGCGACGATCACGCGATCGGCCGGATCACGGTGGGCCCAATTCACTTCCAAGGTACGCAGCCAGATACGCACGTCCACCGGCGCGAGCACCAAGCCATCCACGAGTTGCAGACGTTGCACGTACTCCGTGAACGACACGCCGAGCGCGAGTTGGCCACGCTGTACCTTGAGCCCGATCTCCCACAGCGAGATCGTGCTGACCAGCCAACCAAAGGGCGCGGCTCCATCGATCGCCGCTCGCGCCCGCTGCGACAGCCGTTCGGGGGCCAACGTCCAGAACAGCAACGCCGACGTGTCGAGCACCACTCGACTCATGACCGTCTCACGCTCGCGTCACGAGGCCGACCACTCGGCGTCGGTGGGGGCGTCGAGGTCGCCGGTCCAGGTGAGCTGACCGCGCACATCGGCAAACGCGTCTTCGATTGAACGCGTCTCCGTGAACGGCACCACCTTCAGTACGGGGATACCGTCGCTGGTGACCACCAAGGCCTCTCCGGTTCGCTCGACCTCGCGAAAGTATTCAAGCATGCGGGCCTTGAGCGCACTCTTTGATACTGTGACCATAGTCATGACCATGGTCACAGCAAAAGCCTGTGTCAGGCGGCGACAGAGGGTCGGCTACTTCCCCTGCAGCATGCCCATCACCTGCGTCAGCATCGCATTGCTGCCCGCATTGACGCTGCCATCCGGCGTGAGCTTGTCGATCAGCTGCGGCAGCATAGCCGCCAGTCCACCCATCGCCTGCGACGGATCTACGCCGGCCTGCGCCGCCGCCTTGGTCACCACCGTGCTGCCGAGCGCGCTCTCGAGCTGACTCGCCGAAACGGCCTGATTGGCCCCTGTGCCCACCCAGGACGACACGATGTCGCCGAGCCCGCTGCCTTGCATCTTCTGCACGAGTCCGGCGATGCCGCCGTTCTGCTGCACCAGCGTCATGGCCATCGTGAGCATCGCCGATGAAGAGGCGCCGCCCTGTGTGTTCTTCCCGAGCAACCCGCCCAGCATCTGCTCGATGCCACCGGCCTTCCCGCCCAGCAGCGAACCGGCCATGTCTCCCAACGCCCCGTCAAACAATCCCATCGATGGCTCCCCCAAAAGGTCGTGCGTTCGGATACCGTAACGCTGTACAAATACGGACTGCGCGGCAAAGGTCAATGCCGAGTCTGGCGCGAGCATCGATCGGCGCACGCGGCCCCCGATTCCGTTGCATGTTGAGCGGGAGCGGGAATGGGCCCAGTCATGCAACCAGGAGCATACGTGACGACCGAAGAGATCGAAACTATCATCGCCCTCGCCACGCTGGCCTCCATCAGCGATGGATTGCAGGACGAGGCCGAGCAGGCGCGAGTGGTCGAAGTCGCGCGGAGTCTGGGACTGCTGGCCCCGGAAACCGTGATCGCGCAGGCGATGAGCGGGACGCTCACCCTTCCCATTCTCGCCGCACGGCTGCCGTCCGACGAAGCGAAACGTCTCGCGCACGACACCGCGACCGCCGTCTGTCACGCCAACGGCTGGATCAGTCCAGGCG
>Ga0105047_10016060_pt1 | contig 11763 bp, 9 predicted proteins | sample MAT04_FD_78384 | JGI IMG/M metagenome (GOLD analysis project Ga0105047, IMG submission 78384) | Freshwater microbial communities from Lake Fryxell liftoff mats and glacier meltwater in Antarctica - MAT-04 (megahit assembly) | ecosystem: Environmental > Aquatic > Freshwater > Ice > Liftoff... | reverse complement strand
GCGCGCATCATGGGCCTGGGTGCGTTCACCAGCGTGGTCGGCGACGCCGGCATCACCATCGCCCATGAGGCTGACATCGCCATCACCAGCGGCAACAGTCTGACCGTGGCCATGACGCTGGAAGCCGCCAAGAAGGCCGTGCAATTGATGGGCGCCGCGGATCTGACCAAAGGCAAAGTCATGATCGTCGGCGCAACCGGATCGATCGCGTCGGTCTGTTCGCGATTGATCGCGCAAGCCATCGGCAACGTGGTACTCGTCTCGATCGAGCCGGAAAAACTGCTAGAACTCAAACGCACGATCCAGCGCGAAACTCCGGGCGCCGAAGTCACCATTGCCACCAAGTCCGGCGACCTCATCAGTGATTGCGACCTGGTGATTACGGCGACCTCGGCTTTTGGCCAACGCGTCATCGACATCACCAAATGCAAGCCCGGCGCCGTTATTTGCGATGTGGCTCGCCCGCCCGACATCAATCCCGCCGAAGCGGCCCTGCGCCCCGACGTGCTGGTGATCGAAAGCGGTGAGGTGCTGATTCCCGGTGACATCGACTTCGGGTATAATATTGGCTTGCCGCCCAAAACGTCGTACGCCTGTCTGGCCGAAACCGCCCTGTTGGCGATGGATGGTCGCTTCGAGGACTATACGCTGGGCCGCAACATCACGATGGATCGGGTCAAGGAAATCTACAAGCTGTCGCTCAAGCACGACTTCAAGCTGGCCGGGTTGCGCTCGTTCGAGAAATACATTACGGACGAAGACATTGCCGTGAAACGCGCGTTGGCCGACCAATATCGCGCCGATCCTGAGAAATTTGCCCGGCTGCGTGCCGACGCCTCACGCAAAATCCAGGAAATCCCAGTGATGGCCAAGGGCGTGACAGCCTCGACGGGCGTCGACAAGAAGTGGCTAGCCATCGGTGGCATCGTTGCGGCCGGTCTGGCCCTGCTCGTTGCCGGCCGCCGTCGCAAGACAGTTTGAGCATATGGGATGTAGAATGTGGGGTGTACATCTCACATCGCACATCCTACATCCCACATCTCATATAGTCGCAGGCGTACGTGAAGAAGACCGCTTATGCACCACTTCAGTACTGCCGCAAGTCATGCGCTCATAGCCAATTCCCCCGACGGCATCCTGGCTCTAGATGCCCAAAACTGCGTCACGGCCATGAACCCGGCCGCGCTGCGCTGTCTTGGCCTGGAGCAAGCCCCGCTGAACCAAGCGGTGGGGGAAGCACTGACCGCCTGGCCGGCGCTGCTGGCCTTTCTGGAGAGCGTGGACGAGGGGCAAGTCGAGATTACCTTTGTGCGTGCCGAGGTGCAGCACTTCGCCGTACAGATCGTTGCGGTCGCCGCCCATGAGGAGTCGCCGACCAGGCGCATGGTGATCCTGCGCGACGTCAGCGACCGCAAACGCGCAGAGCAGGCACTGGCACAATCCGAGGCCTACTACCGCCGCCTGGTCGAACTCTCGCCCGATGCCATCACGCTCATCGACCTCGAAGGTGTCGTCACCTTTGTGTCGCCGCGTACCTACCAGGTTTTCGGCCTACCCGCCGATTCCGATCCCGCCGGCAGAAACGCCATGCATTGGATTCACCCTGATGACCGCCCGCGTGCCGTCGCACGCTTGCAGGAATTTGCCCTGCACGGTCTTGCCCTGCCCACCGAAGAGTACAAGCTGGTCAGAGCGGACGGCACGCTCTTTTGGGGCGAGATTTTGACGGCACCGCTGGTCGACCCAGCCGGTGCGCTGACCGGGATCATGCTGCTCACGCACGACATCAGCGAGCACAAACAATTAGAGGATGCCCTGCGCCGCCAGCAAGAAGAAGAACAAGCCTTCGCGCAACGGCTGGCCACCCTACACCAGGTCAGCATGGATCTATCGCGCTCGAGTTCGCCTGACGATCTTTGTCGTATGGCGATTGAGTTCGGCTGCCACAAACTCGGCTTTGACCGTATGGCGGTCTTCCTGGTCGCCCCCGATCAACCGAACGCCATGGTCGGTACCTTTGGCGTCGACGAACAAGGCGGCCTGCGCGACGAGCGTGGCAATGTGCTACGCCTCGACGATCCCGCGCAAGTCCACTGGAAACCGGTCATCGAAGGCCGTGAGCCGCTGCTCTATCTGCGCGACGACGTGTTGCTCAACAATCAGGTGCAGCCAGTCGGCCAGGGCGAACATGCCGGCGCTGCGCTGTGGGATGGACGCCAGGCCATCGGCCTGATGATCATCGACAACCTGCTGACGCACGCACCCATCAACGAGCACCAGCGCCAGATACTGATTCTTTACGCCAACATTTTCGGCCATTTCTATTCCTTGCTGCGTGCGCTGGACGAGGTAGAACGGGGTCGTGAAGAAGCCGAGGCTGCCAATCGCGCCAAGAGCCTTTTCCTGGCCAGCATGAGCCACGAAATCCGCACGCCCATGAACGCCGTCATCGGCATGACCAGCCTCTTGCTCGACACCACCCTCACGCAGGAACAACATGATTTCGTCGAAACCATTCGCCAAAGCAGCGATGCCCTCCTGACGATCATCAACGATATCCTGGACTTCTCCAAGATCGAGTCCGGCCATCTCGAACTGGAAGTGCAGGACTTCAGCCTGATCAGTTGTATCGAAGACGCACTCGATCTCTTTGCGACCCAGGCCGCCGCCAAAGGCCTGGAGTTGGCCTATCGCGTGGCGCCCGGCACACCCGACGGCGTCCAGGGCGACGTCACCCGCGTGCGCCAGGTGCTTGTCAACCTGATCGGCAATGCCATCAAGTTCACCGAGCATGGCGAGGTGGTGGTTGAGGTGGAGGGAGAGGGGATCCTGCATTTTTCCGTGCGCGACACCGGCATCGGCATTCCCCCCGACCGCATCGATCGCTTGTTCCGTTCTTTCTCACAAGTCGATGCCTCGACGACACGAAAATATGGCGGGACGGGCCTGGGACTGGCGATCAGCAAACGTCTATGCGAATTGATGGGTGGGGTGCTTTGGGTGGAGAGCGCAACCGGTCGCGGTTCGGTCTTTCATTTCACGATTGCCGTGCAGACCGCCGAACACATACCGGCGCCGGCGCCGCTGGCCGACCTTGCCGGTCAGCGCGTCTTGATTGTGGACGACAACGAGACGAATCGCTTTATTCTGCAGGAACAGACACGGCGCTGGCGTATGCAGCCCACGATCGCGGCCAGCGGTCGCGGCGTTTTGGATTTGCTGAATAGCGGCGCGGTCTTTGACCTGGCGATCCTCGACATGCACATGCCGGAAATGGACGGCTTGCAGTTGGCGACAGCGCTACACCAACGCGTGCCCCCGGTAACGTTTCCCCTCGTCATGCTGACATCGCTCGGCGACAACGTCGTGCGCGCGGAACTCACCAAAGCAGCCTTCGCCGCCCTGGTGACCAAGCCGGTGAAACAATCGCAACTCTACAACGTGCTGGCAAGAGTGCTGGGGCAACCGTCAAAAAGTACGGCTAAGGTCAGCAGCAGCGGCCGTTTTGACCACGACTTTGCCAGCCACCATCCGCTGCACATCCTGCTGGCCGAAGATAATGTGATCAACCAGAAAGTCGCCTTGCAGATCCTGGGCCGGCTCGGCTACAAAGCCGACATTGCCGCCAATGGTCAAGAAGCCGTGGATGCACTACAACGGCAGCCCTATGACGTGATCTTGATGGACGTGCAGATGCCGGAGATGGATGGCCTGGAGGCCACGCGCGTGATTCGCCGTACGTTCTCCGCCACACAGCAGCCCGTCATCCTCGCCATGACGGCAGCCGCCATGCGGGAAGATCAGCAGGCCTGCCTCGACGCCGGCATGGATGGTTACGTCAGCAAGCCGGTACATCTGGAGCAACTGCTCGCTGCCCTGGAGACTGTCACGCGGGATGCGGGATGTAGGACGTAGTATTGCATGCAGTCAGTGTGCGCGACAGCACGAGTGGCGTAACACCAGTTCGCACTCCAACTCGATACAAAGCGATTCCACTACTCCACCGTCGATCAGCGTACACAGCAACTCCGCTGCGGTGTGTCCGATGGCACGCGCCGGTTGGCTGATAACAGTCAGGGGCGGTGCACACACCGCCGTCCAAGGGTGTTCATCGAACCCCGGCCCATTCATCCGGATCGAACTTTTCGCCGGTAAACATCGGAATGAAGTCTTTATAGCCGAATTTCTCCGGACCGCCGTAGGTCTTGACATGGTAGTCATACTGGGGCGTGCCTTCTCTGTACATATTGTAGGGATACCACGTACCGTTCGGGCCACACGCGGGAACGGAGTAGACGCCCCAGTGGGTGTAGATGCCGAATTTGGCCTCCTTGAACCACTGCGGCGTGCGATGCTTGCGCAGGGAATCCCAACACGGTTGGTAGATCATCGTCATTTCGGTTACTCCGATATGTGCGGCTTACGGCAAAGACGCAGAGAGCACAGAGCAGGAAAGGGGTACTCGCCCTCTCTGTGTCCTCTGTGCCTTCTCTGCGCCTTTGCGGTGAATCCTATCGGCACGGCCAGCGTGCCACTAGATGGCGGACAACTGCGACAACTGACCTTATTTCTGCATCGAGTCCAGGATCGCTTGCGTTTCGGTGTCCGCCTTTGCCAAAGCGATGGATACGTCTTCGACTTCGCCGGCCCAGACTGGGTCTAGGTTATTGTTGTAGGCCGTCGATTCCCACTCCAGGTATTTCTCGTGGTAGTCCGGGTAGCAAGCATCGCGAGCGCCGAGGTCGATGAAAGCGTGCTGGAATGCATCGCCGATCCCAAGCTCTGCGGGCGGCAAGCCGAACTTTGCAAAGTCCATGTTGGCCACCAGCGCTCCGCCCATCGTGGCCGTAGTGGGCAGCAGTTCAGGATTGGACAGCACATAGCGGATCAGTTCGTAGGCCAGATCCTTCTGCGTGCTGGTCGCGGGGATACACCAGGCTGAGCCGCCGCTGAACTGGAAGCGGCCGGCTGGGCCGGTCGGCGTGGGCGCGACCGTCCACTTGAACTTGTCTTGAATCGCCTCACCAAAGCGGAAGGAGAGGTCGTTGAGTCCATAATGCATGGCAATCTTGCCTGAAACGAAAGCCGTTTCGGCAGTCAGCCCCAGGCCCTGGACCATTGCCGATGTCGGCTGGACCTTGTGCTTCCACTCGAGATCGCGGATAAACTGGAACGCTTGCACAGTCTTAGGATCGGCCATCATGGATTTCGTCAGGTCGGGGGTCCAATAGTCGCCGCCAAAGGACTTGACGATCCAGTAGTGGCCTGCCGACCACTGGGTTGTGCCCACCTGGCCCAGGCCCCACGTCGCTTTCTGCGGGTCATCCACGTCGTGGGTCAACTTGAGCGCGAGATCGAGTATTTCATCCCATGTAGCGTTCTCATCCGGCACCTTCAACCCAGCCTGATCGAAGAGATCCTGATTGATGTAGAACCCCCCTGGCGCCCAGTCGTAGGGGAAGGCATATTGCTTGCCATTCCATTTGAAAGCCTCGACCTGTGATTTGTAGAATTGGTCCGGCCAGCCCGGGGGAACATAGGCGGTAAGGTAGTCATCTAGCGGCGCGAGCAACTCGCGGCTGGCGAAGGACTTGACGCGCGAGTCGTGCATCCAGACCATTTCGAGGGGTGAACCGCCTGCCAGCAAGGTTGCAAGTTTGGTCCAATATTGCCCCCATTCGACGCCCCAGTCAATCGTCTGTTTGACGTTCGGGTAGTACGTGTTGAAGAACTTGTTGATGTGGAGCAGCCACTTGCGCATTTCGCCTTCGCCTTCCCAAGACATCATGCGGAAGTCGGCGGCCAGATCTGGCGCCACCAGTCCTGTGAGCCAGGGATCATTGAGCGCAACGGCGTTGGTGGCTACGGCGGCCGGCTTGGCTACCCCAGCCGGTTGTACCGTACAAGCGGCCAGGAAACTAGTGCCCGCGGCCAAGGCGCTATAGCGCAGAAAATCGCGGCGGTTCATTTAGGTAAGGTCAAATCCATTTTTAATGGTATGATTTGTTCATAAGTTGCAATTCTCCATAAGTATCAAGCATCGGTAATCGAACTGATGGATAGCACCCGTGACAACCAACAGCTTCATTGAACTCGTGCCAAAAGTGGCAGAAATGGGCTTCGACTCGATTGAAGTGCCGATCGACGGACTGGACGATCTAGACTATCAGCGCGCGGCAGAGGTCATTGCCGACCACGGACTGGGATGCAATGTGTGCGTTGCGATAGGTCCTGATCGTGACCTGATACACCCGGACAAAGCCATTCGCGACAATGGTGTGGCCTATGTTCACCACTGTATTGATGCAGTAAGGACACTTGGCGGCACAGTCGTTGGTGGACCGCTGTACTCTGCTGTGGGACGTCTCTGGCAGCAAACGCCCGCTGAACGCGCAAAAGACATCGATCTGCTAGTTGAACAACTCAATTCCTTGTCTTCCTATGCAGAAGACAAAGGTGTCGTGTTATGTGTCGAGCCACTTAACCGGTTTGAGACAAGCTTTATCAATCTGACATCGCAGTTGATCGAAGTGGTGGATCGCGTGAACAACCCGGCGTGTAAAATCCTCCTTGATACCTTCCACATGAATATCGAAGAAAAGTCATTGGGCGATGCAGTCCGGTTGGCCGGGCCACGTCTAGGTCATTTGCACGCTTGTGAAAATGATCGGGGCGCACCCGGTACTGGGCATGTCAATTGGGATGAAGTTGCCCAGGCACTACATGACATCGGCTATAACCGAGCATTGGTAATTGAATCCTTCACGAATCAAATCAAGACGATTGCTCGTGCAGCAGCGATCTGGCGGCCGTTTGAGGTTTCACAAGATGAACTGGGACGCAAGGGTCTGGAATTCCTGCGCCAACTGATTTGATCGGTTCGCCCAGACACAAGACGTAACTTACGGTTTGGTCAAAATAGGGTGAGATAATCAAATTGCGAAAATGTAAATAATCCATCCGAACAAGTTGGAGGGTCGCGACTATGAAAACACCGAAGATTTCGATAGGTAGTTGGGCGTTTTCGTTTGGGCCGTTTGAGGCCAATCCATGGTCATTTTCCAGACTGATTGAGTGGGCGGCAGATGCGGGCTACGATGGTGTCGAAATCAACGGTTTTCACCCGCATCCCCATCCAGACATCTATGACACTCCAGAAAAATGTAACGAACTAAAAGCTGAAATTGAAGGGTTCGGTCTTGGTATTTCCGGCTATGCGCCGGACTTTCATGCCGTCCCCCCCGCCGAAGTACCCACCAGCGAGTATATGGCGGTTATTGATAAATGTCTCGCATTCTGCAACCACATGGACATTAAGGTGCTCCGCGTTGACACCGTCAGTCCACCCAAGGAACTCGATGCCGGCGCCTACAAGAAACGATTCGATCATCTCGCGCAGACATGGCGTACTGCCGCTGAAGCATGTAAGCGGGCTGGGGTGCTGCTGGTGTGGGAATTCGAACCCGGCTTCTGGTTGAACAAGCCCGGCGAAGTCAAAGCGATCGTTGAAGCAACGAATCACTCCCACTTCAAGCTGTTGTTCGATACGAGTCACGCCTATATGGGAGCCGTTGTTGGGGCACGTCAAACCGGTGAAAAGGAAATCCTTGCTGGTGGTGTCACTGAATACGCTCACTTGGTTGCTGAACACATCGGTCATTTCCATCTAATTGATTCTGACGGGTCTTTGCATGGCAATGAAACCAGCACACACACACCCTTTGGTGAAGGGTATATTGATTTCAAAGCTGTTTTGCAGACGATGAAACCGATCATTGAACCCCTGCCGTGGTGGTGTGTTGACTTCTGCTTCTGTCCCACAACCGACATAGATGGACGCAAGGCCGTGCCATTTATCAAGAGCCTGGTTGCTACATTGGTGTAGAGTTGCATAGTGATTGAGTGAAAGTGAGACAAGATGCCAATTGTTCGAGCCAATGGGATCAATATCAATTATGAGGTGAGGGGACAAGGCGAACCGATCGTTTTGATCATGGGCTTGGGCGCAGATGGGTCGGTGTGGGACCTACACGCGCAAGCGTATGAGCAACACTTCCGCTGTATCTTGATGGATAATCGTGGTGCCGGATTTTCTGACAAACCCGAAGGCTCCTATTCCACCGCAATGATGGCCGATGATACTGCCGGATTACTGGATGCGCTTGGGATCGAGACTGCGCGCGTGGCCGGCATATCGATGGGCGGCGCGATTGCGCAAAATCTTGCGTTGCGCTATCCCCAAAAGGTGCGGAGTATGGTGCTCGTGAGCACATGGGCGCGGTGCAATACCTATACCAAGGTTGTGTTCGAGCACTTCAAAAAGATGAGGGCAGTATCCGACCCCGGTGACTTTACGGAGTTGCTTCAACTCTGGATTTTTGCGGCTGATCATGTGGAAGCACAACACGCCGATCTCATACAGGCGCAGCAGGAAGCACGCGAGAACAAGAATCCAATGCCGCAACCTGCCTTTGATGCTCAATGTGATGCCTGTATTACACACGATACACTGGAAAACCTCGGCAAGATCAAAATTCCAACACTGATTACGGTTGGTGCTGCCGACATTTTTACACCCTATCACTTTTCCAAAGCCATTCATGACAATATCGTGGGTTCAGAATTGTTTGTTCTAGATCGGGTTGGTCATGCCCATCACTGGGAGAAGTTGGACGAATTTAACAGCAAGACAACCGCCTTCTTTCAGCAACACTAGCCAGGAGCACAGACATGGGGCGCATTCGAATTGGCTGCCAAACCTATACGTGGCAGATGTCTGGCGAGAAATATCTCGACAAATTGGAACACATAATTCAGATTGCATCTCGAGCAGAGTTCGTCGGGCTGGAGCCTGAGACACAATTTCTCGGACGACTGTGGGACCCGGGCCTGATGAAAGAAGCGCTCGCAGCCAATTCCATTGCATTGGCCGCCTTGACACTCGTCGAAGATTGGCTGCATCCCGAAGAAACAGGTGAAGAACGCGCTCGTGCCGATAAGACGATCGAATTCTTGAAGGGCTTTTCCGATACCGTATTGGCGATTGTCCAGATGCCGGGTAAAGATCGCTCCAATCTCAAGGAACGCCAAGAAAACCTGCTGAAATGCGTCAATTCGATTGCGCAACGTGCGCATGATCAAGGCATCATCTGCACCTATCATCCGAATTCACCAGGCGGTTCGGTTGTCCGCACAGCCAAAGATTATGAGTTCTTTCTCAACGGCTTAGATCAGTCCGTAATAGGGTATGCCCCCGATGTCGGTCATATCGCCAAAGGTGGGATGGATCCGCTGGCAATCATCAAACAGTACCGGCCAATGGTAAACCATGTCCACTACAAGGACATGAATACAGATGGCGTTTGGGCGGCGATGGGGGACGGCAAGATTGATTTTGTGGGTATCACCGCGTATCTGCATGACTCGGGCTATGCAGGTTGGCTAATCATTGAAGACGAATGCCCGCGGGCGGTTGATGAACCTGATGAAGTTACGTTGGAAGACGGCGTGTACGTGAAAACCCACTTATTACCGATTGTCACGACCTGATTTAGCGTCTCGCCGGCAACCTGCCGATTGAACCATCCACGCCTTCAAACGCAAAACGCGAAAGGAATTGAAATGAAAAGGGTCATCGTCACAGGCAAAAAACAAGCGGGTATCGTTGAAGGACCAGACCCCAAAGCCAAAGAGGATTGGGTGGTCGTAAAGGTTCATGTGGCCCCGATGTGTACGGAATACAAAGCATTCGCCGAAGGGACAAATCATGACCATTTCGGTCATGAGGCTGCTGGTGAAGTGGTCGAAGTGGCACAACCTGGTAAGGTCAAGGTGGGAGATCGTGTCGTAGTCATGCCCACGAACCCCTGTGGGAAATGCGTCTATTGTCTGGAGGGAGAATATATCCATTGCCAGGATATGGTAAATTTCGGTGTCTTTCATGGTTCGCGCGATGGCAGTGCAACAATGGCGCAATTTCTCGTAAAGCAAGATTGGATGCTCGTTCCCATTCCTGACGGTGTCTCTTATGAACATGCTGGCATGGCGTGCTGCGGGCTTGGCCCTACCTTCGGCGCTTTTCAAAGTATGGGTGTCGATAGGTACGATACGGTCTTGATCACCGGACTGGGACCTGTGGGATTAGGGGGTGTTGTAAACGCGCATTATCGTGGCGCACGGGTGATAGGTGTTGACTCGAACAAATGGCGGGCACACCGCGCACTTGAATTGGGTGCAGAGGTTGTCATTGATCCGAGTGATGAAGATGCCCTGCAACAAATCCTCGGTATTACCAAGAATGGTCGTGGCGTTGATAAGGCAGTGGATTGCTCGGGTGTCGTTGCGGCGCATCGCCTGTGCATTGATGCGATACGCCGCAAGGGGCAGATTGCCTTTGTTGGAGAATCCGGCGCAGATACCCCGTTGTGCGTCAGCCCCGATATGATTCGCAAAGGGATAACGCTGATTGGTACATGGCACTACAATATGGCCGATACCATCCAGATGATGGATATGATTGCTGCCATTGGCCCGGAACTTGATAAGCTTATCAGCCATACTTTTCCCATTGATCAGATTCAGCAAGCCTGGGAAACACAACTTTCCGGTGAATCTGCCAAAGTGATCTTGAAGCCATGGGCATAAGCATGCTATTGAATAGGTTGTAGCCAGGAGACAACGACTATGAGACTCGGTGGCCCAGTATTTAGCACGGCAGATGACCCAAAGTCATTAGTAGAATATCACCAGAAGAATAGCTTCTCCGCGGCCTATATGGGGCGCATTGATGACAGAATCAAGCGCGAAGAACTATGCGCTGCGTATGCCGAAGCGAATATCATGCTGGCAGAGTTTGGAGCCTATGGGATCAATATCCTGGAAACAGACAATGCGCTTCGGCAGGGGAATTTCAAGGAAATTTGCAGCCGGCTGGCTTATGCCGATGAGGTTGGTATACGCTGCTGTGTGATACACGGTGGTTCCTATGAAACCGGTGGCTGGGGCAAGCCGAACCCCGATAACTTCAGTGAAAGAGCCTTTGCGGATACGGTGAAGGCCGTGCAAACGATCGTGGACATGGTTCAGCCGACCCACGCCAAGCTTGTCATGGAAACGGAAAAATACGTATACCCGGATGACCCTGATATCTATTTGCGCTTGATTGAAGCGATTGACCGCACCGCTTTCGGCGTGCATCTAGACCCGATCAACATTATTTCCAGCCCAAAGCTTCTCTACATGAACGGCGCGTTTGTGAAAGAGTGTTTCGCGAAGCTTGGCGCCCATATTGTCAGTTGTCACTCAAAGGATGTCACGACAATAGACAAATATCCTTATCATATTACAGAGACGTACACGGGTGATGGTCGGTTGGACTACCCTGTTTACCTGACGGAGTTAGCTAAATTGGCCGATGACACCCCCTTAATGATCGAACATCTGAACGCAGAACAACTGCCGAAAGCACGCGATTTCTTATTACAAAAAGCGACAGAGGTGGGTGTGTCTTTCGTCAAACCTGTAAAGTAGGCCATTGCGCCTGAATCGATTTGATTGAGAATCGTGTTGATTTCCATGTTACTCACGCTCGAAACCGTTGTCGGTGAATCTTAGCGTTCGTCCGTTCTCAGTGACTGTATTGTGGGTGGGCGAAACAGATCAATGGCTTTTCAGTCGAGTGATGGGCTGATTTCTGCCATACATTGCTCTTGGTTTAGCTATGGCTACGTGTACTAGCGTGAGGTTTCACTCTGCGCCAAGCTC
>Ga0105047_10016059_pt1 | contig 11763 bp, 10 predicted proteins | sample MAT04_FD_78384 | JGI IMG/M metagenome (GOLD analysis project Ga0105047, IMG submission 78384) | Freshwater microbial communities from Lake Fryxell liftoff mats and glacier meltwater in Antarctica - MAT-04 (megahit assembly) | ecosystem: Environmental > Aquatic > Freshwater > Ice > Liftoff... | reverse complement strand
CGCTCGCCAGGCTCCAGGGCGAGGCCGGTGGCGTCGAGCAGGGCGACATGGCCGTAAGCGAGGTGGGCGTTGGAGAGGGAGAGCAGGGCCATGGCGGCATTGTCGCCGGCCAGCGCCTGGCGCTTGTTCAGGCGCTGCTGGGCGCCATCGCCACCGGTGTCGTAGTGCGCTGCGCCACGCTGTCGCGCACCACCAGGTTGGCGCCGACCAGGATCTTCACCGCCGGCTGGCGCTCGGCCGAGCGGATCTGGTCGTGCAGCAGGCGGATCGCCAAGTCGCCGATCTTGCGCTTGGACACGTCGATGGTGGTCAATGGCGGGTCCATCGCCGCGCTCATCGGCAGGTTGTCAAAGCCGATGATGGACAGGTCTTGCGGGATGCGCACGTTGAACTCGCGCAGCGCCTTGATGCAGCCGTAGGTGATGATGTCGTTGGTGCAGAAGTAGCACTCGGGCAGCACCAGCCCGGCGCGCAGCTTGCCCAGCATGTCCTGGTAGGCGCCGTCGTAGGTGGAGTCGATGGTCACCACGTCGCGCGGGCTGTAGGCCAGCCCCAGCGCCCGCATCGCGTCGGCAAATGCCTCACGGCGCAGGCGGAAGTTGATGGTCTGCACATTGCTGGCGATGAAGCCGATATGCCGGAAGCCGCGGTCGACGAAGTGCGACAGGATCTTGTAGACCGCGTCCTTGTTGTTCATGTTGACAAAGTTGCACTCCAGCACATCGCAAAAGGTGTCGATCACCACCAGCGGCAGCGGCAGCGCCTGGAAACGCTGCAGATCGGCCTCCGTCAACTCGGTGCCCAGCACGATCACGCCGCTGATCGCCGCGCCGCCGAGCGACGCCACGATGTCCTCCACCGGCGTGTCCGCCCAGCTCACCACCTCCAGCTTGTAGCCACAGGCCATGGCCTCGTGCGACATGCCGTCGATGTAGTCGGAGATGAAGGTGTTGTGGTCGCGGTTGACGGTGTGGCCGTGCTTGGCGATCTTCAGGAAACGCAGCGTGCCTTGCTGCGCCACCGGCCGCGCGCCACGCGACGGGCGCTGGGCGTACCCCAAGCTGGCCGCCGCCTGCAGCACCCGCTGGCGGGTGTTGTCGGAGATGCCTGCCTTGCCATTGAGCACCAGCGAGACGGTGGCGGCCGACACCTGCGCGCGCTGGGCGATGTCCTTGACGGTGGCTGGCATGCTGGGTCTTGTTCTCTGGCTGTCGCGGGCCAACCTTGCACGCGCTTCGTTCACATCGTTGGCTGGGGCAGCATTTGCCGGCGGCGCCCGGGCGCTGTGTGCATGCGCCCTGCGAGCCCACCGGCAGGCCAAAGCGTGCGTCCACTAAAAAAAACGTTTAGTGAAACTATAAGCGTCTGGCCGGGTCAGTGGCGCCACAGTTCGCCCACCCAGGGTCACGCCAACAGTGTGCCAGCAGCGCCATCACAGAGGCAAGCACGCCGGGTATCCACGGATTCTTGGCGCCGCAGCGTCCTCCAGAATCATTGGTGTGATTACTGAACACGTTCGGTAATCATCTCCACCAATGTCTGTTGCGACCCGCGCCGGGCAGCCCACACCCACGATGACCAACAAGCCCGACCCACAGCTGCTGTTCCTGCTCGGCATCAACTTGGTGGTGCTGCTGGCAGGCGCCGCAGTGTCGCGCGGCGCCTTCATCGACCCGTACAACCTGCAGTCGATGAGTGCACAGCTTCCCGAGCTGGGCCTGCTGGCCATGGGCGTGATGCTGGCCATGTGCGCCGGCAACGGCGGCATCGATCTGTCGGGCATCGCGCTGGCCAACCTGTCGGGCGTGCTGTCGGCATTGCTGGTGGGTCAGTGGGTGCCGTTCGACGAAGCGCCCTGGCTGTTCACCAGCGCCTTCATCGGCGTGGCGCTGGCTGTCGGCCTGCTGGGCGGCCTGTTCAACGGCCTGCTGATCGCCCGTCTGGGCTTCACCCCCATCCTGTGCACGCTGGGCACGCAGCTGCTGTTCACCGGGCTGGCGGTGGTGCTGTCGGCCGGCGCGTCGGTGCGGGTGGGCAGCGCCGAGCCGCTGATGGAGCTGGGCAACGGCTTGCTGCTGGGCATGCCGCTCAACTTTCTGCTGTTCTGCGCGGTGGCGTTGCTGCTGGGCATGGTGCTGAAGTTCAGCCCTTTCGGCATCCGGCTGATGCTGATGGGCACCAACCCCAAGGCGGCGCGCTATGCCGGCTTTGCGCAGACCCGGCTGCTGCTCACGACCTACGCGCTGTGCGGCGTGCTGGCCAGCCTGGCCGGCGTGCTGATCGCCTCGCGCAATGTCAACGTGAAGTGGGACTACGGCCAGTCCTACCTGCTGATCGCCATCCTGATCACGGTGATGGCCGGCGTGCGGCCCGAAGGCGGCTACGGCCGCATGACCTGCCTGTTCCTGTCCACCACCGCGCTGCAGCTGCTGTCGAGCATGCTCAATTTTGTCGGCCTGTCCAACTTCTTCCGTGATTTCGCCTGGGGCCTGCTGCTGCTGGTCTTCCTGGCTGTCAGCCGCTATGACCTGGCCGCCCTGCTGCGGCCAGGCGCCAACCGCATCAACCCTTCGGCGCAGCTCCCTCCTGCACCGAAGCGCCCGTCCTGAGGGGTTTGCACATTGGAGACAACATGAAACTCACACCCAGCAAGGCCTGCCTGATCGGCGCCGCACTCACCGCAACCTTCAGCGGCCTGAACGCGCAAGACAAGCCGACGATCGCGACCGTGGTCAAGATCAGCGGCATCCCCTGGTTCAACCGCATGGAAGTCGGCGTCAAGGAATTCGCCATGGCCAACCCCACGCTGAACGCCAGCCAGAGCGGCCCGGCCACCGCCGACGCCGCACAGCAGTTGAAGATCATCGACGATCTGGTGGCGCGCAAGGTCAACGCCCTGGCCGTGGTGCCGATGGACCCGGCGGTGATCGAAGGCGTGCTCAAGCGGGCGATGGACCGCGGCATCGTCGTCGTCACGCACGAGGCCGACAACCAGAAGAACACCAACGCCAACATCGAGGCCTTCGACAACGCCGCCTACGGCGCCGCGCTGAACGAGCGCCTGGCGGCCTGCATGGGCAAGCAAGGCAAGTGGACGTCGTTCGTCGGCTCGCTGGGCAGCCGCACCCACATCCAGTGGGTGGACGCGGGCGCGGCCAACGCCAAGAAGTACGCCGGCATGACCCTGGTGGACGCCAAGAACGAATCCTTCGACGACGCCAACAAGACCTACGAGAAGGCCAAGGAAGTGCTGCGCAAGCACCCCGACATCAAGGGCTTCCAGAGCTCGGCAGGCAACGACGTGATCGGCATCGGCCGTGCCATCGAGGAAGCCGGCCTCGCCGGCAAGGTCTGCCTGGTGGGCACCGGCCTGCCCAACCCATCGGCCAAGCTGCTGGATTCGGGCGCCATCACCGCCATCGGCTTCTGGGACCCGAAGGATGCCGGCCTGGCGATGAACCGTGCCGCCAAGATGCTGCTGGACAAGCAGCCGCTGACCAACGGGGTGAACCTGGGCGTGAAGGGTTATGAGAAGGTCACTGTCAGCAAGGGCCCCGGCGCCGGCCTGCTGCTGGTGGGCAATGCGATGGTGATCGCCGACAAGGCCACCTACAAGAACTACCTGTTCTGAGGCCTGGTCACACGCGGGGTGCTGCGGGGTGCTGCCGGCTGCGTCGGCGCCCCGCCCGGCACCTTGGCTTGAACCCCTTGACTTGACCTGCTGAACCTTCCCCAGGTGGCCACGATCTCCGCCAGCCCCAGCCTGCCCAAGGCGCCAAGCGCCGCTGCCCCACCCTTCCTGGAAGTGACGGGCATCCACAAGCGCTTTGGAGGCGTGCATGCGCTGCGCGGCATCAGCCTGCGCATCGAGCGTGGCGCGATCTACCACCTGCTCGGCGAGAACGGCTGCGGCAAGAGCACGCTCATCAAGATCATCTCGGGCGCACAGCCGCCCGACGAAGGCGAAATCCGGCTCGATGGCCGGGCACACCAGTCGCTGAACGCGATCGAGGCGCTGGCCGCCGGCATCGAGACGGTCTACCAGGACCTGTCGTTGCTGCCCAACCTGAGCGTGGCCGAGAACGTGGCGCTTTCGGAGCAACTGGTGCAAGCCCGCGGCCGGCTGATGCGCACCGTCAACCGCAACCAGCTGCGTGACACCGCCCGCCGCGCGCTGCAGTCCGTGGGCCTGCCGAGCAGCGACAGCTTTCTAGCCACCGTGGTGGCCGACCTGCCGCTGGCCGTGCGCCAGCTGCTGGCCATCGCACGGGCCATCGCCACCCAGGCCAGGCTGGTGATCATGGACGAGCCCACCACCTCGCTGACCCGGCGTGAGGTCGACAACCTGGTGCGCGTGGTCGGCGGCCTGCAACGCGAGCAGGTGGCGGTGCTGTTCGTCACCCACAAGCTCGACGAGTGCTACCGCATCGGCGGTGAGGCCATCGTCTTCCGTGACGGCCAGTGCGTGGCGCAGGGGCCGATTGCCAGCTACAGCAAGACCACGCTGGGTGAACTGATGACCGGCAAGTCCATCGACGGCAGCCGCTACCGCCACGGCCAGCCTGGCGCAACGCCGCTGCTGCGGGTGGACCGCCTGGCCAGCGGGCGGCCGGGCCAGGGGCTGCTGCGGGATGTGAGCCTGACACTGGCGCGCGGCGAGATCCTGGGCATCACCGGCCTGATGGATTCCGGGCGCAACGAGCTGGGCATGGCGCTGGCCGGCGTGCTGCCCGCCAGCGCCGGCACGGTGCAGCTGGACGGCCAGCCGGTGCGGCTGCGCAGCCCGGCTGACGCGATTGCCTGCGGCATCGGCTACGTTCCGGAAGACCGGCTGGCCGAGGGCCTGTTTCTCGACAAGCCCATCCTGTCGAACATGGTGGCGCTGGTGCTCGACACGCTGCGCAGCGGCCTGGGCCTGCTGGACGCCGCCAAGGCCCGCGCCCGGGCGCAGGCCCTGGTGGCGCAATTGCACATCGCCACGCCGAGCGTCGACCTGCCGGTGCAGTCGCTCTCGGGCGGCAACCAGCAGCGCGTGCTGATCGGCCGCTGGCTGGCCATTGCGCCGCGGCTGCTGGTGCTGCACGGCCCCACAGTGGGCGTGGACGTGGGCTCCAAGGACACGATCTACAAGACCATCCAGGCACTGGCCGAACAAGGCATGGCGCTGGTGGTCATCAGCGACGACCTGCCCGAGCTGTTGCAGAACTGCGACCGCATCCTGGTGATGCGCCAGGGCCGGCTGGCCGCAGAGTTCGACGCCGCCACGGCCACCGAAGACGCGCTGTACGACGCCATGCTGGGCAGCGACGCAGAGGGGCCGGCATGAGCAACGGCGGCAGCATCAACCCGTTGACAGCAGCCAGCCCTGCCGGCTCCGCTGCACCCGGCCCGGGGCAGCGCCCGGCAGAGCGCCCTGCACTCAGCCCGGCACCCAGCCCGGCAGAGCGCCTGGGCACACTGCTGGCGCGCCGGCCCGAGCTGTTCACGCTGTTCCTGCTGCTGAGCCTGTGCGCCGTGGTCGGCAGCATCAACCCGGCCTTCTTTCAGGCCAACACCCTGTTCGACATCGCCCGCGCCAGCGTGGTGGTGGGCCTGTTTGCGCTGGGTGTGTTCGTGATCCTGGCCGCCGGCGGCATCGACGTGTCGTTCACCGCCATCGCGGCGCTGTCGATGTATTCGGTCAGCCTGCTGGCCACCAAGTTCTTTCCCACGGCGCCGGTGGTCGTGGTGTTCGCGCTGTCGGCCCTGGGCGGTGCGCTGCTGGGGCTGGTCAACGGCTGGCTGGTGCACGCCTTCAAGGCGCCGTCGCTGATCGTCACCATCGGCACGCAGTACCTGTTCCGCGGCTTCCTGCTCAGCTTCGTGGGCACGGTGTGGATCCTCACCCTGCCCGAGCCGATGGACAGCTTCAGCAAGATCGCGCTGGTCGAGTACACCTCGGCCGCGCGCGGCACCAAGGTCATCCTGCCGGCCTTCGTGCTGATCTTGCCGGCCGCCGCGCTTCTGACCTGGTGGATCCTCAACCGCACGCTGATGGGCCGTGCGGTGTTTGCCGCCGGCGGCAGCCTGGCGGTGGCCCAGCGCCTGGGCTACGACATGCGCGCGGTGCACCTGTTCATCTTTGCCTACGCCGGCGCGCTGGCCGGCGTGGCCGGCATGGTGCATGTGTGCAGCAACCGGCTGGCCAACCCCTTCGACCTGGTGGGCACCGAGATCGACGTGATCGCCGCAGTGGTGCTGGGCGGCGCGCGCATCACCGGCGGCACCGGCACCGTCACCGGCACGCTGCTGGGTGTGCTGCTGGTGGTGGTCATCAACAACGTGCTGATCATGGCCGGCGTGCCCAGCACCTGGCAACGCGTGGTGGTTGGCGCGTTCATCCTGGTTGCCGGCGCATTTTTTCTGGTACGCCGCCGCACCTGAGCAGGCCGGCCGCCCACAACCCGAGGAGACACGCATGAAAAAATTCCTGAACCAGCCCGAGGCTTTCGTCGACGAGATGCTGGAAGGCATCTACGCCGCCCACCCGCAGCAACTGGCCCACGTGGCGGACGACCTGCGCTGCATGGTGTCGGCCACCCGCAAGCCCGGCAAGGTGGGCCTGGCCACCGGCGGCGGATCGGGCCACCTGCCGCTGTTTCTGGGCTACGTGGGACAGGGCCTGCTGGACGGCGCGGCGGTGGGCGGGGTGTTCCAGTCGCCCAGCGCCGACCAGATGTTCGAAGTGACCAAGGCCATCGACCAGGGCGCGGGCGTGCTCTACATCTACGGCAACTACACCGGCGACATCCTCAACTTCGACATGGCCGCCGAGATGGCCGATGTGGAAGGCATCCGCGTGTTGTCGGTGGTGGGCAATGACGACGTGGCCTCGTCACCACCCGGCCAGGCACACAAGCGCCGCGGCGTGGCGGGCATCTTCTTCGTCTTCAAGGCGGCGGGCGCGGCGGCGTTGGAAGGCATGGCGCTGGACGAGGTGAAACGCGTGGCCGAGAAGGCCAGCGCCAGCACCTACACCATGGGTGTGGCTCTGACGCCCTGCATCGTGCCGGAGATCGGCCACGCCACCTTCTCGATCGGTGAGCGCGAGATGGAGATCGGCATGGGCATCCACGGCGAACCCGGTATCCGCCGCGGCCCGCTACTGCCGGCCGACGCGGTGGTCGACGAGATGCTGGCACCCATCCTGGCCGAGCGCGCCTGGGCCGCCGGTGACGAGGTGGCGGTGCTGATCAACGGCCTGGGCGCCACACCCAAGGAAGAGTTGTACATCCTGTTCCGCCGCGTGGCGGCGGTGCTGAAGGAGCGCGGCGTGCGGGTGGTGCACACCGACGTCGGCGAGTTCGCCACCTCGATGGAGATGGCTGGCGCCTCGATCTCGCTGCTGCTGCTCGACGCCGAGTTGAAGCGCCTGATCGCCGCGCCGGCCGATTCGCCTTTCTTCAACCAGCCCCAGCGCTGAAGGCGGCCCACCATGCGTGAGCGCATGCACACTGCTGATCTGGTCGACGTGTTCGCCGCCTGGCGCGCCACCTTTGCCGCCCAGCGCGACGCGCTGATCGCGCTGGACGGCAAGGTGGGCGACAGCGACCTGGGCATCACGATGAACAAGGCCTTCGGCGCCGCCAGCGACGCCGCAGCTGCGGCCGCAACCGAGCCACCGGCCAAGCTGCTGCAGCGCGCCGGCATGGCCATCGCCAAGGCTGCGCCGTCCACCATGGGCACGCTCACCGCCACCGGCTTCATGCGCGGCGCCAAGGCGTTGGCCGAGGCACCCGACAACGGCGCGGGCGCCGGCCTGGGCACCACCGAATGGGCGCTGTTCTGGACGGCCTACCACCAGGGTGTGGCAGAGCGCGGCAAGGCCCGGCCCGGCGACAAGACGGTGCTGGACGTGCTGGGGCCGCTGGCGGCATCGCTGCAGACCTCGGCCGCTGCCGGCATCGCCCTGCCCGAGGCGCTGGCGCAGGCTACGCAGGCAGCGGTGCTGGCGCTGGAAGCCACCAAGGGCATGGTCGCCCAGCATGGCAAGGCCGCCTGCTTCCAGGAAAAGTCGCTGGGCCTGCAAGACGCTGGCGGCACCGTGGCCTGGCTGCTGATCGACACGCTGCACCTGGTTTCCGCCACTCCACCGGCCACACCACCGACCACGCCGCACGTCTGAGCGCCATCCCCATGGGCCCCCACCTGCTCGGCATCGACGTCGGCACTTACAGCAGCAAGGCGGTGCTCACCGACCTGGCCGGCCGGGTGCTGCACAGCGCGGTGGTGGCGCATGGCATCGCCATGCCCCGGCCGGGGCATGTGGAGCAGGACGCCGACGCGGTGTGGTGGGCCGACGTGTGCCAGCTCAGCCGCCAGGTGCTGGTCGAATCGGGCGTGGCACCAGCCAGCGTGGCCGGGCTGGCCGTCAGTGCCATCGGCCCCTGTCTGCTGCCGCTGGACGCGGCCATGCGGCCGCTGCGCCCGGGCATCCTCTACGGCGTGGACGTGCGCGCCAGCGCCGAGATCGATGCACTGAATGCCGCCATCGGCAGCGACGAGATCCAGCGCCACGCGCGCATGGCGCTCAGCAGCCAGGCCATCGGCCCCAAGATCCGCTGGCTGCGCCTGCATGAGCCGCAGGTGTGGGCGGCCACACGCATGCTCACCTCGGCCACGTCCTACCTGGTGTGGCGGCTCACTGGCCGCATGTGCCTGGACCACCACTCGGCCAGCCACTTCATGCCGCTGTACAACCCGGCCACCGCGCGGTGGGATACCCGCCATGCCGCGCACGTGGCGCCGCTGCACCTGTTGCCCGAGCTGGCCTGGGCCGACGCCCTGGCCGGCCGGCTGCATGCCGAGGCGGCGGTGGCCACCGGCCTGGCGCCGGGCACGCCGGTGGCCGTGGGCACCATCGACGCGCTCAGCGAGGCCATCAGCGTGGCCGCGGTGCACCCCGGCGACCTGATGCTGATGCACGGCAGCACCACCTTCTTCGTGTTGACCCAGGACCAGCCCACGCCCGACCTGCGGGTGTGGACAGTGGCCGGCGCCTGGCCCGGCTGCTGCACGCTGGCTGCGGGCATGGCGACCACCGGCAGCCTGACCCGCTGGTTCAAGGACGAACTCGCGCGTGAGCTGCCCGCCGACCAGGGCTACGCCACGTTGTTTGCCGAGGCGGCGGCGGTGCCGGCCGGCGCCGCAGGCCTGCTGGTGCTGCCTTACTTCAGCGGCGAGCGCACCCCCATCAACGACCCGCTGGCCAGCGGCGCGGTGCTGGGCCTGGGCCTGTCACACACCCGCGCGCATCTCTTCCGCGCGGTACTGGAGGGCGTGGGCTTCGGCATCCGCCACAACCTGGAGACTCTGGCCGAGATCGGTGCCCAGGTCGGCCGCGTGGTGGCCGTGGGCGGCGGCGCGCAGAGTGATGTGTGGCTGCAGATCATCTCGGACATCAGCGGCGTGGCGCAGGAGGTGCCGGCAGTCAGCATCGGCGCTGCGTACGGCGACGCCTTTCTCGCCGGCCGCGCCGCCGGCTTGCTGCCGCCCGACGCCATCGACCACTGGGTGCAGCCGGGCCGCGTCATCCAGCCCGACCCGGCGCAGCGCGCGGTCTACGACACACTGTTCGGCCAGTACAAGCAGCTCTACACGGCCACCAAGGGCCTGATGCACAGCCTCAAGGCGACGGGCTGAGCAAGGCCCGCGCGTGGTGGCGCAGGTGGTCGCCAACCACGCTGGCGACGAAGTAGTAACCGTGGTCATAGCCCGCATGCCGGCGCAGCGTGAGCGGCTGGCCGATGGCCGCGCAGGCCTGCTGGAACCTGTGCGGGTGCAACTGCTCGGCCAGGAATTTGTCGGCCTCGCCCTGGTCGACCAGGATGCCGGCGGGGTACGGCGGTGTGGGCTGGTGGGCCATCAGCATGCTGGCGTCGTGCGCGGCCCAGGCGCCCTGGTCGGGCCCCAGGTAGCCGCTAAAGGCCTTGATGCCCCAGGGGCACTGCATCGGCGCGCAGATCGGCGCCAGCGCCGACAGGCTCTGGAACATGCCCGGGTGGCGCAACGCCAGCGTCAACGCGCCATGGCCGCCCATCGAGTGGCCGAAGATGCCGGTGGCACCTGGCAACACCGGGGCCTGTGCCTGCACCTGCGGGATCAGCTCCTCGATCAGGTAACTCTCCATGCGCCAGTGCGTGGCCCAGTGTGGCTGCGTCGCGTCAAGGTAGAAACCGGCGCCGACGCCGAAGTCCCAGGCATCGGCCTCGCCCGGCACATTGGCGCCGCGCGGGCTGGTGTCGGGCGTCAGCAGCGCCAGGCCCAGCTCGGCGGCCAGGCGCTGGGCACCAGCCTTGGTGGCGAAGGTCTCCTCGGTGCAGGTGAGGCCGGCCAGGTAGACCAGCAGGGGCACAGGCGTGCCGGCCAGCGCCTGCGGCGGCAGGAACAGGCCGAAGCGCATCGGCAGGCCGATCTGCGCCGAGGCATGGCGCAGAAAGCGCTGCTCTCCGCCGAAGCAGGCGTGCGCTGACAAGACTTCCCAGGCCACGCTCAGAACTCCACCACCGTGCGGATCGACTCGCCGCGCTTCATCAGGTCGAAGCCTTCGTTGATGCGGTCCAGCGGCAGCTTGTGGGTGATCAGGTCGTCGATGTTGAGCTTGCCGTCCATGTACCAGTCGACGATCTTCGGCACGTCCGTCCGCCCGCGCGCGCCGCCGAAGGCCGAGCCCTCCCACTTGCGGCCTGTCACCAGCTGGAACGGCCGCGTGCTGATCTCCGCCCCCGCCTCGGCCACGCCGATGATGATGCTGCGGCCCCAGCCCTTGTGGGTGCATTCCAGCGCCTGGCGCATCACCTGGGTGTTGCCGATGCACTCGAAGCTGTAGTCGGCGCCGCCGTCGGTCAGCTGCACGATGGCATCGACCAGGTTGGGCGTGTCCTTCGGGTTGATGAAGTGCGTCATGCCGAACTTCCGCGCCATGGCCTCACGGCCGGGGTTGATGTCGACGCCGATGATCTTGTCGGCGCCCACCATCTTGGCGCCCTGGATCACGTTCAGCCCGATGCCGCCCAGGCCGAACACCACCACGTTGGCACCCGCCTCCACCTTGGCGGTGAACAGCACCGCACCGACGCCGGTGGTGACGCCGCAGCCGATGTAGCAGACCTTGTCGAACGGCGCGTCGGGCCGGATCTTGGCCAGCGCGATGCCGGGCACCACGATGTGGTTGGCAAAGGTGCTGGTGCCCATGTAGTGCAGGATGGGTTCGCCGCCGATCGAGAAACGCGACGAGCCGTCGGGCATCAGCCCTTTGCCCTGGGTGCTGCGAATGGCCTGGCACAGGTTGGTCTTGCGCGACAGGCAGAACTTGCAGTTGCGGCACTCGGGCGTGTAGAGCGGGATCACATGGTCGCCCGGCTTCAGCCAGGGCACGCCGGCGCCCACCTCCAGCACCACGCCCGCACCCTCGTGGCCCAGGATGGCGGGGAACAGGCCTTCGGGGTCGGCGCCGCTCAGGGTGTAGTAGTCGGTGTGGCAGATGCCGGTGGCCTTCATCTCCACCAGCACCTCGCCGTCACGCGGGCCTTGCAGGTCCACGGTCTCGATGGTGAGCGGGGCGCCGGCCTTCCAGGCCACGGCTGCTTTGGTCTTCATGGGTCGTCCTTCTGGTCAGGGATGGCTCAGAGCCTGAGAGTTTTTCGGGCGTGCCCGAACAGCGCGTCAAAGGGCGCCCGATCTAGGCGCAAAGCGCAGCCATAGCCCGGGCTATGGCGAGCATTT
>Ga0105047_10016050_pt1 | contig 11767 bp, 11 predicted proteins | sample MAT04_FD_78384 | JGI IMG/M metagenome (GOLD analysis project Ga0105047, IMG submission 78384) | Freshwater microbial communities from Lake Fryxell liftoff mats and glacier meltwater in Antarctica - MAT-04 (megahit assembly) | ecosystem: Environmental > Aquatic > Freshwater > Ice > Liftoff... | reverse complement strand
GATACACGCGACCTCGTTCCGAATTTCTAGTAAAATGCGGAAGAGGCGAATTCAGCAAAGGTTTGCCGATGGTGGATTTCCCCTTTTTTGGCTCAACGAAACATGCTCTTTGACTCCCATGAGATTTTGATTCGTGCCAAGGAGGGGGACGAAACGGCCAAAGGGGACCTGCTCAATCGGTTTCGTCCTTATCTGAATGTGATAGCGCAGCGATTGCTCGACGGACGATTGCAAGGCAGGCTCGACTATTCCGATGTGGTTCAGATTACCTACCTCGAAGCCACCAGAGACTTCGCCAGTTTTCGGGGTGATTCCGTGGAGTCATTTTTGGCTTGGCTTCGCAATATCTTGCGCAACAATGTAGCAACGGCGCACCAGCATCACTTGGCAACTCAGAAACGATCTGCTCGCAAAGAGATAAATTTGCGAGTGAGTTCGGAATCGGGTGGCAGCTCGTTGGGGATGCAGGATTTGGTACCGTCGGAATCATCATCCCCAAGCCAGAGGATGATGCGCGATGAAGCATCGGTCGCCTTGGCTGTATGTTTGGATCGGATACCACAGACACAGCGAGAAGCCATTCGCATGCGATACCTGGAGGGCATGTCACTGAAAGAAATCTCGGATCGCATGGAGAAATCGGAGATGGCAGTGGCGGGGTTGCTCAAGCGGGGATTGCGAGCACTGCGGGATGAGATAGGTAAACAGAACGAGCTCAGCGCATAGATACTGAGCGCATACGCACAGTGGGTTGCACGCAGGCCGCGTGCAACGCTTTGGAGAGGTTACTGAGCTATCAAGCCGCACCGTTGTTCGGATGCGATTTTTTCCAGTGTTGCAGCCCTGCCCGGATCTCCTTGAGATGCATCCAGTGGCCATGCGTCTTTGAAGTGCTGGAAACCATCGTCTCCGGTGAAATTTCTCCCTTCTCTATTTTGTGCAAGAACTCGGATTCCGCAATCGGACCGACCGTTCTTGCTTTCCCGAAGAAACCCTTTTTCATAAAGAACCAATCCGCAGACATACCCCATTCTCCCAATCTGAAACTAAAAAACAAAAAAAGACTGCGGTTAGACAGTGGGCAGAATAGGTCTTGACGTACTTTTGGATCCATTTCTCGAACACACTATCTTAACAAATGTGTCGGGTCAAAAACGGCATTTTCGCAAAATTAGCGACTTCCTGTCTGTTTGCAGTCTTCGTCAATGGATGCGCGATCAGTTAGAAAGCAGTTTTGCGGTCTGTTCGATTGCTTCGCTCGGAATAGTGTGAGGACCGTTGAATTCCAAAAGATCCCCCGTGCATCCTAGCTCGATGAGCAATTGGTGAAGCCATCTGCCGGTGGCGATAGGGAGAATGGGATCAATCCGCCCGTGAGACTGCACGAATGGCAGCGAGAGCGAACTCTCTTGCGCGGATTTACGCCACAGGGATTCGCAAATCAGAGCACCGGAATAGAGAAGTAGTCCGGCAATCGGCTTCACATCGCCGCGAAACGCCGTATCGGCTGCGAGCATAGCTCCTTGCGAAAAGCCGCCCAAGACGACGGGTACCTCGGACCATTGGTGGTTGGCTCTGCATTGATCAATACATTTGCAGAGCTTCGCCCTAGCTTGGTCAATGCCTTCTGGCACCGCGTCCCGCATCTTGTCAAAGGAGTTGGTTTCCGACATTTGCATCAGCTGAGCCATGTTTAATCGCCACCATCCGCGAGCGCCAGACATTCCTTCGTCTTCCAAATCGACGGGTCCCTCTGGGAAGAGAAATGCCGGCTTGCCACCCTCGTCCGGAAGAGAACGAAGAATATCCTCGAACAGACCTAGCAGGTCCGAGCCCGAAGCGCCAAAACCATGGCAAAGCACCACCAAGTACGATGGAGTTACCTTCGCAGGCTGAACCAACACGGTCTCTAAAGAACCTAGGGTAGGTCGATCTAGCGACCAAGCTTCCGGATCGAATCGCATCGTATACTTCTTCAGGAAGGCCGGACGCGATGCCGAGCTTCTCAACGAGGGACGCAGCCAATTTGGGTTCGCTGCACTATTTGATTTCCTTGAGCGACATCCATGATAGATAGCCGAGGATGGCAGAGCATACCAAAAAAGAAAGATCCATTAAGAGGCTTGGAAAACGAAAAAGAGCTCCCATGCCAGCCAAGGACATGATGAGATCTAGCAAAAAGAGTAGGAATACTAAACCAGCGACCACAAGACCGCCAAAACACAACATTCTGGGCATCAATTACCTCGGTGCTCTTCAGGGATGCTCCCAGTGAGGTGCGTCCGTGTCTGGGTGGCTAGCGTGTCCGAAAAAGGAAATTATCAGGCCGAGCCTTCGCTACTGGCCGAGGGCTAGTATAGTTGAAGTTTTTCGACTGTCATGGGCCATCTCCCTCACGATGTGTTTTTCTCCAGAAACCTACCGTTCACAAGCAGAATCATTGGAAAAGCGGGCATGAACCTACCCAAAAACCGTGCTCGAGAGTCTCTTCGAGAGCTGATGCCCGTTTCAAAAAAGTACGCCTACTTCGATCACGCTGCTGTCGGACCCATCCCTCTCAATACTGCCAAGGCCATTCGAGCCTGGACAGATCAGTCGTTATTCCAAGGGGATACCTGCTGGCCGCAATGGTCCGCCGCGGCGAGTCGGCTCCGAAACTCAGCTGCCGAATTGCTCCACTGCCAATCGTCGGAGATCGCCCTCATCCCCAACACTACCTTCGGCATCAACATGGTCGCGCAGGGCTATCGCTGGAACTCGCCAGCCCATGGCTCAGAACGGGCCAGAGAAAGTGTTGTCGTCCTGAGCAACGAGTTCTCCAGCAACTTGCTCCCCTGGTTGGCGCTCGAACGTCGCGGTATCGAAGTCCGCAGAGTACCTGTCGATCTCTCCGGCGTGATTTCCCTAGACGCAATCCGGAATTCGATCGATCACACGACGCGGTTGGTCGCAGCCAGTTGGGTAGGCTACTTTAGCGGTTTCCGTCTCGATCTCGCCAAACTTTGCGATATGGTTCATTCCGCCGGAGCACAGCTCTTTGTCGATGCAATTCAGGGGCTGGGTGTCTTCTCACTCGATACCCAGCAGATCCCAATCGACTATCTGGCAGCCGATGGCCATAAATGGATGCTGGGCCCCGAAGGAGCGGGACTGCTTTTCATACGCCAAAAAAATATGGACCGTCTTGAACCGCTCATGCAAGGCTGGGGCTCGCTGGAGTCATCGCACCATTTCCAAACAACCGATATGAGACTCAAGAACGATGCGTCGCGTTACGAAGGTGGATCGGCCAACCACGTCGGCTTGATTGGATTCGGAGAGAGTCTCCGGACGTTGCTCGATCTGGGCTGCAATCAAATCCTCAATCCGGTCGCAGAAGCCGTGCTGGAGAACGCGGCTCAACTCGAAATTCGCCTTAATTCCGTCGGAGCCAAAGTGCATCGCGCCAGGAGCTCTCCACAACTCGACCATGAATTGTCAGGGATCCTGACTTTTGATGTGCCTGGAGTCGATCCCAATGCCGTGCGGCAGCGACTAGCGCAAGGAGAAATTGTGGTTAGCGTACGCCACGGGCGCGTCCGAGTAGCCGCACACGCGTACAATAACGAACAAGATATCAGCCGTCTCGTTGACGTCGTTCAAGATATCATTACCCACAGTTGAGAAAGCGAATCATGAGCATGGATCCAGCCTACAACCCGTACACGCCAGTTGCGACCGATCCGACTGCATACTCGGGTGGCCTGCAACCGTTGAAAGGTTTCCCCAAAATAGTATGTATCTTTTTCATTATTCTTGGCGCGATCGGGCTGCTCCAATCGGTTGGGACTGTGTTTAGTATGGGTTTAAATGCCGTGCTTGCAGCTCAGCCCGGCGAAAAGCAAATCAACCCGATCGATTTTGTTCCTGGAGGCATGATCATGTCGATTCTGCTGGCCGTCATCAATTTCGCCGTTTCGGCGACGGAACTAGTTGCTGGAGTACTGGGCCTGAAGCAGAAGATTTTAGGCGCGAGACTGATTCGCAAGGTATCGGCCGTCATGTTGCTGGTCAAAGTCGTCGAGACGGCATTCGGATGTTTTGCGGGGGTTTATATGATCGCGCCCGTCAAGGAGCAAATGGCCAAACAGATGCAGAACAACCCAAATCCACCCCCATTCGACCCGGGCGTCTTTGTCGAAGTAGGAGTCTACGTAGGTATCGGGTTCTCCATCTTGATGGGGCTAGCGATGTTCCTATTCTACCTCTTTTCGTTCTTGAGCTTCGGCAAACGCGAGACGCTGGCGCAATTCTCTTAGGGTACATGCAGCTATGCCATCCGTACTGAGCACCTCCAAAGCGGTTTACACCGGTTCGTTCGATCCGGTAACCCTCGGCCATTTGGATATCATCGAACGGAGCGCTCGACTCTACGCTTCGCTCGTTATCGGCGTCGGATTCAATTCCGCCAAGCAGTCCTTGTTCACGACCGATGAGCGAATCGATCTGTTAAAGCGAGTGACTCGACATCTACCGCATGTGTCCGTCGAAGCATTCGACGGGTTGGCTGTCGACTTTGTTCGCAACATCGGCGCCCGAGTGATGGTACGCGGGGTGCGACCGCTGACCGACATTGCAGCCGAGTTCACTATGATGATGGCCAATCGACAGCTCGATGCTGAAATCGAAACGGTCTTCCTCATGGCGGATGAGGTCTACGCGCATGTATCGAGCACTTTGATCAAACAGATTGCCAGCCTAGGTCATGGACGTTCACTGGATCGGTTCGTGCCGAGCGAGATCATTCCAGCCTTGATGGAAAAAGTCCGAGCGACTCAGGACCTGTGAGCCAACTATTTCGTCCTCTCGGAACAGGCCGTTCGCACGACCCACATGCGGGATTGGTAATTGAACGAGGAGCAGGACATGAGGTTTGGGATACGGACGGACGATCCTATATCGATTTCGTCGGTGGCTATTCGACTTTGAATCTTGGACATGCCCATCCAAGGCTGATCGCTGTCGCCCAAGATCAATTGCGAAAGCTGTCGTTCTATACCGGGGGAAATACACCGGAACGCAATCTGCTAGAAGCACAAATCGCAAAGCTGTTCGAAACTGGACTCAGCTGCCAAACTGGACTCCCTGCGTTGTATCCAGCAACGGTGACCGGACCTGCGATCAAGGTTTGGCTGAGTACAACCGGCTCGCGCGCAGTCGAGATCGCTTGGAAACTCGCCTATGCCAATCGTCCTGGCTGGCTGATGCGTTTCGATCTGAGTTACCACGGTCGGTCACTAGCAACGGCTCAGATCACAGACACTCTTCGCAGCGATGCTCTCTCTGGAAGTGCGTTGACCGACGCAGGCGTACAATCTCTTCTCGGCATCATTCCCTTCCCTCGCTGCGGCAGCACCTGTGATGGCAGTTGCACACAATGCGAATCTAGTTTGGCAGTGGCACACGATTGGCTAGCACATCATCACCATTCCACTTCGGCCATGATCCTCGAGCCCGCAATCGGCGCCCGCGGCTATTATTTCGCGCCTCCGAGATACTATCGACGATTGGTCGCGATGATTCGCGAGCATGGAGTGCTAGTGATCAGCGACGAAGTGCAAATGGGATTGGGGCGACTCGGCGCGATGGTAGTATCGCATGCCGACGGGTGGTTTCCTGATCTACTGGTACTGGGCAAGTCGCTAGGAGGCGGGCTGCTTCCGATTTCTGCGGTTGTTGGTCACGCGGTCGGTATGGATCGATTGCCGCAAGGAATCGAGTCTGAGACCTTTGCAGCCAACCCGCTGGCCTGTCGAATCGCTCGAGAGACACTTACCCTATTGAATGATGAAAATTTCCTCATGCAAGTGCGGTTCGAGGGTGACCGATTTCGTTCAGCACTTCGAAATGCGCTACCAGAAGTCTCGGTGGACGGTCGCGGTCTGGCGAGTGTTATCGACCTGGCTGGGATTGCGGGCCATCCGGCAGAAGTTGCCTGGAACTGGGTGAGTCGGTTACGCGAAAAGGGTCTCCTGGTACATTTATCGGGGGTGAATCGCGATCGCATCGTCATCACACCACCGCTCAACGTTGGAGCGAGTGTGCTCGAGGCTGCTGTGCGCAGCTTGAGCGAGAATTGGATCCATCGATAGGAATAGGTAGAAAAATGCTTCTTGGTGAGCCGCAACATAGTCCATACGACTGGCGTTTCCAAATTTTTGGCTTCCCAGTGCGAGTCACTTGGCTCTTTTGGGCCTTGAGCGCCGCTCTGGGCTATAACTCGGCCATGTATCTGCAACGGCTCTATGCCATGCAAGATGTGCAAGTGAACTTGGCCGCTTTGCTGGCGGTTTGGGTAGGAATGACTTTCGTTTCGATCCTAGTCCATGAACTTGGACACGCGCTGGCATTTCGGTATTTTGGGATTCAATGCGAAATCGTGCTCTACCAAATGGGAGGACTAGCAATCCCTGGCGCGGGGATGCAGTGGGGTCGAAATGGACGACGCAGGCAGCTAACACACACCGACCAAATCATCATTTCCGCAGCCGGGCCAGCCATCCAGTTACTGCTAGCCGCAGTCGTGGGCACCGTGGCCATTCTGTGCGGTATCTACGTGGTCGAGTTCAAATGGTTAGCTGCTCAGTTGGGCTTAGAGGTAAGCATGCCAGCCAATCCGATGGTTTATGCGTCGATCAGTTTCCTCGTCCGTTCGAGCATCTGGTGGGCGGTGATCAATTTGCTCCCGATCTATCCTCTCGACGGAGGTCAAATCGCGCAGCACATCATCGGAATCTTTCGTCGCAATAGCGGACTGATGGAGGCGCACATGCTCAGCGCAGTGGTCGCTATCGCTGCCGCATTTTGGTTCATCACGTATGGTCCATCGATCAACGCGCTCCTCTTCGCTTCGATGGCGATGAACAACATTCAGACCATTCAGAGCGGTTACGGACCTCGAAACTGGTAATCGAGGAAAAAAATTTTGAACTATTTTTTGATCGCTTCAAGATGACTTTTGGACTCCATCGAGAAGCTCTGTGAGCGCTCACAAGTTGCTCTTCGATCGAGCGCAATTGCGAACCGACAATCGCTTCATCCGCGTCATTGACGGTCCCTCTCGCATTGCAACTCACACGTGTCTGTAACGCACACGCATGCCGATGCGACGAGCGCGTTGCAAAGTGACATCGCTCCACATGCCATCGCACTTAGACAATAAATTTACTGGGTTTTTTGCATTCGTTCGGCTCAGATGATGGTTGCAACAAGATGCGAAACAGATCGTCTTCGCGATATTGCAGTGACCTCGTGCAAGCTCCACCGACCGAGTTGGCGCTATCGAGTTTCGATGCGATGGACCATGTATCGCAGCCCGCGAAAAACTCCTCCAACACACGCGCGATTCAGACTCATCGCAGCGCGTCATCGAGCTCCAACGAGCTTCCTCGCTGTGGAAAATGGGTTTCATTTATGTGGAAAAATTGTCGAAAAGATGTTGCATTAACTTTCGACTTTTATACAAATAGTCGCATTGGATGTTGTTCCTTTGAAGAGATTGATTTGGTTGGGTGCTCGATCCGTCGAGAACACGACACGACGTCAACAGCCGAACAGTTTCGACAAAGGGTTTTAAGTACCGGTTGCTGGTTTCAGATCCACCATCTACTGCTTCTGATGGTGCGACCTGCGGCAACTAAAATTTCGCTTTTCGGAGGATGTATCCGTGGCCAAGAAAAAAGCTGGGGCAACGAAGAAGAAGGTAGCCAAGAAGGCTGCTAAGAAGACAGCAGCACCTAAGAAGGCTGCAACCAAGAAGAAAGTAGCCAAGAAGAAGGCTGCTAAAAAGACATCGACCAAGTCGCCGTCGTAGTTCGTTGCTCTGCTTGAGCAACCGGCTTCTCGTCGGAAATCTGCTCCAAGCAACAAAAAAACAAAACCGCCGTGTGGTGAAAACTGCTCGGCGGTTTTTTTGTTTTTGCGTTCGGTGCCTGCCGGTTGGCCACAGGCAGTTCTGCACGTTCGACATCACTCAATCGTTAAATTCGGCTCAATTTACGCATCCCTGCGAGTCGATACCTAACCTGGAAGCTATCTTTCGCTCGGTTGAGGCCTGGATCGTGAAACCCAAATGGAAAAGACAATCGATTGTCGCAAGTGTGCTGTCGAGCACGCTTGCGTCGATCCTGTTTCTGCCGTTGATGGGATGCGTGAGCATCCAAAAGTCGCCCGAATTGCCTAGAGTCACGTCCTGCGGTGTTGTCTCCGGCCTTGAACAACCTTTAGCTTGCGAACTTCACGATCGGCGCGAAGTCTTTCAGCATTGGACGAGCAGAATGAACCCCGCCCAGATGGTCCCGCCAAACGTCGCGGCCTGGAGCCGCGATTGCAAGCATCGAACCTCGAGCTGGGTGGGCAACCAGCGTGATCGATGTCGTTTAGCCACTTCTTCGCTCGGAAGCTGGATTCAAGCCAAGAAGGACGAGGCTAACGCGCCACCCTGGCCAAGATTCCATCCAGTGCCAGCTAAACCCGCGTTCGAACCGGAACGAAACGCCGACTCAGACACCCCCGAAATCTACGGACGCTTCGGCAAAGCTCCTTAAGCGATGGGCAAGTGGAGCTCGTTCCCCAGCTCCAGCTTGGGAACGCACACTCTAAAAGCTGCGCTTCCCGAACCCAGAGCCGGCTAGCTAAGTATGTTCGCACCTGTCGAAGTCCTGAAGTTGCGAAATGTCGCATGGGCCACGATGTCAGGACGCCGAAGCTGAGATTCGAGGACCGCGTTCCCAAGCTGGAGCTTGGGAACGAGGGTGCATACTGTTCTATGCTGATCGCAAAAGTTAGCCGGAAAATTTTAGCCAATCGCTAAAGTCAGCTTCGTCCGCGGTCGATAACTCTTTTGTGATCGTGGATTGCTTGCGGTTCGAAAGACCCGTTGTGCTCCGAGATCATGTTAGGGGGGGACCTAACACAAGTATCGAAATGCGAATGCTATCACGTGCGAAAGCTTTGTTGCGATCGTCGTGCGAGCATTGGATATCGTCTGCATGGTGAAGCATGCAATCGAATCAACGCAGCTCGAAAACGTCGACTGACGGGACCTCCTGGCTCATGAAACGCTACCTTTATCGATGGTTCGCTGGTGTGCAAATCGGCTGCGTCTTGCTGACCGGTTGCCACCCTACCCAGCCATTCTTCTTGGGTGAACGCGGAGATCTGGCACACTATCTCGATCGTGCTCAACAGATCGAATATGCGGATCTGAATTCGGAACCACTGCCCGAAGCGAGTCAGTCTCGGGAACCGTTTTCGCTCAACAACCAAACCTTCGAGCATTTGGATTTGACCCTCGAAGAGTGCATGGCATACGCATTAGTCAACACACAGATTGTCCGCGCTCTGCCTGGCTCGCAGCGTCAGAACGCCGACATGGCGGCCACGATCCTGTCCAGTCCATCCCAGCAGCTGCTTACGGCTAGCGATGCGGCTATCACGGCTACCACCACCAGCCCTCAACCACTTATCATCGATCAGAACGGCAACCGCATCCTGCCACGGGGCGCTTCTCGCGCCAACCAAGTGGGCGGTGTAGAAGATGCCTTGAGCGAGTTCGACGCTCAGTACAACTCCTTTGTCGCGTTCAATACGACCGACCGCGCTCGAAACGTGGGTGCCGGCAATGTGTTTAACCCGCAACTGTTTCATGGTCGCGATACCACTGCCCAGATGTCTCTCTCCAAGCGGATCGCAACCGGTGGAGTTGTGACGGCTCGCTCGCAATCGATCTACTCGTTCAACAACATCCCTACCCAAGCTGATGGTGTTGGGAACTTCGGTCGGGCTGTTCCAAGCGATTACACCCAGATCCTCGAAGCTCAAGTGCAGCATCCTTTGATGCGGGGACGCGGGACGCTGGTCAATCGCATTCCGATCGTCTTGGCTCGCATGAATGAAGATATCGCTATAGGCTCCTACGAGGAGCGCATCCGAAATTTGGTCCGCGACGTTGAGTTCGCATACTGGGATCTGCACGCTGCATACTTCAATGTGGATACAGCTCGACTCGCTCGAGATAGCGCTGCCTTAGCGCACAAAATTGCAAACGCCAAGTTGAAATTGGGGCAATCGGCCAACGCCGAAGCTCAAGCCAGCGTGACCTTCCATGAGTTCGAAGCACAGCTCTTCGCCGCCCTCGCAGGGGGTGGTTTCAGTGGTGATCCGGGACTCTATGGTCGCGAACAAAATCTGCGATTGCTGATGGGTTGGGCACCTAACGATGGACGTTTGATCCGTCCGATCGATAAGCCAGCGATCGGATTGGCAGAATTCGATTGGGATACGATCCGCGGGGAAACCCTTTGCCGCAACATCGACCTCAGGCTGCAAAAGTGGTTTGTCAAGCAACGGGAACTGGAACTCATTTCGTCCAAGAACCAAGCCTTGCCGGATCTGAACCTTTCTTTGAACTACCGCTGGCTCGGCGTTGGCAGCTCGCTCATCGATCGACACGGTGGAAACGCGCCGTTCCCATCGGGACAATCCAGTGCTTTCGAAGAACTCTTCGGCGGCAACTACCAAGAAGGTGGGATTCGGATGGAATTCACCCCGAACGCTTTCGGTTCACGGCGTCAATTGAACGATGTGCAGAACAAACAACTATCCCTCGCTCGCGAACATCGTGTCCTCGAAGAAAAAGAGATCGCAGCGGTCAATAGGTTGTCCAGCCTTTGGCAACAAGTCGACAGCTGGCACAAACAAATGACACAGCAGTTTGCCGCTCTCAGTTCGGCCAATACGCTGGTCGAAGTCACCCAAGCCAAATTCGAGGCGGGTGATTCCAGCGGCAATCCCGACGCGGCCATCGACAATCTGTTGCGAGCCCAACAAAGCCGTGCCAGAGCGGGCCAAAGTTACAGTCGAGCTGTGGCAGAGTACAATAAGTCCTTAGTCGATATCCATGCCCTCAAAGGCTCGCTCCTAGAGTACAACAACATTTGCCTCGAAGAGGGATTGTGGCAGGAGAAAGCTTATTGGGACGCTCATGAGCGAGCTCGCGAACGAGATTCTGCTCGCTTCATGGACTATGGTGCCAGCCGGCCCAAGGTCATCAGCCGCGGAGTCTACGAACAATCGACTGGCAATGCAAACGCTCAATCAAAACCAGCCAGCCTAACGCCGGGTGGACCGGCTCCTGCCAAGAGCACGCAACCGGATAAAACACGTGGACGAACTCCTGAAAACGTGCCCGCTGCTCCAAATCGCTCCAACGACGGATCGCCCGAGAAACGGGCCAGCCATGTGCAACCCAAGTTTGACTGGGGCCGATAACAACACCTAAAAAGATTTTCAAGCGTACAGCGAAAGCTGTGAACGAGTGGTAGGGGGAAACTCAAGGGACGATTGGCCGCACAGGCCAACCGTCCCTTGAGTCGTTAGCCTCTAGCCGAATACCAGTCGCGATGGCTTTGCACTCCTTTTAACTCGCTGAACTTGTTCCCAAGCTGGAGCTTGGGAACGAGGGTGAACGTTGCTTTCACTTCGCGGTCACACCCGGCAGGTGTGACCCACGGTGGGTCACTCTTGCCGAGAGTGACTCTGCACTGCACAGTCGGATTCCAAGCCTTGAACTCAATCCCAAGCTGGATTTTGCGAACGAGGGTGAACGTTGCTTTCACTTCACGGTCACACCCGGCAGGTGTGACCCACGGTGGGTCACTCTTGCCGAGAGTGACTCTGCACTGCACAGTCGGATTCCAAGCCTTGAACTCAATCCCAAGCTGGATTT